>ERZ1292623.382-Hain-H51-01um-R1-382-length-48184-cov-7_pt1 | contig 44015 bp, 48 predicted proteins | sample MGYA00564398_ERZ1292623 | MGnify/ENA primary metagenome ERZ1292623 (study PRJEB36523, sample SAMEA6512633) | groundwater metagenome | collected 2019-01-07 | study: AquaDiva: Metagenomics assemblies of 32 groundwater samples
TCGGCGCGCGGGACCACGGCGAACCGCTCGCCGCGGCGAACGGTGATCGTCCCGACCTGCCCGGGGGCGGTCGGGTTCGGCGACCCCATCCCCCTGACGATGACGGTGTACCCGGCGCCGAAGCCCCTGGCACAGGCCTCGTACACGCTCTCCCCGGCACGGCACTGGGTATTGCTCATGTCGTCTCCTCTACTCGTGCGGACGTTTTCGTTCATCACGTCTAGGCTATGATAGCCCGATCGTAGAGGACGTGTTGGGATTTGCAAGCGACACTGACCAGGAATCTGAGCAAGGATACACTCTTCCGGTCTAGTAGGGGGCCGCCTCACCGGGCTCGCGGCCTAGAACAAGGTCTTGTCTCTCTAGCACCTACCTGCTAGAGGGGGGCTGATAGCTTATATCGGCAGAGGCTGACCGTATACACCTCTGTCATACTACTTCGCTACCTATGTACTTACCCAGCTGATGAAGAGCACCACGTAGAGTTGGTGTATCGAGCCCGTGCGTTGCCCCTGTCACCAGTCGAATAGTCTTCCCTTTAGCGGAGAGTGCTGCCTCTTGGCTCAAAGCCCGGATCGGCTACGGAGTGTTTTTCCCCTGGAGGTCCCACGTCCAGGTTCTGACCTCTCCTAGTCATCTAATTGACTCGTGCTCCTGTCGGTTGCTGGAGGAGGTGGGTGTGGGTGGTTCCTCCTCCGAGTAGCACGAGTCGTTGGTCACCGTAAACCGAGGGGGCGGACCTGTCAACAAACCGTCAGATTACTCGGAGAATAAAGGGCAGGTGGTGGGCTTGTGGCCGAAGTCCCCGCAGAGTAAACAAGCATTGGTGGATAGAGGGTAGCCACGCTTGTCTCGCTGCTTCGCCCCTCGACGCCGGGTGCAGGCCGAGCAGCGCTGCTTCCCCTTCCTGTGAGGTCCCTGGGGCAGACCACACTGGATACAGAGACCCGCCTCGACTCGCTTCTGAAAGTACACCTTCATGTACGCCCAGTCGTGAGTCGTGGTCATCAGAAGGGCAGGTCCTCATCCGCCGGGATGGGGTCGCTCTCGGACTCGAACCGCTCGGATCCCTCACTCAGCGAGCCGCTTTCGGTCGGCTGTCCTCCACCAAGCAAGAGCAGCCGGTCCACGATGAGGTCGGCTGTGTAGGCTTTCCCGCTGCCGTCCTTCTTGTCGTAGCTGCCGAACTTCATCCGGCCCTCAATGAAGAGGCTCTTACCCTTGCTGACGTACCGGCCCACCACGTCGGCGGTGCCGCCGAAGGCCACGCAGCGATACCAGGTGGTCTGGTCGGTCCACTCGCCCTTGACCTTGACCTTTTCGGAGACCGCCATACTGAAGGTGGCGACCTTCAGGCCCGCCTGGGTGGCGCGCACGTCTGGGTCTCGACCGACGTTTCCGAGGATCAGGGTCCTGTGGAAGCCTTTGGGCATGAGCGACTCCGGGTGGGGGGTGTCGTCCACCCTACCATGGCCGGTCCGCGGCGTCCGATCCTGGGAGGATCCTGATGGGTTCCAACGCCCGCCGTCGGGCATGGTAGGGTGATCCCATGACGATCCCACCTAACCTGACTCAGCTATACCGAGTGACCTTCGAGATCCAGGTGGATGTCAGGGCGAAGCCAGAGTCGGTTCGTGAAGTGGCAATTCGAGCTCTGCAACTATTCCAGTGGCAGCACTGGGATGTCTCGTCGATGATCAAGGATGTCAATCCAATTACACGTCCACTGAAAGGCTGATGGGACTCAACGTTCTACTTGAGATCGACGCGGAGGAGTGCCGGATCTGCCTACCTGTCGGTACAGAATCGACGGATCCCTACTACTGCTGTCTGGCTCACCGAACGATGCTGTGGGCTGTTGATTCAGTGGTGCCTACCACGCCAACTGAGATCTTCCATCGGATCTATCCGAAACTAGAGACCTCTACGCATAAGGCTCTACTGGAGCAGATGGTCCAGCTCATGCGATCGCTAGCGACGCACGGAGCGCTGCTGGCGCTTCCCCATCGGAGGTGGCTGAGAACATCCGATGGCTCCATGCTCTTGGCGGCCAACGCCACGAGAGAGGCCGCGCCCGTACTGGACCTGAAGCCCGAGATGCTGGAGCGGTACGGGGGCCGCCGGACCGTGGCCTGGGGGCGAAGGCACACGTTCGTACTGCGCCGGCCGGACCACCCCCTGGAGACCCTCTGCGCGGTCATCCCCTACCTACTCAAGAACGGCCTGCTGGTCCTCGCGTGGTGCCCGGAATGGCAATGTCAGGTTGTGATTCACACCTCCGCCCTTCTGGAAACCGTTTGCAGGGGCCAGTTTCGGGCGCATACGCACCTGACCCTAAAAACAGCTTGACAATGGATCGGCTCCACCCTAGATTGATTTCGGAACAAGCGACGATCATCATCAAGGAGAACCTACATGGATCTGATCTCGAACAAGGACTTGGCGACGAAGCTGGGCTGCTCGGTTTACAAGATCGCGCAGCTGGTCAAGACCGGAATGCCCTGCGTGCCGCTGGGCGCCAGGACCCGCCGCTACCGCTACGACGACTGCGTGGCGTGGCTGGCGAAGTTCACGCCGGAGAAGCTGAAGGATGCCCTCGAGCGGGCGAACCCGGCGCTGGTGGCGACGCGCAAGAAGTGGCAGGAGAAGAACATTGCGGCCCGGGCCGCGAAGGGGAACACTGGGGCGGCCTCCGCGAAGCCGGCTTCCTCGAAGCCGGGCGCGAGGGCGACCGTGTAGGGAGCGCATTGAGTGGAGGATCCACGCCAGGACCTGGGCAGTCACCCCAACCGCGCGCAGGTGTGGATCCTCCACTCGATGCTATTCAGGTAGGCGATACCTTCCGTCTCGTTCACGACCTCCCAGCTCAAAGCATCGATACCGTCTGGTCATCGCCGCCTTACTTCGGCCAGCGGGATTATCGCATCCTCGATGTTGGGACCTTCTCGTCTGTCGATGAGGCAGAGGCCTGGAGCGAGTCCGCCGCGGCCGAGTTCCAGAACAACCAGATTTCGTGCCATCCCGACGTGATGTGGTCGGGCGAAAAGTGGCTGTGTCGAGTGCTCTTGGATGATCCTAATCCATACGGGATGGAGTCGACTCCTTCGGAGTACATCGACCGAACCCTGTTGTTGTTCCATGATCTTAGACGAGTCCTCAAGCCATGGGGCACCGTCTGGTGGAACGTGGGCGACACTTACCTCACATATAGTACCGTTGGGCACCGCAACAAGGAGCTAGCGCTGATCCCATTCCGACTGGCGATCGCGTTGGTGGATGAGGGGTGGTTGCCAAGGAATGTGGTGGCCTGGTGCAAGAACAACACCATGCCGTCCTCTGTACGAGATCGGCTTTCATGCGCGTGGGAGCCGATCTTCCTGCTAGCTCACCCAGATAGCGGCGGGGACTACTACTTCAACCTAGATAAGATCCGGCAACCTCACAAGAGTGAGGGCACAACGAACTGGAAGCAAGGGCTGGAGAACGGCGGCCTTTCACACACCACACAGGCCGGTCACCGGGCGCGCCTCACGGTGGGGGATGGTGGACTTGGCAGAACAAAGGCCATCAGCAGCTTCAAGAACTACATCGGTCACCCTCTCGGGAAGAATCCACGAGATCACATCAACACGGTGCGGCTGGGGTCCGAGCATCAAGGTCACTTCGCGACTCAACCCGAAGCGCTCGTGCATCGGTTTCTGCCAGCGACGCTACCTAGGAAGGTCTGCTGTGCGTGCGGTCGCCCTCAGGGTCGCTACTTCAAGGTCAACGAGCGATCGACGGGCGACTGGCGCACGCTGGCCGTCCAGTCGGGTCGTCCGTCCGGGGATCAGGGAGTCGGTAGAAGTGGGGGCAACAGCGGGCTCCGCGGTGCCCGTGGGGCTCAAGAAGGGACGTGGGTAGCCTACGGGTGCGACTGTCGGGCGCCCACGCGGCCCGGGATCGTCTTGGACCCTTTCATGGGGTCTGGGACAACGGCGCTGGTAGCCAAGAGGCTACGCTGCCACTTCATCGGCTTCGATCGGAACCCTCGGTACGCGGCCTTGACTCACGAGCGGCTGGCTCGTGAATCCCACCCGCTGTTTGAGGGCTTGACGCCGTGAACTATAGGCTCCCTCGTCTACCCTTGGATGGGATGGCGGAGAGACTGGATAAGCTCAAGGAAGGACTTGCGATCGCGGCGGGACGAGGAGGTCTGAGTCCATCGGCTTGCACGCGGGCCGAGGCGATCGTGCGGGAGCTGCGGGAGACGCTGGACGAACTCTCCAGGGCCTTCGATCGAGGTCGCCTGGTGATCACGAGGATGCGACCAGAGCTGAGTCGGTATGAGGCGCTGGTCACGCTGTACTGCAAAGCAATCGGCAAGACCAGGAACGATCTGCGTCGGCATGGTAAGCCGCCGCGTCCGCTCCAGCTTCTACGGGCAGCGATGACACAGTGGCTGGTCTCCGAAGGGTTGACAAATCAGGAGATCTATCAACTCATCTCGGTGAGACCAAGCAACATCAATCAGCAGTTCGAGGAGGGACCCATTGTTATCCTCGGAAACGATTGCGCGCTGGACACGAGATCACTTGAAGGATCGCGGCTTCCCGGCGAGCGTGGAGGTCCTTCCGACGAAGGTGGAGGATCAGGAGACCTACAAGGTGCAGATCACGACGCAGATTCGGATCACACAGATCTTGGCGCCGCACATCCTGGTGAGGAACGAGCCGGACCTGAATCACGAGGCGATTCAGGCGCTCGCGAGCGCGGCGCTGGATGATCTGGCCGCGTGCTGCGAGGACGCGGTGAGACGGATCCGAGCCCGTCCATGAAGCGTCGGGTAGATGATGAAGTGGATCTGCTGGGTGACCTCAAGGTTCTCTTGATGGTTCAGTCGCTGCTGCTGTTCTTGATTGCCTTCGTCCTCGTCGTCCTCGCGATGCTACTTTAGACTCTGGCGGGTTCCCACCCTCGCCGGTAGCCCACCCGGCGCAGCCACCCCGACCGAACCAGGTGGCTGAGGTAGCGACTCGTGGTCATGGGGCAGAGGCCCACCTGGGCGGCCAGGGCCCGGACCGAGGGGCAGGGCAGGCCGGCCTCGTGGCAGGACCGAACGAGGGCGTAGATCTGCTTCCCCTTGGGCGGCATGGGCCGATTGTACCACATCGGTCCGCTAGGGGCTTCCGTCCCTGGGGCGGGGCGGGTAGGGTGTAGCTGAACCGGACGGGAGGGTCCCATGGCTGCTGGAAGGACCGCAGGCGTCGATATCGGGCTTGATGATCTCTCGAACAAGCGGGCGCTGAGAGAGACCTACGGCATCCAGACCATCGTCACCGCGATCGGGCCGGATGGCGTCACCGCAGCGACGGACGTGCTCGGGGATCTCCTCGGTGCAGGTGACATCCTGAACGTTCTCGGCACCGCGCGGGTGGCGGATGTCGTCGATGGTAACGACCGCGTGACCGTAACGGCCGTGGACAACCAGCCGCTGGAGGGGGCGCCGCGCCGGCTCGTGTGGACGTACACCGACGCTGCCCTCGCGGACGCCGTCGGCACCATCCGCTTCGTCGGCTTCAACAGCTTCGGCGATCCCATCACCGAGACCGTCAACTTCCTGGCTGGGACGCTGACAGGGACCACAGCGAGGTTCTTCAGCCGTGTCTCGAGCGTGGTCGTGCAGGGCGCGACGGCGCTGATTGACATCGCGGCGGATCTGCTCATGGTGGAGCTCTCGCAGCACGTCGCCATCGGTCCGCTCGATCCGGGCATCGTGGTCGCGGGCGCGACTCGTTTGGACCTTCTCATCCCGAGTGTTCAGCAGCACGTCGCCGCAGGCGATCGGGTCCAGCAGACCTTCTCGCCGGCGAACGCCGCCCCCGTGGCGAACACCTGGCAGCTGGCCGCCATCAACGCCGATGGAGAAGGATCGCTGCTGTTCAACGCGTTGGACGACTGGGGTGCCATCTTCTACTTCGTTATTCAGCACCGCTACCGGCTGGGGCAGGCGCTCTAGCCCAGCTAGGAGGCCTTCATGAGGCTTGACGCTGAGATTGCCTGGAAGCGCGTTCGGAAGTTCATCAAGGCTCAGGAGTTCGACTTCGAGCTGGTCGCGCACGCGCACGATCTGATCGTGACGGGTGGCGTCGGGGACGTGGCGGCAGCGCATGTCTTCGCCCCGCTGGCGGCGGCGGCTCTCCAGAAGACCGAGGCCGTCTCCGTGACGGTCGTTGGCGCCGGCGGGTCCGGCGTTCAGAACGCGGCTCGGGACGCGGTCTTCCGCAGCCCAGGCGTTGGTAACCCATCCCTGGCGCTGGTCACTGGCCTGAACATCTCCGGCATCCGCATAGACGCCGCGGGAGACGAGGCCCCGCTGCACTTCATGATCCCCTACGACCTGGACCCTCGAGCCACCATCGGCTTCCGCGTCCACTGGACCTCTGGCTCGGCCACCGCCGCCGACAACGCGACCTGGATCGTGAGGTACTCGATCCGCAACGCATCGCAGGCGATTGTGAACCCGGCGACCGTGCTGGACACGGCCATCGCCGTTCAGAACTGGGTGGACGCGACCACCTTCAAGTGGATGCGAACGGCTCGCGGAATCATGAACCGGGACACGCTCACCTTCGCTGGCGACGACGTGACCCCCATCGGCCTCGCGCTGGAGGTCGAGCTGGACGCCTCGGACATCGACCTCGCGGCCGAAGGCGTCTGGCTCCTCGGCCTCGAGCTGGACTACTGGCCCATCCGCACGCGGCGCTCCCTCTCGCACCGCGCCCGCCACATCGACTCGGACTAGATCATGCCGGCGTACGTCCGGTATCGACTCGTGCTGGAAGTGGCCAGGGATGCGGCCTTCACACAGTACATTCAGAGTGAAGACCGCACATTCACGCTGAGTCTGGCCGCTGGCGATCTGATCTCTGGAGTCCAAGATCTCGCGGGCGGGGCGCCTGGGGCCGAGGCGATCATAACCATCGCCGACCACAACCTCGCCAACATCAACTGGCTCTTTGTGCTGCCGCTGACGGGTCAGGTGCAGTTCAGGAAGGACGCCACCGACACCTGGGCGGAGCTGGCCGCTGGAAGACCACTGCTGGTGGAGTTCATCACCGCGGGGCCGACGACGCTGCGCTTCCGCAGCAACACGGCCGGCGGGTCCACGGTCTACTTCCTCATCGTAGGCGAGTAGCGTGCTCGATGTACGCACCCTGGAGCGGGCGTCCGGGGAGCGCTTCGAGACCGACCGTGGCATCGAGCACGCCCTGAGGTTCTTCGATAAGAACCCCTCGACCCTGCACGCCCTGGCGTCCGAGCCGTTCCTTCAAGAAGGGAAACTCCGACGGGACCGGCTGATCGCTCGGTGCGTGCTCAACCCAGAGGTGTACGAGCGGACACTACTCTGGATCCGTCCCAAGGAAGCCGATGTGATTCAGGGCCGCAAGAACATTCTGCTGCACCATCTGAAGCCGGGTCAGCAGCGACTCAATGACGCCTTCCGGCAGCTCGATGCAGAAGGGAAGCCCAAGTGGGTGATCATCCTCAAGGCCCGTCAGCAGGGCTTTAGCACGAAGACCGCCGCGCGCGTCTACGCGAAGACGGCGACTCGGTGGAACGAGCGGGCGCTGATTGTGGGGCACGACAAGGCCAATGCGGCCGAGTTGCTCACGATGTATCAGACCTTCCACCAGAACTTGCCGGCCTGGATTCGGCCGATGACTCGGGCCGATAACAGGAATGAGCTCCTCTTCCAAAACCCGTCTCCGAAGTGGAGGAGCTTCGATCCGGGGCTGGGAGGGCGGATCTCCATCGAGACGGCTCAAGACACCGACGCCGGGGCGGGGTACACCGTGACCCTGTTCCACGGCTCCGAGTGCGCTCGCAAGGGATGGGCCAACGCACCGATCCTGATGACGACGCTCGACCAGGCCATGCCTCAACCGCACGTCAACCCACACACCTACAAGATCATCGAGAGCACAGCCCAGGGACAGATGGGCTGGTTCTACGACGAGTGGCAGGCCTCCGAGAAGGGACAGGGACCTTATATGACGCTTTTTGTTGGCTTCTGGGAAGAGCCCACCTACGCGCTGGATCCGGTCGAGTGGCTGGGGATGACGGGGCTTCAGATCCGGTCGGACCTGGACGAGAAGGAGCGCCAGCTGATCGCTGGGTGCGCGGCCCGCTACCACGTCGCCATCACCGACGAGCAGCTGGCCTGGCGTCGCTGGATGATCCAGAATCGAACCCAGCGTTCCTGGGAACTCTTCGACCAGGAGTACCCCTGGTGCCCGGACGTGGCCTTCCTCTCGTCCGGCACGGTGGTCTTCGATCTGGGTGGCGTGGCCGCGGCGCTGGCAACCTGCGTGGAGCCAAAGATCAAAGGATCCATGCAGGACATCACCGAGACCACACCTGAGGACTGGCGGAAGCACGCCCCCAAGGCGATGCCCCTCACGCAGAAGGACTGCGGTCTTCGTGTCTACGCGCTGCCCGATCCGACCGCTCGGGTTGTGTTGGTAGAGGATCCTTCGGACGGCCATGCGGACTCGGATTATCAGGCGTGCCACGTCTGGGGGTTTCGGGAGGCCGTCCCGCCGGAGCAGATGGCGGTGATTGAGTCGAAGATCCCACTCCACCACTTCGTCGATCAGTGCTTCCTCTTGGGGAAGTGGTACGAGGAGGCTGGATCCTCCGTACTCCATATCCCTGAGACGAATTACAACGGTCGCTTTGTGACTTCTCGCCTACTGAACCACGGCGCTCAAGTCTACATGAGGGAGGATGTACTAAAGGTCAAGAACCTACTGGAGAACACCTGGGGGTTCTTGCTCACGGCTACAAATAAGCCGAAGGCCCGTCATGCCCTGGCGCGCATTGTCGAGCAGAGGGTATGGCTCTTTCGTGACAAGCGCACCGTCGATCAGATCAGAAAGTACACGGTGGTTTATCGTCCCGATGGAACGATTGAGTACGAAGGAGCCCCAAGGGGCGTCCGACCGGAAGGGAACATGCAGCAGGCTCGTCTGAAGTCGTATGACGACCTGGTGATCTGCGCGATGATCATGGCGTACTTTGAGATGGATGTTCATTCGCTGATTCCTGAGTCTGGGATTCGACCGGATGAATCCCTTGACATACTCATGGATCGGGCTGTAGGAAGATCCTGGTACGACGGCCGACGCGCCCTGGATCCGTACCGAGAGGTCCGAGAGCGTCTGGCGCGAGAAGAGGAGATCAACTGATGGCTCACAACGGCATGAAGTCGGGTCGCAGCAAGGGCTCCATCGAGCGCCCCGGGGCGCCGGTGCGGGATGCCTACACCCGTCAGAAGCTCGGCAGCAACTCGCTCGGTGGCTCCGAAGGCGTCGCTGGTGGTGACAGCGGCGCGGGCGCGAAGCCGGAGGAGAAGTACAAGCACTACGAGCCGTAGCGATGGCTGTAGACTTTCTCTATGCCGGCATCATTGCGCTTGCAGTGGTGCTAGGCTTCATTCACCTGGAGCGGGCGAGGGTGCAGCGCCAGGAGGATCTCGATCTCTGCTGTGACACACTCTACCGACTGGGGGCGATGGTCGTCTCCAAGCAGGTCGGGATGCCGCCGAGCCGAGTGGTCCCTGACAAGACTTTGATCTCACCCGTGCCGGTGAACTGGGATCAAGTCGATGTGCCCATGGTCCCAACCAGGGGAGAGCTAGAGGATACGGTCCAGCAGCTAGGTGAGACTAGAGACGCCGCGTACGCGATGATGAAGCGTCGTGGTCTCAACCCAGATCTGGATGTGGATGTCAAGCGCTGGAGTGAGATCGTTAGTTCGGTGCACTGATGGCGTATGAAGTCGCCAGGCCACTTCGCGAAGACATTGCTCCGAAAGATTCGGATGGTCTAGGCTCGCGCCGACTGGAAGAGCGGGATCACGCGGTCCGAATCCAAAGACGCCTGCAAGAGTGGGAGTTCTTGACACGAGACCATCAAGGCTCGTGGATGGAGGCCATCCAGCATCTAGCGGGTCGTCAGGACTACTACTGGAGCGCGAAGCTCCACCGCCTGCGGCCAGAGCCGGCGCTGCCCAGGAAGTCCGACCACCAGGCCAACTTTATCATGCGTCTGGTCGAGACGCTCATTTCCATACTCACCAGAGAGGATCCAGTCCCCATCGTTTCTCCGACGAATGGTACTTACTCGGCTTGGGAGAAAGCTGAGAATACATCGCTGGTTCTTCAGCATGACTTCCGCATGACGCAGTACGCGGACGTGCGGGATCTTGTGTATCGATGGCTGCTCGTGACCGGCATGGGCTGGATTCGGTGGGGTTGGGATCCGCGCGCGGGAGACCGCGTGCAGCAGCAGATGTTTGATGTTATTGAGAACAAGGAAGGCTACTACACTCGGAAGCCGGCTGTTGTGGACGGGCGCCCCGTCACCGTGGACGGCTTCACGGGTCAGCCCTACGTCCGGGCTGTGAGCCCATTCAACATGGTCTTCGATATGGCCGCGCTCAACCTACACGAGCGCGGCGTACAGCAGCCTCGGTTCATCATGGAGCAGAACCTGTGGCCGCTCGATGCCGTCGAGGATGAGTATCCCGATGTGCGAGGGAAACTGCGACCGGATGGCGTGACCAGCATCTACGGCCACAACTACATGAAGGAGCTGATGCTGGGGACTTCGGCGTCGTACTCGGGCGGCGCCTACGAAGCCGAGCATCTGGTGCTGGTGGTGGACGAGTGGACCCCTCGTACAGCGCTCTATGGAGAGGAGCGCAAGCGGTATCCTGACGGACGCGTGGTTCGCTACTGTCAGCAGTTCCTCTTGGGGGATCCTGTCGAGAACCCCCTGGGCGGGCGCATCCCCTACGTGCCCTTTGTGGCGTACCCGATTCCAGGGCGGTTCCTTCCGCAAGGTCTGGTGCCTCACATGATCTCCGCGCAGATTGGTTACAACCGGATGTCGCGGAAGGAGGAAGAGGCCCTCATCTACTCGGTAGTCAAACTGGTGGTTCCGAGTATCGAGACTCAGGGCGAGAGCCACATGCGGGCGGAGCAGGGAGAAATCATCCGCGTCAACCCGAGAGACACGGGGGGAATGCTGCCCAGCTACCTGATGCCGCCGACGATCTCGAACCAGTACGAGCTGAAAAAGCAGAGCCACCGCACCGAGCTGGAGGACATCGCCGCCATCCAGGAGGCCATCCAGGGAGAGAATCCGACGGGCGGGCGCAGTGGTCGGCTGGCCTTCGCCAACATCCAGGCGAACCTCCTCTCGCACGGTCGTCTGGAGAAGAGCTTGGCCCGCCGGCACCGGGAGGTCTTTGAGGGACTGGCCTACGTCGAGCAGTCCTTTGGGTACGTCACGCGCACCTTCAGCATCGCGGGTGTGGAGTCGATGGCGGCCCAGACCATGCGGCCCACCGATGCGGTGGAGTACGCAGACATCACCATCAAGGAAATGTCTGCACTCTCGCTGAGTGAGCCAGCGCTGCATGAGTTCGTGATGGGGCTGTGGACGACCGGAGCGCTGATCGACGACTTCGGACGGCCTGATGTGCATGAACTGCGACGCCTTCTCAAGATAGGTGTGCGTAGCGAGATCTTCCATGAGGAAATGATGGCCCGTCGTAACACGCGATGGGAGATCGAGCAGGTAGAGTCTGGTCAGTCGCCAACCTACGGCCCAGGACCTGATGGTCAGCCGCTGTTGGTACGCCCAGGGCTCAACATGGAGATTGCGCACAAGGTTTACAAGGACTACTTCAACAGCGATCGTTACATGGGGCAGCCGCCGCCTATTCAGCGGGCATTGCTCGATCGCTGGGATATGCTCATCATGAGCTTGCAGATGAGCCCGCCCGGTGGTATCAAGGGTCCAGGGGCATCGGCTGGTGGCGGCGTGTCCGCGACCTCGCCGGGCCCGACCGGCCCCGCTGGCGGCGGACCGGGCGGGTCGAAGGAGGAAGCCGGTCTCTTCCGAACCCTCTCTAGTAGGGGGCAAGGAGGACCGTAACATCTCAGAAGGAGTGGAGCGATTCTCCCGCGGGCGGTTGAGAGTGAACAAAACTCGTAACTGGAAGCCGATTGCTTCCCACTCAACCGGCCGAATGAAAAACGTACCGACCTTCTGAGCTGAGGAGACACATGGCCGGACAGCTTGAAACCCCGACACCGGAGGAGGGCGCCGGAGGTGCCGCTGGCATGGGGTCTGCGGGGAACGCGCCTCCGGCGACCTCCAATGGCAAGCCGAGTGGAGATCCGGGGACGGTCCCCAGGGCCGTGCTGGACAAGGAGAAGGCAGAGGCTCGTGTACTGAGGGAGGAGCGCGACAAGCTGTCCATCGAGCAGCAGCGGTTGTCTGCTGAGCTGAACGCTGAACGTCTCGCCCGCGCGCAGATGCAGTCCAGCTGGTCGGACGTGTTCGCGGACAACCGTCGCCGGGAGCAGGACGCACAGCGTCTCAAGGACCTGGAAGCCCTGGAACCGGAGCAGCGTCTGGAGCTGAAGTTCGAGGAGCGGACACGACAGTTCGACAGCGAGCTGAACCAGCTTCGAGGGCAGCAGCAGATGGCGCTGCTCCAGTCCGAGATCCGCCGGGAGGTGGAGCGGGCGAATGGTCTGGCGAAGGACAGCCAGATCCCGATCGAGATCGACGAGCAGGAGATCACCACCCTGGTCGCGGCCAATACCGATGGTCGGTATGGCCGTACCGTGCAGGAGATCGTCAAGAACAAGTACAACAAGGAGTTCCAGAGGGCACAAGCGATCGAGAAGCGCTACGAAGAGAAGTCCAAGGCCGCCGCCAGTGTTGAGAAGGTCGAGGGCGCAGGGAAGACCGGAGAGTTGACACTGCCCAAGCCCGTTGACTACAGCACCGTGCCGCTGGACGACGTGTGGCGCACTGCGGAGCAGGGCATGATCGAGAAGCTCAAGCGCCTTCGGAACGCCTAACACGGGGCCTGGTACGTCCCCGAGGGAGAATCGTCCATGAACTTCGCGCAGTTCCAGAACATGCTCAACGAGGATCTGGCCCCGGCGGCCGTCAGCCTCGTTCGACGCACCGGGCTCGCGTACCTTCTGTACATGGAGCGCCCGGACCTTCGCTACCAGGCGGGAGGCAAGTACTTCCGCGTTCCGCTGGAGACCGCACGCGGCTACGCGGCGGCATTCCTGACGCTCGAGACGGACACCATCCCGCTCGAGCTGGAGCCGACCTACAACGAGTTCCGGGTCCAGCCTATCGATCTCGCGAGCCCGTTCGCGTTGACCTCGAGGGCGCTCTACTCGTCAGAGGCCGGCGACGACGTGGCCTTCGCCAGCGCGGCTCGTGAGACCTTCCAGAACTCCATCCTCTCGGCCAAGCTGCGAGTGGACAAGGCGGTCTTCGGCACCAGCCGCGGCGTGCTCGGCACGGTGGGGGCCGGAACGCTGCTCGGCGGAGACGACCTGGATCTCACGCCGGCAGCCACCGACTACCAGTCGATCGGCGCGTGGGATCTGCCGGTCGGTCTGAGGATCGACATCGTGAACCCGGCGACCGCAGTGGTCAGGGCTGGAGGCTCGAACCTTCCGATCACCGCGCACGTTGATCGGAACCGTATCACGGTCACGGGCGTTGCCGCCTCCGCGGCGGCGGCGAACGACTGGATCGTGCAGACCAACACGGTCAACAAGTGCATGACAGGCCTGCGGGCGATCATCGACGACGGGACCAACTCGCCGGCGGTGTTCCAGAACCTCGACAGGACGCTCGTCGATCGCATCAGCGCGTACATGGACACGAACGCCGGGACTGTACGGCCGCTCACTGAGGACCTGCTGATGGATCACATCGCCCGCCAGTCGCTGTTCTCCCCGGAGGACATCGACCTCGCGACGTGCCACACCTCGATCGCCGCGCACACCTCGAAGTTGATGAAGGATGATCGGCGCTACAACCCCAAGCCGGGCGGCACGTCGTACCCGTCAGGCTTCGGCCACTTCGAGTTCTTCACGGGGTCGAAGACCGTCGAGTTCGTCGCGATGGACTTCCACCCGGCGCGCACGATCTACTTCCAGCGCAAGAAGGCCATCTTCCGCCTGGACCTGATCCCGTTCCGCATCGCAGACGAGGATGGATCTGGCTTCCGGCGGACGGGGCGGACGGACCCGCTCTGGGGCTACTTCAAGTGGAGCGGGAACCTCGGCACGTCCATGCCGAACGCGCACTCGGAGCTGGGCGCGCTGGACGTGGCGCCGGATATGGGCGCGGGGGTGGGCTTCCTGACGCAGTGGTAGGAGGGCACCATGCCGCTCAGTGAGAAGGGCAAGAAGATCCAGCGGGCCATGGTGCAGCACTACGGCCCCGAGAAGGGCAAGCAGGTCTTCTACGCCTCGGAGAACAAGGGCACCATCCAGGGGGTCAAGAAGCACAACCCCGGTCTGGACTCGTCCATCGCGCCTCCTCACCTCGGCAAGATCAAGATGGGGAACGCGATGGCGATGGAAGAGATGGACCCGAAGTGAACGTCCCGCCTGCCGAGTACCTGGGTCGTCCAGGTTCCGATTCTGGGCTCGGCGGGCGGGACCTGTCCTCTCAAGATCTGTGTATGCGAGCCAATCGTATCCAGCACGAGGGCTTCGTCGATCCAACGTTCCGTCGCAAGCTTCTGTCGATCGACCGCCGGTTCCAGGTGCTGTGGAACAAGTACACAAGGAGGTACGTGTTCTATTATCAGCACCCGACCAGGACATCGCTGGGTCCTACCCAGTTCTGGCACAATCCGATGCACTGGTTCGTGGGCGAGAAGAACCTGGATCGGCAGGAGCTGTGCCGAGCGGCGCTGAACTTCGACCTTCAGTGGCGGTCTTTGGGATGGCAACCGCTAATGGCCTGTGAGCCCGAGCGGCGACCACTGGATGAGCGAGATCTACTGGCGCTCGTGGCGGGCGACGGCGGGGGTCGCCCAGGCGTCTCGGAGCTGATCGCCAGGGTGAACCACGAGGCCCAACGGGTCTCCAAGACCTCGATTGGGGATCGACTGGACACCGATCTATTCAAGGCGACCCTCATAGCTCAGGACAGCCCCTACAAGAACCTCATCGATCTGGATCGCAAAGCGAAGGTCTACCGGGATGAAGCCCGATCTGATCGTGGCGACGCTCCCGTGCCCTTCACGACACCAGCGGAGTCGGCGCCGTGAGCATGACCAAGGCCGAGATCCGGTCGCTGTCTCGTCAGTTCCTAGATGAGCGGACTGCCGAGACCTGGCTGGACACCGAGCTGGACGGCCTGTTCAACATCGTTCACTCCCTACGTCGAGCGCAGATCATCAGCTTGCACCGCAAGGACTTCGTAACGCATGTGGACTTCACGTACCCTGCGAATACGGACTTCGTGCTCTGGAGTCAGATCCAAGAGCTGGCGGGCGTGGACAGCTTCGACGTACACGAGTGGTTCCAGGTCGAGGACAGAACCGACCCGGACAACCGCGTCGAGGTGCAGCCGGTGGACTGGATGCGGAGGCACGAGGTCTGGGCGCCCACGGGCGCTCGTACCAACCTGGCGCGCCGGGATGCGTCCTACTTCTGGGCCTACAAGGGCCGAGAGTTCTGGATCATTCGACGCCCGACCAACACGCTGCCGCTGAGGGTCTACTACGTCCCTGCCTCGGTGTCGTTCGGGGTGACGCCAAGGGATGATCTTCGACGGCCCGAGTTCTCGATGTTCAACGAGCTGCTGTCGATCGACATCGCCGTTCTAGCAAGGGAATCCGTCGGTGACGATCTCAAGAACCTGGGAGGCGTACAGGACCGGCTGGAGCGTGCCCTGATCAAGGCGTACAGCGAGCGTAACGCCTCCGAGGCTGACTTCATGATCGCGGACCCAGCCGACTTCACGCATGGGATTGGAGCTAGGTAAGTCATGCCATTCATCATGTACGACCCCACGAAGGTCCAGGCGCCGTTCTCCCCGGAGCCTCATCTACGCGTCCTGGCGGAGGGGATTCGCTTCACGTTCCTCCCGTTCAAGGCGTACCAGATCACAGAACCACAGTGGCGGTACATGACGCACAAGGGGATCTCTAAGGCTGGACTCGTCCTGTTCGAGATCAACGACGACCTGATGAGCGAGGTGATGGCGGCCCGGGCGGCGGCGGCGGAGCGCCGGGCGGCCCTGCGGGGGGCTCCGGCGCCGGCTCCTGCGACGCCGGACGCGCCCACGGACGCGCCCGACGCCCCCGGGCCGGTGGACGATGCCGGGGGTCGGGAGCCCGATCCGGCCCCGGTGGTCTCGACGACTTCCAGAGGGGAACGCCTGTACCAGGAGGCCCTCGGTCTGGAGCGGTTCCGAGACCTTCAGTCCTTCGCGGACGAGCACTTGAGCGTCGTGCTCAGGTCCCGTCAGCAGATCTTGGAGGCGCTGCGTGCGCTGAGGTGACAGGGTGCCCACAGGGCCGACCCACTCCAGAGTGCTCCTGGCCCCGGTCACCCGGGGGATGGTCGAGAACCGCGCGGTGCAACGGGCTGGGGACGCGGACCGACTGGTCAACTGGACGCTCGCGCCCAGTCGAGATCACCTGATCAATCGACCTGGGATCGCGCAGAACCGGATTGTGGACCTCACGCTGGCTGGAGTCGTGGCTTCCGACACGCCGGCCACGGTGGACTTCAGCCCTGGGATCTCGGATCCTATTCTGGACTGCACGGTCCACATCTACCGCGGTCTCTTCGACATCTACGCCATCTATCACGGGATGCCTGAGTCCCCAGGAGCTGTGAGTGATCTCCAGATCTTCAGCGCGAGGAAGTTCGTAGACACGGCGATGCTCTCGCAGGTCTGGGTGGGTTCATTCAACAACGCCTCCCTATTCCCAGCTAGAGCTCACTCGGTCCAGTTCAACTCCTACCTCTACATGGTCATCCGTGGTGGACGGATGCTGCGTATCGAGGATGGAGTGGAGAACCCAGCGCGCACTGCGACCAACTTCAACAGTGTGCGAGCAACACCAGTGGTTCTCCAGGACAGAGCAGCGGCGCCCTTTTCAATCAGCGACGATCCCGGCCCATACGACCTGGACAGCGCCAGTCGGGAATCGGTGCTGCGCTGTGGCCTGATCGCGGCGCACGATAGTCGCCTCTTCGTGTCTGGTCATCCACTCTTCCCTCGTACGGTGAGGTACTCCAACCTGGGGGATGGCTCCGGCTGGCCTTCGAATAACGTCTTCGTCTTGGACGACGCCGAGGGCATCGTAACCGCCATGGCGTCCGCTGGACACTTCGTCTATATCTTCACGAGGCGAGAGATCTACATGATCGCCAACGTGGGGATTCCAGGGCAAGAGCAGCGGGTTCTGCTGGCTAGAGGGATCGGGTGCATCGCGCCGGATTCGATTCAGAAGGTTGGATCCTCGCTCGTCTTTCTCGGTGAGGGCGGCCACGTCTATGAGCTACGAGGCTCCGACCTCCAGGACATCTCAGATGGTCGCGTTGCCAACGTCATTGAGCGAGACGTAGCGCACCCCGAGTGGGTTGGCTCCTGGTACAACGCTAGGCATCGTCGGTACGTGCTCTGCCCGAAGAACATCCTTCAGAACGTCAAGAACAGCTTGGTCTCGCCTACTCCATCCTTTGTTCGCAGCCGATTCTATGAGTACCGGCTGGATCAGCAGGCGTGGTTCGTCTGGGAGTTGACACCTGCGAACCACCAGATTCTGGATACCAAGGTGGTGCTGGACACCGACGGGAAGGAGTTGATTGCAGGCGTTCGTCGAGATCCTTCGGCTGGCAATGATCTCTTCCAGCGGGTCTGGTTGGAGCAGGGCCTTCGAGATGAGTTCAATACCTTCAGATGCTCTTGGTACTCAACGCCTGTCAACTTCTTCGAGTCCCGGTCGGTGCGGAACCGACGGGTCTTCGTCTACACGAAGGAGACGAGCACGAAGTCCATGACCTTCGATACGGTCTCGGACGACGACCTGGTAGGACAGAACGCCACCGCCGCGCTGCTGGATCGAAGCGCCAGGTATGGCAACTTCAACTGGGGCGATGGCACGGTCTACCGCGGCCACAAGCCGATGAAGGTTGCAGTTGGAATGAGGGATGGGACCACCATTCCTGCGACAGGGAAGCACATCGGCTTTTATCTAACTGTGGAGGTTAGTGATCTCTCTGTCGATGCGACCGCCGTGGGTGGTGCCGCCCTCTACGGAGTGGAGTTGACCACACTGCAGAAGGAACGGAGAGCGACGTAGATGCCGGCGCTTGTCATACCGAATGTTATCGCTAATGGGATCGCCGCTGATGGAGATAACGTCGGCGCGAACTTCACCGTTATCGCGAACTGGGCTGGCGGCAACGTCGGGAATGACAACTACTCGAACGATACGACAGATCGGCTGGAGCTCCAGAAGTACGCCACGCCGAGGAACATCACTGTTCATACCCTCTCGGCGTGGGCGGGAGGCGATGCGGGCGCGCTGGATAGTTACTACGAAGACGGGAACTTCGCCGTCAATGTCTGGCAACAGATCTACCAGCTGGAGGTTCAGTACGTAGGGCGCATCGACCGTACTCAGACCTGGGTATCCGGCCAGCAGGGTATCTGGGAGCTTCGTATCACGCGGTTGGGGTTGCAAATCGGCGCTACACACACCATACTCGCTGGACGAGTCCAGACGGTTCATAACGTCGCGGTGGCGGTGGCTGATGTACTGACGTTCGAGGTCCGAACCACGACGGATGCGGTGGCAGACCAGATTGAGCGCCATGTATTCGAGTGCTGGATGCACTACGACCACCAGGCGACGTAGGAGCGACACATGAGTGTCACTGTCACTTTTACTCCAGAGCAACGCGTAGAGTACAAAAAGTTCCTCGATGAGCAGCGGGTGTGGGTTCGCGACGCTACAGCTGCTGCGCGGCCAAACCCCATGGGCAACAATGGTGCTTATGGCTCTACACGCTACCCGTTCCCGCCGCTTCGTCGGTCGTCAGGTGTTGAGCTTGATCCTAGAGCCGACGAGGCCATCGACAAGCTACTTGGTCCGTTCGATCAGAGCGCCTTCCAGGAGCAGGAGCGCTTTGCCTTCAGCGAGATCGATCGGATGGCGGCCGAGCGTCAGAACCTACTGGCTCGCGACGCAGCGCGACGCGGCATGTTCAGCAGCGGTCAGCTCACGGCCCAGCAGCGTGATGTGTACCAACGGGCGGAGACGCAGAAGGCAGGGATCAGCGCGCAGTTCGGCGTGGCCGCGTCTCAGATGCAGAACCAGAACTTACAGGCCGCAGCGCAAATGCTGATGAGCAAGTACGGCATCGACAAGAACGCGGCTACGCAGCTGGCGATGGCGAACGCACAGGGGTCAGGGGCACTGGTAGGGTTGATTATCGGATTGGGATTGATGTTGATCCCAGGGATGCAGACACCTGGGGCTGTGGTCGCAGGAACCAGCGCCGCCTCTTTGCTCACTCAGCCATCAGAAATCAACTATGGTCGAGACCCGAGCAGCTCGTAGGAGATCAAGATGGCGGGCACAGGTGGGATCTTCGCGGGAGGGGTGGCGAAAGGGCTCTCGCCGTTCGCGCAGATGTTCGCAAAGCGCCAGCAGAAGGACCAGCACCAGATCCTGGCCGAGATCATCGGTGCGGTCAGCAAGAGCCCTGAAGCTGCAGAGGTCTACGCCAGCCAGTACCCCGAGTACGCGGACGCCATCCGGCAGTTCGGGAAGCAGCTCATCGAGAAGCGCCAGAACGAGCAGAACCAGAAGCTCCTGATGGGGATGGAGTCGAAGCTGCACGAGAAGGGCATCAGCGAACCCATGCTGAGTCGGATGCTGAGCTTGCAGGACCCCGCCACGAAGCAGCGGATCCAGGGCATAATGAACGACCTGGCGCCGTTCCGGGGTGGGGCGGGTGGCGCCACCGGCGGTGGTCCGGGAATGGCCCCGGAGGCTCCTACCGGCCCCGCCACACCCCCCGGAGCCGGCGGGGCGGCTCCCGGCTTCGCCCCGATGCCCGCGCCCGGCCCGGGAGCCCTGCCGTCCTCAGCGCCGTCGTCGCTCGGAGGACAGCCCCTCAACCCGATGACTCAAGAGCTTAGGGGTTCCCTTGGAGCCGAGGGGATCGGCAACGTGGGCGTCGCGCCGGTGGCGCCAGGGCCTCGATACCAGACGGGGGATATCGAGGACTTCCCTCCGCAGATGTCCCAGCCCACGGCGCCCGCCGCGCAAGCCGGGGTCGCTCAGCAGCTGCTCGGTGGGCAGCTGAATCAGGATCCTCTGGAGCAGCTTCATTCTGGACTTAGGAAGCCAGTGGCGCCCTACGAGGACGTGGACATCGCGCGTGGCCTTGGTCAGTACCTTCGTCAGCAGCCTATACAGGCCGAGCAGCGGAAGTTCAAGCAGCAGCAGGAGCTGCAAGGCATCCAGGAGCGTGGAGCGCTGAGCCGAACGGAGAAATCCATCCTTCCAGGGCTGGCGAACGCAGCGGTGAACCGAGGAGAACTAAAGGAGAAGAAAGCTCAAGCAACCGAGAAGCGCCTCTATGAAGATGTGGACGATCTGCTTCGGCCGCTGGTGGGCCGTCTGGATCCCACCGCTCGGAACATCGGCGCGGTGGAGGATCCTGATGTCAAGGAGGCCGTCGGTCAAGCGGTCCTGAGACTCTACGACGCCGCCGAGCGCGGCCTGCTGCGCGGCGTCCCGACAGACCCGATCTACCTCTACCGGAAGGTCCAGGGGCGCGTGCAGCAGCTGGCACAAGAGTCCCAGAAGCAGAGCGCTCGACCAGTGGCGGGTCAGAGCGCGGCCCGCTCCACCGCCAAGGAGCTACTGAAGGGACTGGATCCCAACAACCCGCAGGCGGTGAACCAGGCGCAGAACCAGGCGGAGTCTATGCTGGTCCAGCAAGGCGTGGACCCGGCGGTGGCCCATGCCTGGGTGATCTCGCAGACGAAGCAGGCGGTGGCGGCTCAGTCGCAGCTGGGCGCTCGAAGCTTCCAGGCCCAGAACAAGCTCTTCGCGCCGGCACAGTTCCGCAACATCCTGTCCGCGCATCCGATGGTCTCGGCCGGTGACAAGCGGATACTGACCGCCAAGCGCCTCAACCCTCAAGCCGAGGAGGCGGTGTTCCGCCGCTACGGGCGGATGGCTCAGCAGGCCAGTGGGGCGACCGCATGGGTCTTGAACCCGGATCTCCTTGGGGAACTCCGATAGGCAGTGCCATTCTCGCTGGACGAGACCTCCGAAAGCCTGGGGCTGCCAAAGACTGACCTTCTCAACGAGCCTGGTGAGCCTGTAGCTGCCGCTATCGGCGGGTTCACGCTGGAAGAGACGCAGGCCAGCTTGGGGAGAGTTCGAGCTCCAAGAGCTCCGGTCTCCACAGTGGAGCCGGAAGGCGAGGTCTCCCTGGAACTGCCGCCGGCCACTACTTCAGAGATCACGAGATCTCAGACTGATGTCTTCAGATTGCAGCGTCAAGTCGCGGAGAATCAGCGACGAGCCTACAAGTTGTATCTCCTGGCCGACCAGGAGCCTGAGGCGGCCGATGTGGTAGCTCGAATGGTGGCCCTGGGGGAGCTCAACAAGGATACCTTGTTCTCGTTGGATCCATCCGGTCATCGCTTCGCCGCGGTCATGCGCCGTGTGGCCGAGAAGGAAGAACAACAGCGAGACAACTCGCCGCTGGGACTGATCGGACGGGCCTTCGATCAACTGACCGGGGCGCTGGGTAGCCAGTTTTACGAGGTGATCGAGGACCCTGTGGGCCAGCTGGCCGGCGGCCCGGTGTTGGCGGGCTGGAGAACCTTTGCGGGCAAGGGTCCCGTCCCGGGTCCGGGCGGTCGGCTCTGGATCCCCGACGAGCCTCAGGGACTCTTGGACTGGATCCCCTTCGGCCGGATGGGTGGGAACTTCCTGACTAGACTGACCGGCTTCCGAGAGCCTCGGGATGCCGATCAGGGACTCCGAGCGCTGGGGCACTCGAAACTGGCCGATGGGATATCCAGCAGTAACCTCTCCCTACTGCTGTCCGACAGCGCCGGGGACGTGGTACGGGATCTTGGGGACGAGTTCCCTGAGCGCTGGGCCGGCGCGGTGGCGTCCAGTCAGGTGCCACTCTCGACCGAGGAAGCCGACGCCGTCGCCTCCTGGGCGCAGGTGGCCTCTACCCATCCCGAGTCGGAACGGAAGGCCTTGGTCCTGACCGATATGCTGCGTCAGGAGGGGTTTCTTCGGTTCCTCCTCTCTCCAGCCATCTCGACCCTGACGGTGGCAGGAGCGATCGACAACACACTTGCAGAGCTGGATGCGACGAATACGGGGCTCGGGCTGGTACTGGGAACCCTCTTGGGCCGGCGGGCTTCTGGCGCCCGGGTTACCACGGGAGGCCAGGGAGCGTTAGCGCCTGTGCTAGGTCAAGAGGGTCGGGGATGGATCCCATTGCCGCCCAGCCAGACCGGCCGACAAGATCTCCAGCAGCCGGCGGTGCAGGCAGCCCTCGAGCAGCAGATGGTGGGGATCCGGGCTAAGGCTCATGCCTACGTGCTGGGCAACACGCGCCAGTGGCAACAGCGGCGGGACCGGGCGGCCCTGGAGGTCATGGCCTTCGTGCATCCGGGCACATGGATCCCCTTCTCCAAGAGTTCCACGGCGGGCCAGCAGGCGACGAAGCAGGTACGAGGATTCCTGACCTCGTACCTCAAGTCTCAGAAGGTCGCGCCAGCCCGGGCCACCGCGGCGGCCGAGTCCATGGCGGCCTATGCTACTCGCAGCGTGTATCGTGATGGGTCAGAGCTAGGCTACGACGCGACGCGTGAGGCGCTGGGGCATGTGGTCTCGGGCGTGACGGGGCAGCCGCAGCAGCGAGAGCTTGCGAAGCTGGCCTTTGATCGGGATGTTGGCACCGCCTTTGGCGTGGCGGGACCGGAGCCGCTCCCGGGCATCGAGTTCCCGTCCGCCACCTTCCTGGCCCGCCGGCACCCGATCCGAGCGACTCAGAAGTTCTTTGAGAAGGTGGGCTTCAAGCAAGCCCAGTCCATCTTGGACGACAAGGCGAACGAGCAGACCGCCAGGGCTCTGGCCCTCTCCTTGAACGAGACCACGAGTCGTCCGGTCGTCATGGATCGGCTGGTTCAGTGGATGCAGGACCAGATCGACTACTGGCAGAACCCAGGTGCCGCCATCGAGCACTACTACCGAGCGTTCGGTGGGTTGTTCTTTGATCAGGCGGTGTTGGATCGGGATCCCATCAGCCGCAGCGCACGTCTCCTGATTCAGTCCATGCGAAACCGGCAGCGAGTGGGTCGCTTCCATGCCATCGAAACGCCGGAGCGGTACATGGAGCTGACAGAGGAGGCGCTGCATCGCAAGATGACGCCGGACGAGATTCGGACCATCCTTCATACCATCGAGACTCCTCGTCAGTACGCAGATGAGGTGGCACCGAAGGTAAGGGAGATCGTCCTGCCGAAGGTTGCGAGTGACCTACTCACAGATACAGAGAAGCAGCTAATCGACGAGGTAATTGCCAACCGAGCCGCCTGGCAGATTAGCACCGATGCGCTGGATGAGCAGTTCCGGCGCGGGTCCAAGGTCTGGAACCACATCAAAGAACAGCTCCTGATGATTGACCCGACCGGCGATGGTCGCACACTGGAGTTGCGGTTGCGTCGGCGAGCCCTATTGGAACAAGCCGAGCGACGGCGGATGGGCCGGAAGGCAGCCCTTGAAAAAGAAGCTGTCACCAGGGCATCCGATCGGCTGGCGGGCGCCACGGAGGTCTTTGGAGAGTACGCTACCCGACTGGGTTCCGGCAAGTTGGAGCTGCTGGAGCGCTATCGGGCGGCCGAGACAGCGGCCGATGCGTCCCTATCCTTGATTAGCGAGGCTGGAGAGGCCGTGCGGACGGGGCGTCCGATCACGGTGACCCCACAGCTGGTGTCCATGTTGGAGGCCATCGAGAAGGGCGCCGGTCGCAAGAGTCCCACCATTAGAGCCCTGGTGAAGCGGCTGCGCGCTCAGCTCCACCATGACAAGATGACCCTCTTGAACCGGCGCCCAACTCCCACCGCGGACGCTGCCGAGATCCTGCACGCGGCGACGGATCTGTACAGGATTCTCTCCAAGGCGCTACGAGACATCCTTCACGTCAGGATACCTAGTGCCGAGCTGGAGAAGTTGCAAGACCTGTCCGGCATCTTTGGCGAGTCGTACCTGAGACGCATCCGGCAGGTCAACGATCTTCGGATCAAGACGAATCTAGCTTGGGGGAAGCTCTGGTCCAAGTACGACGAGCTGTACCAGGCTCAAGCCGATGTCCGCATCGCCAACCTCATCAGTACCGACCAGGAGTTCAGCCGGTTCGCCCAGGAGGTCGAGGATGCGCTGGGCGAGATGTCGGACAACGACTTCCGAGAGGTGGGTGACTTCCTCAATGTGCTGGTCAACCGCCATCCCGACCGTCGTATCTGGGATCTGGGCGACCCGGCCTCGGACGCGGCACGGGGGAGACCGGCGCCGTTCGAGCCCGTGCCGCCACGGGAGCCCACGAGGCCGCCGGTTCCCGCGCCCCTCCAGCCCGTGAGCCCGGCCCTGGCCGAGCCGGAGGGGGCACCACTGGGCCTCCGGCCAGGGCGTGGGCCGGTACTCACGCCCGAGCGGATCACCGAGCTGATCCAGACCTTCGACCCTCGGGTGAAGCTGACTAATGAGGCCTTGGACCAGCTCACCCAGACGCTGCGGGCGGAGTTCGCTTGGGGACTGCGCCGGCTGGCCGAGGAAGGGTACTCGGTCCACGAGATCCCAGCCTGGGCGCCCCACGTCATCCAGCGGAAGGATCTCATCTTCCAGATGAGCCCATTCCCAGGGGCGTCCGGTGGACCCGACCCGACGAAGCATCGGTACTGGAAGTTCATCCAGACGCTGAGGGACTTGGGGCTTGGACCCGTCGAGGACTTCCGGTACGCCTACGCGGTCTGGCGGGCCACCGTCGAGAACATGCTGGCATGGAGCCACTTCGAGAAGCAAGTGGTCAGTCGCTTCGGACGGAAGCTCAAGCGCCGCGTGGCGGTGGTGCCTGGGCTGGAGACCGAAGGGCGGCGTCTAGCCGCCGTGCGACCGGGGCAGCCCATCGTCGAGACACGAGGGCGGATGGGGCAAGAGGGCGAGGTACTCGGGGCCATCCGGGGCGCAGAGCAGATCTACGCCTTCCATGGCGACGTGTACGCGATCCCGATGCAGGTCCACAACGCTCTGGAGCGGATGCAGGGAGGATTCCGCAGCCAGGGATCCGGCCTCAACGGCATTGTCAAAGTCTGGCAGTGGTTCACGCAGCTCTGGAAGGGCTTTGCGACGGTCCCGCTGCCGCGCTTCCATGAGCGCAACATCACCGCCTCTATGTACAACGCTTGGTTGGGTGGGGTCGAGGATCCCAACGTCTACTTCGATGCGTTCAAGATCCTGAACATTCCAGGGTCTGTAAGGTCCATGCGGGGCGAGGCCATCCCTGCGCCGCCCAACAAGCTTGGTAGCCTTGAAGGGAAGCGGTGGGCACAAGAGTCCTTTCAGCTGCCCGATGGGACTCAAAAGACGCTTGGAGAGTTTCGTGACGAGCTAGATGAGATCGGAGTCCTTCAGAGGGACATTTACTCCGTGGATATGGAGCACGACCCCCACCTGGAGATGCGGCTGAAGTTCGGCGGCCAGTTGAGGCAAAACAAGGTCGCCAACCTGATGATGGAGGCCAACCCATTCTCTCGTCAGTTCGTTGCGCTCAAGGTTGGGCGGGATGTGGGGCGTCACATAGAGGATTGGCTGCGCTCGGCGGCGTACCTGGACGGACGGATCAACAAGGGGATGGGCGTCCAAGAGTCGCTTGCCTACGTAGTTAGAATCCACTTCGACTATGCGGACCTGACTCCGGCGTTGAGATTCCTACGAGATCACATCCATCCATTCTCCACCTGGATTCGCAAGAACCTGGCATTCCAGCTGGAATCGCTAGTCAAGCGACCCATGAAGCTCTACAGAACCCATGTGCTGCTGGAGCACCAGAATACTCTTGGCAGCGATGACGAGGTGGATCAGGTCTGGATGCCGGAGTACCATCGGCAGCGCTGGGGACTTCAGTATCAGAGCGAGGATCAGACCACACCTCATATTCAGCTCTACGCATTGAACCTCCCAGTGGAGGATCTCAATGTACTCAGCTTTGTTATCCCAGAAGAGCGCACTGGCATCACGCGTACCGTACAGATTGTCGACGAGCTGATCAACCGGAGCTACCCGCTCTATCAGTGGCCCTTCCAGGAGATTATGCGCGGCTTCAGTGGCCGAGGGTATGACTTCTTTAGGAAGACGCCAGATATGGACCGCAGGGTCGTAGCGCCAGCGATCATCAAGGATTGGATGGACGTACTGCCCTCTTGGAAGAACGAGCAGGGAGAATGGGAGGGCTTCCGAGGCTGGACTGGGCTACGAGAAGAGGATGTGGTGGTTCATCCCACCCATCCAGATCCAGATCAGAGAGTTCAGCGACTCTGGCGCATCAACGAGTCGGCACTGCGAGCGCTGGCGAACTGGGGGCCGGCGTACTACGCAGGTCAGGTGCCCTACAACGTCGAGTGGACCGAGATGATGTTCGGAGACCTCATGGATCTGCCGCCCAGGGAGCGAGCGCAGCGGATGCGGCTGATGGGCGCGATGGCGCCCGTCAAGGGATTCCGGTATGATCCTGTCTACTTCAAGCGGCTGTTGATGGAGCAGATCAACGAGGAAGAGAAGGCCATCCAGGGTCGCTACCGGGAGGTGGCCCCGACCGCCTTGACAGGGAGGGAACCCCCGCCCTAGGGTGAGTCCGGCCGCTTCCGAGGCGTCTGGCTAGGAGCTGTTGATGTCCGAGCACCATCCCGAGCGCTTCCGAGTCCTGCATCGTTCCCGCGATGGGATGGACTTCGGCAACTGGTTCAACTCAAGTGCACTGCTTCTAGCAGGCGATGTCGTGGGGGTGCTGGACTCCCTGCCCAACGCAGGCCAGGCCTACGGCCACCTGCTGCACTTCGTCGATGTCCTCAACGCGGATGCCGTGAACGAGGTGCGCGCCTTCATCGGGGGTCGGCTGGCGAATGCGCTCTGGGGAGCTGGTCAGTGGGTACAGCTCAACGTGCCGGCGGTGACCGACGACACGACCGATGCTCAAGACGCCGGCGCTGACGACTTCGCACTTCAGACGCTCGTCAACAACGATGGCTTCGTGGCCTGGGCGACGCGTCCCTTCAACGCACTCGTCGCGGATGTGTCCACCTCCGCCGCGGCGGCTGCAGGCTACGTCAGTGAGTTCACGTACTGGAACGGGACTGTTTACTCGGACCTGGAGCCGTTCATGGTCCATGTGACCCCAGACGCAACGCTCTTCGTGACGGCGGCGCCGCCGACTGAGGAAATGATGCTCTGGAGGATCCCGCCGGACTGGACGCCGACAGGATCCACCGGCCAGGATGGCATCCCGCCGGATCGGTACGCCATCCGGTACAGAGCCACGAACGCGCCTGACACCGCAGCGCTGGCGACGACGGTCTCGCTCTACAACCTGCGCTACGCGGCGCTGGACATCCCCGCCGGAGGAATCCTGCGGGATCACCGGCTGGATCTTCCAGTGTGCTCGTTTCAGGAGAACCTGGTGGCGGTCTTCAGCCGGGCGGGGGCGCACCGAGTCCTCGTGGCGAGCGAGAAGAGTAGCCACATCGGCGTGCTGGGTCTGCCGGCGGGGACGACGCGCTGATGCCCATGGAGATCCGACAGCCGCTACGAGAGGGCCAGTTCAGCCATCTCGAGGACCCGCCCACGCCACGCCAGAAGGACCTGCAGTGGACGATCCCGCTGGGAATCCAGCAGGTACTGCAGGAAGGACCCTCGGCTGCGGTCGCGTCGGGTCGGATCACAGTGACAACCCCAGGAACGCGGGTGCAGTTCCCCAATCGACGGATCCGACGAGTGCAGATCAAGGCTCTCTCAGCCAATGTCGGCGCCGTCTTTATCGGAGGCTCGGATGTCACCAGCGCGAATGGCTGGGAGCCCTCCATGACGACCTCAACGGAGATCTGGATTGACAACCTCAATCGGCTCTACCTGGACGCGGCCACGGCGGCCGATGGCGTTCAGTGGTTGGCGGTGTGATATGACGCGTCTCTTCTGGTCGGCGGTAGTGGCGGCTCTCGTCTGCTGGAGTAATGGCGCGTTCGCTCAGACTCCTGAGCAGAAGATGTCCAACTCCATCGGCTCTGACGCCCAGGCCCAGCCCGCGAATGCGATGGGTCAGCAGATCGTTGGAGACGCTGCAGGCACTCGTCAATTCGTCCAGGTGGACGCCGCTGGGAACCTCATCGTGGTGGCTCCGGCCGGCGCGCCGGTGGCGACCAACATCGAGCAGCAGAACGCCGTGGACGTTGCCAGCCCAATCGACGCGGACACCGGCGCGGGCACAACCAACTACATCCCTGTCATCGTGAGGACTCCAGGGGCTGCCGGCACGGGTCTGGATGGCGTCGCTGTTCGGTCCTCGACGGAGGCGGTCACCTCGACAGGTGGCTCGCTGGAGGTGACCCCAATCGCAGGTCAAGATGGGATCGCTGGTGGCACTGGACTGGACGCAGCGAACGTTCCGAGGGTCTCGCTCGTTACGAACGTCGGCCTGCCCGCCGGGGCCAGCAACATCGGAGACGTGGACATCCTTGTTGGCGGGGCGGCAGCGACCGCGAATACGGGTCTCGTTGGAGCGAACACGATCCGGGTAACAGTCGCCACAGACGATGTCGTGACCGTGGACAACGGCACCCTCTCTGTCGTTGGCACTGGGCTTGAAGCCACCGCCCTGCGCGTCACCGTGGCATCGGACTCTACAGGCGTCTTGTCGGTGGATGATAACGGCGGGACTCTTACGGTCGATGCGCCTGTTGGCACTCCCGTCTTCGTTCGGCAGTCCGACGGCGTGGACGCGGCGAACGTCTCGGCCGCAGGTGGGCTCCAGGTGGACGGATCCGGCGTGACGCAGCCGGTCTCTGGAACCGTGACCGCAAACGCTGGCACTGGCAACTTCGCCAACAACCTAGAACAGCTCAATGCGACGGACCTTGAGGGTCCTTACGACGAAAACGGCGGCGGCGGCTTTGAGCGCGTTCTAGGCGTGTCAATTCGTACAGCAGGAGCCGCTGGAGCATCTAGCGAAGGTGTGATCCTGCGAGACACGAACGGCACTGGCCTTACTGACGGGATGGACGATGGTGAGCTGGACGTGGACTCGAACCTGGCGACACTTGCTGGGACCCCTCTCGCTGGTCCGGTGTCTCCAGCCATCGACAACAACGGTGCGCCTGGGAACAGCCAGCCAGTCGCCGGGTTCAACCTCGTCTTCGATGGGGCGACCTGGGATCGCCAGCGGGGCAACTCCACGGAGGGGACCTTCGTGGGCGGTCCGCTGGCACACGGCGCTGCGGTGCCCTCTAACCCTCAGTTCATCGGGGCCTACGCCGAGACGGATGGCGCGGCGCTCGACTCGGCCGGCGTGGCGGAGGCCGACATCACGCGCCTCAAGGCCGATCAGGAAGGGCAACTCCAGGTCCGCGATTACCACCCCAACCGAGTCCACTGCGTCTCGGAGAACTCGACCGCCACGGGGTTGACAATCCCCACGACCGTCTCTCCGTCCGCGGGCTGCGGGGCGCCCGGGGCGTCGCTGTCGATCTACGTCACGGATGTAACGTTCTCCTCCTCCGCGGCGGCGGGCATCGGAGCGAACGAGCAGATGCAGCTCGTCGCAGGGACCCAGACCACGACGGTCTGCGACACGGGGCCGGTCATCCTCTGGTCCTCGTTCAACGCTGCGAACGACTCGGTGGCCCCGAACTTCCGGCAGCCTCTGAAGCTCCCCGCGAACAACCAGCTCTGCTGGCGCCATGCGATCGCAGGCAGCAAGTCGGTCGTCGTGCAGGGGTTCATCGCGCCATGACCGCCTTGCTGTTGGCGGCGCTGGTGTCGGTGTCTCCTGTCTTCCCGCAGGGTCGGTACTGTGTGACGCCTCAGGTGAACGTCCCCACTGGACTCTACCTCGTCGTCGTGATCGATGTGGCGCCCGAGTCCGCGGTGCGAGCCAAGGGGCAAGTGATCACGCTCAAGTTCTCGACCAAGGTGGCCGCCGTCTCGGGCGCGCATGGGGCCTGCTGGTGGCTCCAGTCGGCTCGCGATGCCCGGCGCGGGACCGTGTACCGGCCGATGCGGTACGCGCCCTGACGATGGCCTCGATCACGCCGCACCTCTCATGGGAGGAGGTTCTGCGTGGCTCGGGCGTGGACTCCATCGATGGTCTACCGCCCGGGGTCGAAGAGGCGATCCGCAAGATGGCCGAGGTGATGTTCGAGCCCATCCGCAACGAGTGGGGAGCTGGGCTGCGGGTGGTCTCTGGCTACCGCACGCCGGACAAGAACCGCCGCGTGGGCGGGGCGCGGAACTCGATGCACGTCCGCGGCTTGGCGCTGGACCTCGTGCCCGTTGGCGAAGACGGCCGCTTCCACGTCGAGGCGCTCCACGCCCTCGCGGACAGGATGCAGCGCGACGGCAGGATCCCGCCGGGAGGGCTCGGCCTCTACCTGCGGGCGGACGGGAGCGGTCGCTTCTCGCATGTTGACTGTCGCGGTCACCTCGCCCGCTGGAGGAGCCAGCGGAAGGACGGGCTGGAGGCGTGACGGTGCTCTGGACCGCGCTGTCTTTCGTCGTGGGCCTCCTGCTGCTCGTCTACTTGTCGAGGTGCCGGCCGTGAGCGCCGCGAAGCCGAGTCGCAAGCCGCCCTGGTGGCTCACGGTCGCGATTGGGGTCCCGTCCGCCGTGGTCGCCCTCTCCCTGCTCCTCGGTTACGCCCAGTCATGCGCGAAGCGGGCCGCCTGGTCGCTCGTGGACGAGGCCGTGGCGCAGGAGGTCTCCCAGCACGCGGACCAGGGAACGCACCTGCACACGGACGCCAAGATCTCGCTCGTCGGGGCCAAGGTCGATGCCGCAGCTCGCTTGGCCGCGCAGCAGGCGCAGCTCGTCGGGACGCTCGTCTGCCTCCAGGCGGGGGGCGTGCCGACGCCTTCGATCGATCCGGCGAGCGCCGGGTTGTGCGTGTTCCTCTCGCCCGGGAAGCCGCCGGTCCGCGTGCCGCTCTCGGACACGGACGCGTTGCTCGCGGAGATCATGGCGCGGGCGGCGGAGAGGCCGCCGTGAGCGAGCGGCGCTTGAAGCTCGTGCGGCTGCGGACTTGGACGGAGCGGGACGCGGCCTCCACGATGTCGGTGCTGCGCAAGACGGTGCGCGAGGCGCGTACTGGTCGCCCGGTGGCGGTGCTCGTCATCACCCAGCAGGCCGATGGGTCCACCCGGGCCGCTTATCATAATGGCGACCGCAGCGCCTTTCTGCGGATGGTCGGGGCCGTGGAGGAGTGGAAGGCCGAGACCTTCGCCAAGATGTCCGCGGACCGCGCCCAGGACAAATCGTAGGAGGAGGGACCATGCCGTCGTGGCTCAAGTCGAAGAAGCTGTGGGCCGCCGTCATCGGCGTGCTCGTGGCAAGCGTCGGCGGGAAGGCGGGGCTCGACCTGGAGGCCCAGCGGACGGTTGTCGGCGTGATCATGGCCTACCTGGTCGGAGCTGGGCTGGCCGACGTCGGCAAGGAGCGGGCGAAGGTCGAGCGCCGGGTGCCGTAGGATGGCGGACCCGACCACCGAGGCAGCGCTGGAGCTACTTCGGCGGGATGTGGCCGAGGCGTCTGGGCGCCCGCTGCCCATCGAGTCGCTTGCGAAGGAAACCACCGACGCGCTGCTCAACATCGCGGCGCAGTCACCATCGCTCGCCATCAAGACGTTCCAGCGAAGAATATCTGGAGAGCAGTCCGCGCCACTGACAGAGTATGAGCGGCTGACAGAGGATGAGCGGCGGGCCCTGCTGGACATAGCGGGGTTCGGGCTCACGGGAGCGGCTGGGAAGGGCATTCGAGCCCTAACAAAGCATTTTCGCAAGGCCGCTCAATCCAAGGCGATGGTGCCGCGAGCCCCTGGCCCAACCCCTCCCGTGCCCGCCGCTCCGGCCGGCGCGCCGGAGGACTCCCTGTCGGCCTGGAAACAGCTGCTAGGGGAACCGGCGGCCCCGCCACGCCCATCGATCGGGCCCGCGCCTAGCCCGCCCCCGGCCCCCGGATCGCCCGTAGGGCCGGAAACGTCTGGACGCCTTCCCGGGATGACGCTGGCGACGCCTCGGCTGGGAGAGGGGGTGCCGCCCCTGGAGCGGTTTGACCGCCGTATCAAAGAACAATACGGGGAATACTCTGCGGAGTTCTTTTACCGGAACCGGGCCGAGGCGGAGATGGCAGGGGCTAAACTACCGAACATGAGAGCAGGACCACTGCCTCCGACTGCTGACGAGCGCGCTCGCTTACAGTCCAACTTTGATCTCGTGTACCCTGGACGTAGAGAAGCATCAAAGCAGAAGGCTTGGGAGGAAAAACAAGCGGTCAACTCTAGAGCGCTAATGGTGAGATCGCTTGAGTCAGAGGTAAAAAAGCATCACATATACTCTGGTTCGGTCAAGGATACAATACGTCTCAAGTACATGGATCGCTATATTGGCTTAGGGCGATCAATGCCAGCGATGGGATCATCGAAGGAAAAGCGAGACCCTTTGTATTTGACGACCTTACTGGATGTCGCGGATAAGCTTCGATCCATGGACTTGAATGTAGACAACCTGCCGTGGAGTATCAAGAGAGAAGCACTGTTAACTAAGTCTTACTACGACGCCCTTATAAGTGGACGATACTCCACGTTTAGCCAAGAATTATCGAATATGTTTGTCGTACAGGACAGAGAAGGAGCGCTGGATTTAATCTCTAGGCTGCGTGCCGATGACTACGATGTCTATAACGAAAATACGGTCAGCTACGAGTTAGCTAATCGTGGGTATGATATACGAACTCTTACAAAGGACGACTTGAGCCGTCTAGGCTTGGATCCGCGATCACTCTACCCACAGAGCCCAGAATGGTATGTGGAGATCGAGACCGAGCCCACGGTCGATCTCATCACAGGCAAAACCACGCAGAAAGGTCAACAGCTTCTGCCTGGCACGCCCCCTCGGGAGGCGCCGGGTGGACGGGGTCTGCGACCAGGGGTCTCGACGCTAGAGGAGATCCTGCGCGGCCCACCAGCTACAGCGGTTGCTGGGACTGAACCTCCTGGGACGCCTCGTCCAAGAGCTAGCATCTACAAGCCACCCTCGCCAACGGCTCTGACAAGAGGTCTAAGTAGCGAGGAGCGGATGGAGCTTGAAGCCGAAGCTCGAGTTGGGGGCTTGGCAGCCCAAGAAGCTCTGTCATTGGATGTCAGTCAGAGGCAGCCAGATCCTGAGGCTCAGATTCAGAGCGTGTTGGACTTGTTGGGAGAGCCTGATCGTGTTCGCATGGCAGCTGGTACTGCTACTCAAACCCAAGAGCCATCTGGTATGGGTTTGCAGCCCAAACCCACTGCAAAAGTGTTGAAGACTCTAGAGATGTTTGATGGTGACATACTGGCTGACGCGCTGGCCGCTGCCACTGTTGAGCTAATGCCTGGGGCAACCATTCAGATGGTATATGATGCGACAGCAAGAAAGCTCCTTGATAATGGTTTTGCTCCATGGCTGATCTCCAGGCGTCTGATAGTAGAGACCTTTGGAGGTATCGAGGAGAAGGAGACGTGGCAACGGTGGTCGGCAGCAGCCAACAAGCTGATGAACAGCGAGTCAAGGGCCAGTGAAGCCGCTAATGAGGCCGGTCGGACCAACGTAGCCGAAGTCCAGACGATTCCAGCCAGTCGATTCCAGCGACCCGAGAAGGGCACCCTGGAGTTCGGCGAGCCCCAAGGACCACCCCAACCGAGGACATCCTTGGAGGATCTGGTCCGGCGCTTCCCACCCCAACCAGCCGCCCCGTCGGCTCGGGCGGTGGAGCCCAAGCAGCTGGATCTCTTTTACGAGAAGACCAAGCGGGCCATCCGGCCTGATGTCCAGGAACTAGCTCACCTTCACTACCGAGACGAAACGGATCTCGTTGGCAAGGAGATTGCCAGGTACAGCTTGGAGCGAGGAGTCGATCCTGAGCTTGTCACGCTACTTGGTCGCTTTGTCAACGACCCCGCCTCTCTGGCATTCGAGTTTGAGGAGCGGCTGTACTTCAGGGAGTTCATGGAGGAACCCCTGGATCCGGTGATACAGAAGATTGAACTTCTGGAGCACGTTCGCAAGACAGGCCGGTGGGATCTATACCGCATCGGCCTGGATTGGATCCTGGATCTGGACGTTCGGCTTCGCAATCAGCTGCGGAAGAAGCCGCCGGCCGCCGCTCGTCCTAAGGCCACCTTCAAGATAAAGCGCAGAAGGTACGACCTCCCAGACTAAGAGACCCTCGACGTGAACACGGCGAACCGTCCCTGCGTGCCGGTGGAGTTCGCCATGGCGAGGTGGTGTCCCTCGCTGTGCAGGTGGATAGGCCGATCGTCCAGCATCCCCTGGCTGGCGTCCAGCAGTATCCGACTGTTGTACTCCCCTCCCAAGGCCAGCACGCCTGTCTGGTGCAGGGGCACCCGGACCTGAGCCTTCCAGTTGCCCTGAACGGACAGGACCAGCTGCCCGTCCTCCAGGGTCACGATGGGGAAGGCGCTGTCACTGGCCTTGCCCATGGCCTCGGCCAGTCGCTTGAGGCCGTTCCGCAGGGGGAGGGCCAGCACATCCACCTGAGACAGGAGGGCCTTATCCCGCATCGGCCCCCACATGCTCTCTGTGTCGGGCATCGTCGTCTGCACCAGCGGGAACCGGAAGGCCGAGGATCCCGACTTGAGCCGCAGCCCCGTCGGGTTCTGAGCGGTGGGCTCCAGTGCCAGCGACTTGAAGTCCAGGGCGGCGATCCGCTGGGCGTCGGTCTTGTCCAGGACCCAGCGGATCGGGGCCTCGAAGGCCCATGAGATCTCTCGGGTCGCTCGGGCCATGCAGGGCTGTCCCATGGCCTGCGAGCTGAGCCACCCATCTCGGATCTCGTACTGAACCGTGGACAGCTCCGGGCGCACCCGCTCGTCCCCGGCGGCCCACTGGACGGCCTGCGTCATCTGTGTGAAGGTCGTCGAGTCCAGGGGGATCCAGGTCAGATCCTTCTCTGGCCTCAGCCGAGGACAGGCCTGCGAATCCAGCACCACCGGCGGGATGCGGCTCTCGAATCCCCAGGTGGACAGGACCAGGGCCTCGCCGTCGCGGTGCAACCGCGCCGCCCCCGCCGACGCGGCGCCGGCCCAGGCCAGCACTGGCGCCCATGGAACCCGCCAGGACGCGGGAGGCTCGTCATGCAAGACGGGCACCGCCACCGTGCCCAGGGCTGGCCGGTGCGAGTCCTCGACACTCAGCCGAAGGCCCGGTGGGAGGACCTCGAAGTAGAGCGTGTCCTGCCCCAGGGACACCAGGGCCTTCACGGCGTCGTAGAGGATCTTCCCTGGGATCTCCATGGTCGCTCCTAGTGGGACGGGGCGACTCGCCTCGCTGGAGCGCGTTTCGCCGGCTGGCGGAGGGACCATCCCTCGCGCCCCGTCCCGCGTGTAGACTACCGCATTTCCCGGGCGATGCCATTTTCCACAAGGTAGGCTCGCATCCCCTCGGGCTTCTCGCTCTGCCAGCTCATCGCCACTTGCGGGGTCGTCATGGCGGCCAGGATGATCGCGTTGCGGCTCATATCTAGAAGATCCTTCATGACCTGGGGTCTCAGCACCGGATCCATCAGCCCCAGCTCATCCACCGCGGCGATCGGGGCGCTCTGCTCCATCGCGCCGGCCAGACGAACGAACCAGTGGAGCCGAAGGCGCTCCGAGGAGGACAGCATCGACTCCGGGCGACCGCCGAGGGACAGCTCGAGACCTCGCTTCGTCAGGTTGGTCTGAATAGCGAAGTCGAGACCTCGCCGCTTACACCAGGCACTGGCGCTCGTTACCACCGCCGACAGCGCGCCGTTGGTCGGCTGGGCGGCCAGCCCGGACGTGCCGTAGGCATCCTGCACGCGCTTCCACGAGAACTCGTCGCCTCGCTCCTGTTCGATGCGGGCTTTTAGCCTTACCTCCTCTTCGGTGCGCCGCTCCCACCTGTCGATGGAGTCCATGATCAGCTGCGCCCCACTCAGCTTGCGCTCCAGCTCGGTCCAGTGCTCATGGGCCTGGGTGGCCTCCTTGGACCGCCGGTGCAAGTCGATGTTCTGGATCTTGGCTTCCAGCTGTTCCTTCCTTGTTGTACCCACCGGGCTGCCACAGGTCGGGCACGCGCCGTTGACAGACGAGAGCTGGTCCAGGGTACTTTGGGCCTGCTGCCGCTCTTCCTCCTTCTGGTGCTCTCGGTGCTTCCGGCGGGCCGTGGCCGTGAGGGCCTTCAGCTCCTCGAACTGGAGCCGCAGGGGTTCCCGCTTGGTCCAGGCCTTTGGTTCCACCTCGTCGGTCAGCGCCGACAGGATGGCCTCGTGCTGCTTGGCGAGCCGCTGGGCGACGAGGGCTCGGTCGTGGGCGATCGCCGCGAGGGCCAGGGGGTCGGGCACGTCCTCGGGGTAGATCGATCGGCCTACCTTAGCGAGGACCTCGCCCAGGATCTGCTCGACTTGAGTCCAGGTCCAGCCAGCCCCGAAGTGGGTCAGCCACTTGAGGCCCAGGCGCTCGACCCCATCCTCGAACATGGACAGCAGTAGGGCCGTCGGCTCGGTCGTGAGAGCTTCCGCTACCGCGGGCCCCCACTGCCCCGCCTTGATCGGTCGATGGTGGAGGGTCCCCTTGAAGGAACCTCCCTCGGTCCGCTCCCAGATCCACTCCTGGCCGTCATCCCAGGTCGCGACAACCCGGGCGCGCTTCGCCCCGGCCCGCACGATGTCGCCTTCCTTGGAGTTTCTCCCTTTCTCTCCTGTCAAGAAGACCCCCAGGGCCTCCAGCAGCGAGGACTTCCCCTGCCCATTCCGGCCGTAGAACATCAGCAGGCCGGATGGGTTTTCGATCTCAGCGTGGCTGAGACCTAGAATGTCGTGGATGCTCAGGTTTTGGAGTTTCACGGGCTCGGATCTCCAACTTCGGCCGCAGCTTGAGTCGGCCGAATTGCTCGTAGAGTTGAGAGGTCAATGCGTGGGCCTGCTTGGCGTGCAGTCCAACGCTGCGGATTAGTCCCTCGACATCCCTGCGGTCAATCTTCATTGAGTTCCAGATCTTCAGCCGATCGACGCCCATCACCTCATCGAGATGACGAATGAGCCCCGCCAGATCCACGACCTCGTAGAACTCATCGGCCCAGATGTTGAGCGACTGCCCATCCTCGAAGTCGACTGGTCCATACGATTCGATGTGGTCTCTTAGGCGCTGTCCTAGCACCCGCCGTGCGGTGCCCATGGCGACGTACAGTCCAGCTGCTTCATGGGCATTCGAGAGCGCGACGGTCTCTGGGATGCTTTGCTTGGTCAGGATGGACTGGAAGGCCTTGCACTCGTGCCTGACGATGCACCCCTCGCAAGCACGTCCGATGCGGGGCTCGAAGTCTCTATCCTTTCGGATATCATGGGACCACCGCAAGAGCTGGTCCCGAGCTCGCAGCGTGAGCTCCCGAGGCCAGATGGCACCCACCTCATGATGGTATCTCACGTAATACAGGTAGGCGCAGACCTTCGTGACCTTGGAGCAGATCGGCAGCTGGAGAGCAGCCCACGCGTAGAGCTGGAGCTGGACGTCTTGCATGACCTCCTGCTGGCTCTTGACCATTCGGTTAGTCTTCCAGTCGCGGATGATCAGCGTCTCTCCGTCATCCTCCAGCCATGCGAGGTCCATGATAAATCGAAACCAGGCCTTGGGGTGGTCCCATGGCACCAGGCCGCCTTTGGAGTGAAGCGCCGCCTTGTACTCTACCATGACGCTGCGGTTGTCGTAGCACCCTTCCGGTAGTAGGGCGCTACTGGCTCCGATCGTGGTTGCTAGGGCACGGCACGCCCCATGGATGGCGACAGGTTCCTGCTTTATCTCTCGCTCCAGCATGGCAAGGCAAGTGTTCTCATCCTTCGAGAATCCTTGCTTCAGCAGGTGACGCACGTAGCGCTCCAGCAGGCGATGGATGACACCACCGATCCGCAGCGCGTCCGGTCGGATGGGCTGCACCTTCTCGATGTGGTGCAGCCAGTACTGGTGAGGACACGCCGCGTAGTGGCCGAGCTTTGAGAAGCTCAGCGATGGTTCGTCAGGTGAACGCATCCCAGTCTACGTCCTCGGCATCTGGGCTTGCCGAGTCGTCCGGGTCAACATCCGCTTGACCGCCCACATCCACACCTCGAACGGGAGCGGCATCAGCGGCTCCAGGCTCCTGTACTCCAGGCTCTTCCGCCACTTCTGCTGCAGCTCCGGCGTCCACGTCGTCATCAGGCTCTCCCATGTGCAGGATGGTGACTTCCATGGTGGGCTTCCAGGCCACGGTCTTGCCGTCGTCGAGCTGGAACAGCGGCCAGCCCGCCGGGCTCGAGCCGGCGACTCGCAGGCCTGTGATCCCGTTGTCTTTCCTGACCTTGGCGCCCAGTGCCGCCAGGGTGCACTCGACGCGCTGGACCTGGGCGACCCCCGCGGACCCCGCCCGGGAGGGGATCACGGACCCCTCGGGAATGGCCTCTACGACGCCGGGGTGACCCACAGAGGCATCCGACGCCGCCGGCCTGGAGGACGGGGCGGGTCTGGCGGCGGGCGCCACGACGGGAATCGTCTCGACCACTCGAACCTCGACGTCGAGGTCCCTGGCGTCCGGCCCCTCGGCCACTTCCTCGTAGCTGACGCTGCCGAAGCTGAAGGCGTCAGCGTGGGCTCTGGCCTTGGCTCGCTTCATTGCCATCTCGATGGCCCACTGCTGGTCAGGGCTGAAGCGGTTGTCCCTGGAAGCCCGGACGCCCAGCGGGATCTTGGCGACCTTCGCCCGACCCCAGTTGCGGACTGCCCTGGACCTCCCCTTGCAGTACACGTCGCAGACCCAGAGGTGCTCGTCGTCGGGCGGCGGGCTGGGCGAGTAGTACGCCAGGCGCTCCTCGGCCGTGCAGGGCCGCACGTCGCAGCCGTCGTACTCCGGCGAGGCGTTGGCTCGGTGCAGGATGCCCTTCGCGGTGACGTACAGGTTGTCCCCAAGCGGTCGAAGGTGGTCGAGCATCGGGTTGAGGCCAAGCTGAACCGCCGTGATCGCGTACCCGAAGACCTCGCTCTCGGTGGGCGCCTCTCCCCCAGCCCACCACTTCTTGAACCTTCCGCGCAGCATGGTCAACATGCCGCGGAAGGCCTCCCGAGAGATCTCTGGAGGCAGAGCGATGCTGTCCTCGTTCTTCCGCACCAGGTCATTGACCATAGGAAGTCACTCCTCTGAGGTAGTCCACATCGACATAGTACTCCAGTCGGTCTTGCTTCGTCAATACCCCGACGATCCAGCCGCCAGCGAGTCCTTCTCGAAACGTCTGGTTGGCGTCTCGATCGGACTCGAAGTGCGGGCGGATCTGGCTCCACGCCACCAGTGGGAGTGCAGCCCCCTGGACCGCGGCCAGCACCGCCCGCACACCCCGCATACTACCGGCCCCCGGACCCTGGCGTTGGAATCGTCGAGGCCCAGTCGGCGATCAGGATCGCATCCGTGGCGTCCCAGGGGAAGGGCTCCCAGCCCAGGACGGACTGGGCCACGGGGGCCAGAAGAGCCTTCTTGTCCTTCGACTTCAAGCCTCCAAAGCCCCAGTGCTTCTTCCAGGTGCCCGGTGGGACCGCGCGAACCTGGGTGCTGGCGTGGAAGCGAGACCGCTCAATGAGCCCCATCATCCAGAGGCCCACGGTCGCTTGGAGCGTCATCAGATTCCTGATATTCTTGTAGGCTGGGAGGTCCTCGTAGACGAAGACCTCCACGAACCTCACGATGGCCTTCGGAATGTGCTCCAGCTCATACCTGATCTGCTCACCCATCGAGATCAGAGAGCCGGCGCGTAGCACTCCCACCCTCCAGAATCCCTGTGTGCTGTGGCGCAGCGCCCACCCCAGCGCTCGCAACCCGGGGTCCACCGCGAGGATCCAGTAACCATCGGTGGTTCGAGGATACTGGAAGTGAGGATTCTGGGAGTTGAGGTCACTCACCGAATATCTGCCCAAGGTTCAGGAAGTAGTGGTCGAGTGCCTCTTCGATGATGGAGTGCAGCCGTGAGCGAGTGACACCCATCCACTCGGAGATCTGCTCCATGACCAGCAGGTCATTATCGCCATGCAGGCGCAGCCGTTCCTCCGCCACGCGGTCGGCCAGATCGAGGGCACAGCTCGCTTCGGGTGGGACCTCCCAAGGCTGCAAATGAGGGAAGTTGAGCACGATACTACCACTCGGCTTTGTGTCGAGGAACATATTGTATCTACACGCCACCCATGGACAAGGACGCGGCCCTCGCTGGCAGTCCGCCCTGGTTTCAGGCCTCCGTGCGCCCTCGAGCGGTTTGCACTCTGGATCCAGTCGGTCTCGCTTCACCTCTCGGCAGATCTGCGAGACCGTCCTCGTCTGGCGCTGGATGTAGGCCACGGCGTCACCATAAGTGGCTCTGGCAGCGCGCCCAGAACGGACGCGGCCGGCCTGCCAGAGCCGGTGGCAACCTCCCCCGCCGGCGAGAGTGGAGGCCTGTTACAGTTCCAGCAGCCCGCCCTTGACGTGCTGCGTGGACTCCGTCGCCAGCGTGATGGGCGCGACCGGCTCGGCCGAGCGCCCCGTCACCTGACGGACGAACACCTTGACCCGATCCTCGACCTCCTCTTCTCCGGGGATGTCGAGCTTGTACTGGAAGGCCACCACCTTGCTGGCCTGGCGCTCCAGCGACTCGACCGCCCAGATGTTCGACCAGTCGTGGCTGTGCGCCGCCCGGCTGATCGCGTTGACGATGCTGGTACGCGAGTAGCCGGGTTCCTCGTGGTACGCCGTCAGCAGCCGGCGCCCCAGCTCATCCGCGCTGTAGCCAGGGACCGAGACGAGGCCGCGGTGGACCAGCCGACCGATGACCGTCTCCGGGTCCGTGCCCTTGAGGATCTCGTCCGCCTCGGCCTTGATCCACTTGTCGCGGAAGTGGCCGATGGCAAGGAGTCCTGCCTTTACCTGCTGCAGCACCGCATCGGTGGTCGCGGAGAGGTTCCCCTTGTGGACCACGCGTCCGAGCCTCACGATGCTCTCGTCGATGATGATCAGGTTCAGGCAGAGGTTGCGCCACAGCACCGCCTCGGCGCGGATGCTGCTCGTGCCGTCGTCGGCAGTCGTGAACCTGAGACCCGCCTTGAAGAAGTCCCCTGCGGCGAGGCCCTCCAGCGCTGCGGGCGCGTGCCAGAGCGCTTCCATCGTCGCCCGCTGGCCGTCGTAGAGGACGCTCCCCTTGGCGTCTGGGGGCGACGACTTGCTGACCATCTGGGCCAGCCCATCCGTCTCGAGGGGCGCGTACTCCTCGCTGACGATCGCGTACGCCTGGTCCTGCTGGCGGATGCTACGGGCTCGCACCCGGGCCGAGCCGCCACCACTCCACTGCTTCCGGTGGCATCCATCGTTCAGGATCTGCGCCCGGAAGTCGGGCGGGAGGGTCACCAGGAAGCCCCAGGCCCGCTGGCTCGGGAAGATCTTAGAGGAAGACTGTCGCTGCGCCACCTCCTCGGTGGGCAGCACGAAGCCCATCGGCAGCTGGATCCCCATGGTCGGCGCGAACCGCAGCGAGTTCCACGGCAGGAACACGTCCTGCCGGTTCTCCTGCTCGATCTCGTTCTGGAGCTTCTTGAGCGCCATGGTGGCGCTCGGGAGGTCCTCGAACTTCCTCCTGCTCACCTTGTAGTTGTGCTCGCCCGTAGCGTTGACGGGCGTGCCCGCCGCGTACAGCGGCGGCTTAGGCGCGAAGCCCGCCACCCGCGCCGCCGCCTCATCCGCCTCGATGCGGACGCGGCTCTCCTTGATGACAGACATCCTCCTGCCTCCTGTTGCCGCTGTCGCCTACGCCGGCGACCAGTTGAAGTAGAACCTCGGGTTGTGCTGGAACTCCAGCGAGCCCTTGACGCCCGTGGTGCGATCCTTCGCGACCACGAACGGCGCCGCGAAGCCCACGACCTCGAAGTCGGCGCGAAGCTGGTCCGTGTCCCAGACCTGGCCGTACTGGCGCTCCAGGTCCAGCCGATCCGACGCAGCGCTGTTGAGGTCCTTCTGCCGCTGCCTACGGTATTCCTCTGTCTCGTCTGTCTCGTACACTTCGTCCTCCAGTCGCTGAGGCCACCGAACCGACGCACGATGGAGAAGGTTGTGCTCCGTCCAGAACCCAGAACCTCGTGCGCCGAGGCAGTGCCACTGCCTAGTTGGGCTCGCTCCCCTCCATGAGGTTGATCCTGATGACCCTAAAGCTGTGCATGACATGAAACAACCGGCCTGCCAGATCGAAGCACTCCATGGCGAAGTGGAAGGCCGGCCGGCCGATGTTCTGGTCCTCGATGGCCGAGGCCAACTCGATGGCTACGACGAGGTGGAGCCCGCAGCCGAACGCGTCGCCATTCTGAATGCAGTACTGGGCGGAGCGCAGCGATTCGCCAAAGCGGCTACACAGCTCCTTCTGACTCTGTTGAGTCATGGGGTGGTGGGTCTCACTGCAGTTATACACCTGGAACATGGTGCCTCCCTGTTGCCTCGTGCTGTCTACTGAGCCCTACTCAGTGATCTTCGTCCTCCCCTCCGTGATCCCCGCCCTGCTGGCGTTTGGGCTGAGGTCCCGTCCAGCCCGCTGGCCCTGTCGGTAGGCGTTGGAGTCGTACGAGCGATGGCTCGACCGGACCGTGGTGATCCGAAGTTGATTCATGAAGTCCTTGGTATCTTTCTCATCGCGGTCGATACGGGCCAGGGCGCTCGGCTGGAGCGTGACCCGGAGTGCCCGCTGCTCCACATCGATGATGCCTCTGACGGTCGAGACGGCACCCCACTTGAACGATGTCAGCCATTGACTCTGGCCCGTCTCGGTCGGGTGGCGGCCGTACGCCGCTTCGGCGTAGCCCGACAGGGCGAGTCGGCTGATGGCCCTCATCATGTACTCGTACACCTGCACGAGCGCCTGGACCTTCGTGGGCTTGCCGACGAGGTGGAGCCCCAGTCCTCCGGCCGTGGTGTAGTAGATGCTGCACTGGAACTGCTTTGCCAGCGTGTACATGAGCTGCCCGCGCCAGTCGTAGCTGTCGGCGCCAGTCACGCGGTACAGGGTCTCGCTCGTCAGCTCGTCCCGCGTCGGGTCGAGGCCGACTGCTACTTCGGCGCTCCCGACCTGCCAGCGCGTCATCAGCTCGGCGGCCCGTGACGCGGCCAGCGCCGCCTCGTGTTCGTTGGAGCTGGTCGCCAGCGACAGCAGCTTGGCGATCTTGTCCAGGACCTCACTGGGGGTGTCGCCGTTCATGGGCTCACCTCACTGAGAATGGAAGCGTCGCGGTCCGTGCGCTTCGGGTCGAGGATCCAGCGAGCGGCCAGGCGCTTAGCCTGCCGCTGCGACTGGTAGTAGCCAGTCGCAACCAAGTTGCGCTCGCTCCCCATGGCATAGCCGCGGGGTGACAAGCGCCACAGCCTAACGATCCAGATCTGATTCATGGGAGCCTCCGTTGCCTCGCCGGGCGTTGCCGCACCCGACTATCCGATCATCCCACGGGTACGGACGGGCGTCAACCTACCGGGATCCCGTGCGGTATCAACGGGTTAGGGCGGCGTGCCCGAATGGTGGCGGCCTGATGGGCTCAAGGGATGTGAGGTCCCTCGGGTTGTCTAGAGCCTACTCGATCCAGGGGAGGGTTGTGGTTTCGATCGGCGCTCTGGCCCGCCCTCGATCGATGTAGGGTCCATCGAGGACAGGGAATGCTACAGCCCGAGCCGGAGCTTGGACTGGTGCAGCTGGTTGCCAAGCTGCGAGACGAGCCAGGCGGCCTTTTCGGTGGGCAGCGTCGCGGTCGCCCAGGCCCGGATGCCAGCGGACAGGGG
>ERZ1292623.471-Hain-H51-01um-R1-471-length-43941-cov-6_pt1 | contig 43941 bp, 55 predicted proteins | sample MGYA00564398_ERZ1292623 | MGnify/ENA primary metagenome ERZ1292623 (study PRJEB36523, sample SAMEA6512633) | groundwater metagenome | collected 2019-01-07 | study: AquaDiva: Metagenomics assemblies of 32 groundwater samples
GTAAAGAAAATTAAAAAGTTCAATTCAAATAAGAATATTTAAATATTCATTAAATCTTATCATTAACATAAAAAGAGAGACTATGAAAAAAATAAACATTATTTATTTAATGATATTAATAACTACAGTAATATTAATATTGCTCCCGCAGAGTTCTGCCGGAATTCTTGAATGGATAAATAAAACCCTAACAGGAAAAGTAACCAGTTCTGTTGATGTAAATATAACTGTCGGAGCTGGAGGAGGAAACGCCCCCAACATAACTTTAGTATTCAATGCAACCCAGATTGGAGGAACACTTAATGAAGGACCTATAAATACTAGTTTCATAATTAACTTTAGCAATTGCTTTATCATTTACAACCTTGAAAGCATCTCTTCTAGAAGTATGTAACTTTCTGGTTTTGCACGCAGGCAAAATTACACAAGTTTTATCTTCCATTGATTCATGCATGCAAATAGCAACTCCAGAAAAGTCTGTTTGTGCTATAAAAGTGCTCGCGCATATTAGATTCATGGCAGCATCGCTTGATCCCCTGTCTGAACTTCTTTGAGATCCAACTAAAATAACTGGAATAGGACAATTTTCCAAAACAAAACTTAAAGCAGAACTTGCTACTGCCAAATTATCTGTCCCCATCCCTATAATAACTCCTTTAACTCCTTCTTTAATTTCTTTTTCAATTTCCTTAGCAAGTATACCAAAATGCTTAAATCTTAAATCATCACTCCACATTTTTCTGACTAACTTGCTTCTAAAGTTTGCTATATTCTTAATTTCCGGGAACATTGCTAATAATTCTTCTGGAGTAAACGCTGAAGTAGTTGCTCCTGTCTTGTAATCTACCCTTGAAACTATTGTCCCGCCAGTATGCAAAATCGAAATTGTAGGCAAATTTTTCTTTTGCACAATTTTTCCTATATTCTCTTTTTTTGCAGAAAATTTTTTTAGTGTAATAATTTTTTTTATTTTATTTTTATTTATTCCAATGTTGTACCCTGAATCAAGTTTTAAAACATAAATATCCTTATTTGTCGACGGAATTAAGCATCCTTTAAAATTTTCATCTTGAGTAGAAATCTCAACGTAATCTCCAACTTCACAAATATTTTTTTTCATTAATCATAGTAAAAATGAGTAAATTAAATAAGATTTATATTCTAGAAAGTATATATTGAATTTTAATAACATTTAAATATAAGTGTAGACAATAAAAGAACTAATTAAGTTTAAAGATTTCATCATAACTTGATTTTGTTTGGCGACAAAACCAATGTGTTTGACGATTGATGAAAACTTTTTCTCGAAAGTTTCGTGTTAGTCGAAAGAATATTTATTGGCGTAAAAATTCCTTCTAAAGATAGGTATATGTTGAACTAATATATAAATATTATTGTTCAAGAACATATATCTCATAATCAAAAACAAAGGAGAAAAAAACAAAACGGGGGAATAAAAAATGGACTTTATAATACAAAGCGCGCTAGAAGGTTCAAAGCAACCTAAATATGAAAATGTTAAAGTAGGACAAGCCAACATCAAGGTTATTGGTACTGGTGGTGGTGGTAGTAATATGGTTTCTTGGTTATACAGAAAAGGTATACAAGGAGCTGAGATTATAGCATGTAATACTGATAAACAACATCTAGATATTACAGAAGCTGATCACAAGATTTTACTTGGGGTGGAATTAAATAGAGGACTAGGATGTGGGGGATTCCCACAAAAAGGACAAGAATCTGCAAAAGAAAGCTTACATGAAATCAAAGAAGCTTTGAAAGATTCTGATATGATTTTCATTTGTGCTGGTATGGGTGGTGGAACAGGAACAGGTGCTGCCCCAGTTATAGCAAGAGTTGCAAAAGAGATGGGTGCTATTGTCATAGGCACAGTAACAATGCCTTTAGATATTGAAAAGGCAAGAGTAGACAAAGCTGAATTTGGATTGCAACAATTAAGACAAGCTTCTGACACAGTTATTGTTATTGATAATAACAGGTTAGTTCAAATTGCAGGAAACTTGCCATTGAAGCAAGCTTTCGCAGTAGCTAACGAGTTAGTAAGCACAATGATTAAAGGAATAGTTGAGACAATTGCTGTTCCAAGTTTGGTTAACTTGGATTATGCAGATGTCAAAGCTATTATGACCTCGGGTGGAGTAAGCGTCATTGGGATAGGAGAGAGTGATACAGAACATAGAGTAGAGGAGGCTGTTAAGCGTGCTTTAAGCAATCCTTTACTAGACGTAACATATTCAGGCGCAACAGGTGCCTTGATTCACATTACAGGAGGAGAAGACTTAACTCTAGATGAAGTAAACAAAGTTGGAGAGATTGTAACTCAAGCTCTAGATCCAGACTCACAAGTTATCTGGGGAGCAAGAATCTCTGAAGACATGAACAACAGATTAAGAGTAATGACAATAATCACAGGAGTTAACTCGCCATTTGTAATTGGAAAAGTTGACCATAACAAACCTAGCTCAGAAATGAGAAGGATGTCAGATGAACTAGGAATTGAAATGGTACACAGAGGAAGATAATTCCTCTATCCATTTTTTTACACTTAAGGGCAGAGTAGACTTCTTTAACCCCCTTGAAATGCCCTTTCACGGCTGGCTCCAAAAACCAGCCTTTTTTCTTTTTTTAATTTATCGAAAACAAAACATCCTGCTCACAATCAACTTCTTTGAATTTAAAATATTTCTTTAACAATTTTCTAAATTCATCAATTTTTGAAGATTTTTTTAAGAAAGTTATTGCAATGTTATTATTTGTTGAAACCCTTTTAATTTCTAATAATGCTTTCTCCATGTTCTTAAAGTTATGAAAGGCTGTAACGCTTATTACTGTATTAAAAGATTTATCTGGAAAAGGCAATTTTTCGGCTTTTCCATGAATTAAATTTCCTTCCTTGCTTTGTTTAATCATCTCCTTAGAATTATCTATTCCAATGCTAACAACATTAAAATAATTTGTACTTATTCCTGTGCCACATCCAATATCTAATAATAGGGGGACAATTTTTATATTTTTTTTTATGATTTCAAGTTTTTTAACCTGTTCTTCTTTATGAAGTTCATTATAAGATTTAGCTATTTTATTGTACATCTTAGTTATATTTATATACAAATTATGTTTATAAAAGCTTATGTTCAAGATTTTTAAAACGAAAGAATTTGATGATAATTATAATAAGTTGGATAATTCTGAAAAGAAAAGGGCAGATAAAATAAGAGATCAATTATCAAAAAATGGGAATACTACAGGCAAACCTCTATCGGGCTTAAAATTTTTCAGGGAGAAAAAGTTTGACGGGAAAAGAATTTATTATTTAGTTTATAAAAATGATATAGCTAATTTAATAAAAGATCAAAACCATGCTTAGATTACTTCCATTCAGTAACTCGGCCATGTTTTATATCTTCAAGACTTCTCTTTACTTGGTTAACCAAATCAGAATCAATTTTAGAATTCTTTTTTAGCATTTCATACTCTGCTAGGCTAATAGTTATTTTTTTCAGCATTTTTGTTCTTGATTTCATTTCCATATTATTTGATAATTATGACTAATATATAAATATTACTCTTCTTTATGAAGTTCGTTATAGGATTTAGTTATTTTATTATACATTTTAGTAAAACTTTTTATTTTCCGTTTTTCTTCAAAATTTCAACAATTTTGCAGGTTTGGCAAATTTCCTGCGAGCTTGGCTCTCCGCATATCTTACAAGAATTAATAGTAACAAAACCTTTAAAATTTTCTTTTAAAATAGGAAGCAACTCTAAAAAACTTGTAATGATACTATGCTTAGTTCCAGGATATTTTGCCTCAATATTGTTTATCATATCTCTTATATCTCCTCTATAAGAATCTGAACTATGGGGGCATTCTAAGAATTCTGTAGTCAATCCTTTTAAGAAAGCGTAAGTTGCAGTTTCTTTTTCAGTCATTAAATACAATGGCTTAATCCTCTTAATAAATCTTTTATCTTTTGTAATACCTGTAATTGGCCCTAATCTAGCAGAGGTTTCTAAATTTCTCCTAAAATAATTCATTATAATTGTCTGTGATTCATCATCTAGATTATGGCCCGTAGCTAGTTTTGTAAATCCTAACTCTTTTGCTTTTTTATTTAATAAGTATCTTCTGAAAGGACCGCACATTGAACATGCTTTCATATCACTTTTCTTAAGAAAATTATCCAAAGTATTTCCAAATTCTTCCTTATATGAAAAAATATGTAATTTAATATTATTGTCTTTGCAGAATTTTTTTGCTCTTTCTAAAGTCTTATCCCTGTAACCTTTAATTCCTTCATCAATTGCAATAGCCTCTAATTCAAATATTCTAATTTTATCTTTTAATTGTTTAATTATGCTTAATAACGATAATGAGTCTTTTCCGCCAGAAACAGCAACTCCAACTTTATCATTTCTTTCAATTAATTTATAGTCTTTAATTGTTTTTAGAACTTTTCTTTCAAAATATCTTGCAAAATGCTGCCTGCATAATTTAATGTTATTGTTAGTTAAGTTAATTACAGGTTTTTCTAGACAATTTTTGCATGGCATGATCAACCGCCAGAGATAACACTTAATAATTTTAACTCATCATTATTCTTTAAATTAGTCTCTAATAAAATTAGTTCATTGTTTCTTGCTAATAAAACAGTTTCAGGATTAATATTTAATTTAGTTAAAATTTCTCTAGCATTACTAGCTTCAACGTTTACAAATTTATTTTCTTTTTCAATAAAAACTTTTATCATAAACTTTAATTAAAAATCAGATTTATAAAATTAAGCTTTTTAAGTAAGTCCGACTTTCATACTCCAAAATAGCGTGCATGATTTGATACCTTATCTCTTTATTTACTTCAGGAAATCCAGTAAAACCTCCAATTTCAGAAAAAAATTCAGATTTACCAGCATATTTTATGTCCATATAATATTTTTTACCATATATAACATGTTCTTCCTTGCCTGGAGAAGCTATCCATGAATCTGGAGATTGAAAATTTTCAACATGATCAAGAATTTCAACTTCGCCAGCATAAACTCTATTTTTAAGATCAGCTTCTGCGATATTTACACTAATAACTTCACAGCCGAATGAGATTTTTTGATGAAAATCTAAATGCAAAAGTAATTTTTCTAAATTTTTTTCCATTTTATACTTAAACTGCAAAAGATTTATAAAACTTTTCTTAAATTTTTTAGTGAGTTTTCAAATAATTTATTAATATCAGCCTTACGCTCTTCTTTTTCTACAAAACTTACTTCACTTCTTGTAGCAGGATGTTTTGGACCAAGAATGTTACACATTTCAGGTCCTTTAGATAATTCAAAAGTATCAAATTTCTTTGCTAGTTTAATTATTTGATCTTTGTCATAAGATAATAAGGGATGTAAAATAGGAATGTTAACAACTTGTGTTATTGTGGTTAGATTAGATAAAGTTTGACTAGATACTTGCCCTAGATTGCAACCATCTAAGATAAAATCACATTTTAATTTTTTAGCTAATTCTTCGGCTATTTTATACATCAATCTTCTTGAAATTATATAATAATATCTTGGATCACATCTCTTAACTATTAATGAATGTTCTTCAGAATGATTAATCACATAAAATTCTTTAATATTTAGTTTTTTAACAAGTTCCAAGGATTTTTTCTCAGGCGTATCATCTGTAAATGGTTCTAAGGAAAAGTGTAATGCAACTATTTCAAGTTTATCCTGCATCAATTTTATTGCAACAGCAGAATCAAAACCTCCAGAAAGCAATGCTAAGGCTCTTTTCATTTTACCTCAAAAAAATTTAACTTGCCTTTTAGAGGAATAGTGTTAATCCTTTTGGCATTTTTTAATATAAACCCATATTTAACAAATCCTTTAGCAAAATGTTTATCATAATCTTTACCAAAATCTTCTTGGTTTTTATATTCTTTAACATCAACTAGTTCAGCCTTTCCAATTAACTTTCCAAATTCCAAGTCTTTTAGTCCAAGTTCACCTGCATAATTCAAAGAAGTTTTATTATTTGAAGAATGCACAAAAAACTGTCCTCTAAACTTAGTTCTCCATTTTCTTGTCTCAATTACCTTCTTCCCATTAACAATTAATTCTGCCCAAGGTTGTTTTAAAGATAAAGCTTTCATATTAATTTAAAACTCTTAAGTCCTTTAATTAACTGAAAATAATTTCTAAACAAGATAGAATTTATTTTTAATTTTCTTGCTGTTTTTATATTATCTTTTCTATCATCAATAAATAAACATTCTTCTGGTCTTAAGTTCAATTTTCTTAAAGTTAATTTATATATTGCGATGTAAGGTTTTCTCATTCTAAGCTTATAAGAATTAATTCCAAATAAAAATCCTTTGTATACTCCCTGTCTTTTTCTGACTATATAATGTTCTTTAAAAGTATTTGATAAATAGATTACTTTATATTTTTTATTTAATTTAAAAACCAGATTTTTAACTTTCTTATTAATCATACTTTTTTTTGCGGCTTCAATATAAATTTTTCTTAAGTTTAAATTAGCATATTTCTTGTATATTTCTTCAAGTTGCGCCAATGTAATATTTCCGGAATCAAGCATTTTATTATATTTCGCATAATACTTAATAAAAAATTTATTATTAACCTCTTTTCTAATTTCCTTGCCTAAGTTGTTTACGACAACCCCTCCAATATCAAATATTATTGCTTTTATCATTTTCCAGCATCGTAAATCTCGGTAGCTATTCTCATAACCTTATTATCCTCTCTTAAATGCTTAAAGATTATTTCTCCATTATTATTAACTATGACTTGTTCACCTTCTATTTCTAATAATAAAGTATTCCCCGCATCCCTTAATTCTCCAAAATTATCTTTTATCTTTTTCATATTCAATTTTGTATTTGTTTTTACCATTAAAGTTGCTTTAGTTTTGCATAATTCAAGTTTAAATTTTTTATTTAATATTCCGCCATTACAAACTTCACATTCAGGATTTTTGTTTACCTTTATTCTCTCAAAAGAATTATTTTCTAGATTAACCCGGATTAAACTGTCTTCATAATTTTTATTCAATAATATCTTTAAACTTTCATTAACTTGTAAACTTGAGATTAAAGTTGTTATTGTATTTAAAACTCCTAAATCTTCACATCTGTCCATTGAATTAATATTCTCGTAAATGCAATTAAAGCATGCTTTTCCAGGAATTACATTAAAAAGATTTCCTTGATTTTCAATAGCAGCAGCGTGTATCCATGGAATCTTATGTTTAGAGCAGTAATCATTTATCAAAAATCTTGTTTCTAGATTATCTGTGCAGTCTAAAACTAAGTCTGCATTAATTAAATTAATATTTTCATTCTTTAATTCAACATCATAAGCTAAAATTTTTATTTGAGAATTAACCTTTTCAAGGTAATCTTTTGCAGCCAATGCCTTATTATTATTAATATCTTTCTCAGAGAAAATATTTTGCCTTTGTAGATTAGTCAAGTCAACTTTGTCATTATCGATTAACACTAAATTAACCCCTGCCCTTGCTAACAAGTTGCTTGAGTTAGTTCCTAAAGCTCCTAATCCAACTATAGCAACAATTTTTTGATTAAGTAATTCTTGACCCTTGCTTCCGATTAATGTTTCCTGCCTTGAATATCTCATAAAAATTAATTGTAAAACAAGGTTTTTAAACCTTTATTAATTGAAGTTCTTATTATGCTACAGAGTTTATTAGATAAAGTAAAAAACTATAATGAAAATGCTAATTTTAGTTTAATTATAAGAGCGTATAACTTTGCCGAAAAAGCACATTTTAATCAATTACGAGAGTCGGGAGAAGAACACCTGCAACATCTTCTCAATGCAAGCATGATTATAGCTGGGTTAAAGTTAGATGAAATTAGCATAGCCGCCACTTTATTACACGATGTTTTAGAAGATACAGATACAAACAAGGAAAAATTGGTAAGCGAATTTGGCGAAGAAGTTGCTAATCTAGTTGATGGTGTAACAAAAATAAGCAAGATAACAATTCCAGATTACAAGTCAAGACAGGTTGAAAATCTAAGAAAGATGTTGATAGCGAGTACTAAGGATATTCGAGTTATATTAATCAAACTAGCAGACAGATTGGATAATATGTCCTCATTAAAATATCTTAGAGAAGACAAGCAAAAAAGGATAGCACAAGAAACTATAGAAGTCTATGCTCCAATAGCCTATAGATTAGGATTAGCAAACATAAAATGGCAGTTAGAAGATCTAGCTTTTCGTTATCTAGAGCCAAAAATATATCAGGAATTAAAAGAAAAAGTTAGTAAAAAGAGAGAAGAGAGAGAGTTACTGATTAATAAAGTAAAATCCTTGATAGAAAAAGAATTTAGAAAAAGAAATTTGGATTTTGAAATATTTGGAAGAGTAAAACATTTCTATAGCATATATAAAAAAATAGTTTACAGGAATTATGAACTAGATAAGATGTATGATTTGATTGCTTTAAGAATAATTACCAATGACATAAAAGAATGTTATGAAGTTCTTGGAATCATACACAATATGTTCAAGCCTGTAATGGATAGATTTAGGGATTATATTGCAAATCCAAAATCAAATATGTATCAAAGTTTACACACAATAGTTTTAGTAGATGATTATCCAATCGAGATTCAAATTAGAAGTAAGGAGATGCATAGAATATCTGAAGAAGGTATTGCGGCACACTGGCAGTATAAAAAATTAAAAAGCAATGAAGATTTCCAGAAAAAACTTGGGTTGGTCCAACAAATATTGAGCATTAAAGATTTATCAAGCCAGGATTTTCTAGAAGCATTAAAGGTTGATTTATTTGGAGATAATATATTTGTATTTACTCCAAAAAGCGATATAATCGAAGTTCCAAAAGATGCAACTGTCTTAGATTTTGCCTATGCTGTACATACTGCGTTGGGGAATAGCTGTGTTGGTGCAAGAGTAAATGGAAAATTTGTCAATATTAAATACAACTTAAATAACGGTGACGTTGTTGATGTATTAACTGCAAAAAATCAAAAGCCTAGCAGAGACTGGTTAAAAATAGTAAAGTCTCAAAGGTCTAGGACAAAGATAATGCAAACTTTAAGATTACATGAAATAATCCCAGTTTCAAAATTAAAAAAATTTGAAGCTGTTAAAGATAATATTGTTGTAAGTGATTTAAAAACAAATTTCATAAAATTAGCTAAATGTTGCGAGCCATTGCCAAACGATGAAATAGTTGGGCTGAGCACAAGAAATAACAAGATTACGGTTCATAAAAAAGACTGTGAACAAGCTAAAGACAATAAGATAAAGAAGATAAAAGTTGAATGGAATAATGAACGAGGATTAGTAGTTAATGTCAAAGTTTTAGCTCATGACAGAATAGGATTGTTTGCAGACATCCTAAGCAATGTAGCCTCTTTGCATATTAATATAGAAAAAGCTGATTCTCATATAATTAATAAGGATTTAGCGGAATGTAATATTAAAATTAAGATGAATTCATTGCAAGATATTATTGATGTAATTGATAGAGTTAAAAAATTATCAGACGTAAGAAAAGTTAGCTTGAATTGATTTTCTTAAGATTTTCTTAAGGATTTTTTTAACAGAGTCATTAACAGTTGTATGTTCTGTGTTTATTACTATATTGTATAATTTCTTGTTTTGATAATTTATCCCGTAATGTTTTGTATAATGATTTAATTCCTGTCTTTCTCTTGATAAAGTTTCTTTTAAAGCTCTCTTGTAAGATTCATTATCTCTATTAGATATTCTTTTTACGCGAACTTTTAATGGTGCATGCAAATAAATCCTGTATTTAGCTTTTTTTCTAAATAAATAAGCACCCATTCTAGAATCAATTATTACATTTTTATATTTTTTTGCAATTTTTAGCTGATATTTATCAATGTAATCTATTAAATCGCCATGCTTAGTTAATTCTAATATAGAAATCTTTTCTTTTTTTGCTATTTTTCTGAAATAATTTCCTAACGGAAGATATTTGATATGGAGATGCTTTGAAAGTCCTTTTGCAACAGAAGTTTTTCCAGATCCTGGCAATCCAGTTAATGTGATTATCATTAAAATTAAGAATTAAAATTAGTATAAAAATGTTATGCCGCAACTTTAAACTTAATTCCACCATGACATTCATAATTTAAAAGCTTAAAATCTTCGAATACTAAATCATCAATAGATTTTTTATTTATTTCCAATGTTGAGGGATTTTTAGGCTCTCTAGAAGATTGCAATAACAAACCAGGAACATGATCAAAACCTTTTTCTTCTTCACTTTCTTCAGGGGCATTATCTTCAATCCATTTTTTAACCTCAAGATAATCTTCTTTATTTTTCACGTTTCTAATTTTTTCTTTGAGTTCATTTAAATTTTTTTGGTAAAACTCCCCGCGTTCTCCCCTGCCACAATAAATATGTGAGTCTATAATTGTGTGCCCAAATTCTCCAAGTCTAAAATTAGTTTCTTGTGCAATAGTTTGGCATAAGATGGTATACGCAGCAATATTAAATGGAATTCCTAAAGCAACGTCTCCAGATCTTTGAGTCATGTGAACATTTAATTTATCCCCCTGAACATTAAAAACAAATGAATAATGACAAGGAGGAAGTTTGCTACTAGCTGCATTCCCAGGTTCCCATGCTTGAACAACCATTCTACGGGAGTTTGGATCAGTTTTTAGTAGTTTAATTACATGAGCAATCTGATCAATTTCAGTTACTTCATATTTTCCCGTATCCTTATTTATCTGAGCACTGGGAAATTTTCTCCAATATCTGCCGTAAGCTGTATCTAGGTTGCCCTGTTCATCAGCCCAAGAATCCCAAATTTTTGTTTTTTCTCTTAAGTTTCTTATATGATCTTCCCCAGATAAATACCATAGAAATTCATGAATCAATGAATTCCACCTGTATCCATCTATTTTTTTAGTAGTCAATAAAGTGAATCCTAATGACAAGTCTAATCTGTAATCTGTTATAAAGGTTGAAATTGTATCTATTCCAGTTCTATTTTTTTTATAATTACCATTTTCCAAAGAATTCTTTATAATGTAGGAATATGCTAAATCTGCATTTTTAAATTTCATTTTAATATTTTAGTTAATTGTTCTTTAAATTCTGCTTTTCCCCCATAAGCAGGATGTCTTACCTTTAATGATTTATATCCTAAATTATTTAAGGTAAATTTTGCTATATTTCCAACAGCGATTACAGTTTTAATGTCAAAAAGATTTATTAAGCTTTTCAAAAAAATTTCTCCCTGCAATAACTCCTCTTTTCTTGGAAGTCGATTAGAATTTTCATTGTTTTCTTTAAATGGATGAAAAGGAAAAGCATTCCATAATAAAGGAATTTTATTTATTTCAGATAAAGTTTCCCATACCATTGTAGCTGATTTTTCTTTTTGAATTATTTCTTGTTCATCAGTTTTTTTATAGCCTTTATCTTCTCCAAAAATATTTAATTTATCTATCCCATTTAAGATTATTAATTCACTTGTAAAAGGAATTCCTGATAATCTGCATCCTTGATAACCTGCTGCTTCTCCAACTAATAAATATCTAGGATTTATTTTTTTAATTTCTTCTAAATATAATTTTAGATTATTTTGTCTTATTTTATTTTCATATTGATTATGAACGTTTTCATTAACTTTGAAATTAGAAAGTTTCTTGATAAATTCATCAATCTTGTTCATTTTTTGTATCAAAATTCAAAAATATTTAAACCTATGTGTATTCTTAATCACCCTGATATAATAGTAAATCTTATAAAGCATAAAATTTACTGAAATTAAAATGGTGATAGAAAAATTGGTGATGGAGTCAGTTTACATGAATAAATTAGCCAAGGTCAAAGCTGTATCTCAAGTTGATAAGATAACTAGAGAGAAGTTAGCTAAATATTTTGCCATAACAAGAGAGGCTATAGAAAAAGCCATTAAGGCAAGATCAAAATTCAATGTAGAAATTAGAGAAGATTTTCTTGATATGATTCAAAGATATTATTCAGATGCTGTTTATTTTGAAGGAAAAAGCGATATGGTCAATGCATTCGCAGCTTTGAACTATGCTCACGGATGGTTAGATGCTGGAGCAAGAATAGGAGTTTTTGTTGTTAAAGACTCAAGATTATTTGCTGCTTAATCTCCATCATAACTATTTTTAGTTCTCCTCTCATTTGGATTATAAATTTCTAGATTAACATTCTCATAAGAGCTCTTATAATTAGGAATATCCCCCCTGCCGATTCCAAGTACTTCTATCCTCATCATTCCTAAAGCAAATTCTCTTAAAAATTCTGTATAAGTTATATTATTAATTTCTGAATGCCTGGATAACTGTCCTGCTAAAACATTTCTTATAGACTCCCTTAAATTAACTTCTATTAATTCCAAATTTAATTTCTCTCTTTTAGAAGAATAATATTTCCCATCCAAGTAAAACCAGTCAATAAAAATTCTACTACCCTCTAAATCTCTGGCATAAGTATCTATCTTATCAATATAAAACCATTCAAACGCCGGTTTAAAATCAAAATTCATTACCTCTTTTAGATCATTAAACACCTCATCGCAGATTTGTTTATCATTGTGTTTTGAGAATTTGTAATAACTAGCAAACTCTTTAAACAATTCATCAAAACATAATCCTCTATTTTCATTTTTAGTAAATATATAATCTAGGACATTAACACGCGAATTTCTAGAAGAATCATTCAATCCTCTTTTCTTTAATTCTTTAATACCTTTTTTCCTCGTTTTAATCCAATAATTTTTAATCTAGAATTCTTAAAGTCATTATCAAGTTCTTTTCCATTATTCAATAAATGCAAAAATATTGCCAATGCTGAAACTTCTGAAATAGGTTGTGAAGTTATGCTGACATTATAGTCTGATAATTTATAGTAAATAGGCTCAACTTTTTCTCCCCCAACTATAATTATCAAGTTCTTACTTTTTTTTATTTTATTTATTTCATTTTTAACGCTTAATCCGTAAACGGTTAAGTGTATTATTGTAAATTTATCTTTATTCTGCTGAAGAAATTTTATCGGGTTTTCTAGATATTCTATAGAAAACTTGCTTCCAAATTTCTCATTTATCTTATTTACACTTAATTCTAAACTAGAATCTTTTTGTCCAGAATAATAAAGTTTATCTGCTAAAAATGCCCTAGAAGTCAAGGCAACATGTGTACTTAACCTAGGATCACGAGCAATCCTGTGATTTAACCTTAAGACAATTATCATAAAATTTACTTATTATGACATTATAAAAAGGTTTTTAAATCATAGTTATTCAAAATTAACAATGGGGAAATTTGAGGATTTTTATGAAAAGAATTACAAGAAACTAATAATATTCTCATATTTAATATTGTTAATAAGTATTGTATTATTAGGAGTTAATTATAGCAAGACTGGAGAATTCTTTAATAGAGATATTTCATTGAAAGGAGGAATTTCAGTGACAATATACAATGAGAACATAAACATAGAAGATGTCAAAGCATTATTAAAAGAAAATTTTAAAGACTATAATGTACTTGAGTTGACTGATTTTAATACAAATAAGAAAATAGGGTTAATAATCGAAGTAGCCGATATTAATGAATTGCAATTAAGAGAAGTTCTAAAGACAAAATATGATATTAACTTTGATGACAAAAACGAGTATGATCCTGGATTAACAAATTCAAGCTTTGGAGAAAGTTTCTATAGGGGGTTATTGATAGCATTGCTATTTTCATTTATTTTAATGTCTATATTCATATTTTTCTCATTCAAGACATTTGCTCCCAGCTTAGCAATAATCTCTGCTACTTTTATAGATATATTAGCAACTTTAGCTATATTAAATATCTTTGGAGTAAAAATATCGGCAGCAGGGATAGCAGCATTTCTTTTAATCATAGGATATTCCATTGATAATAATATTTTACTTACAACTGCTCTATTAAAGAGGCGTGAAGGAGCATTATTAGAAAGACTAAAGTCAAGCATGAAGACAGGAATGACAATAACGATAGCGGGAATCGCCGTTTCATTAATAGGATACTTTCTATCCGTGCCAGAAGAATTAAAACAAATATTCTTGATAATTACAATAGCCTCATTATTAGATATTATAACAACATACGCAGGAAATGCTGGAATATTAATTAGATACTGTAAAAAGAAGAATATAACATGAAGATAAAAAAGTTTTTAAAGATGCGCGTAATAATCTTGTTATTCTTTATTCTAATAAGTATAATAGCAATTAATCCAAAATTCAATGCTGAGGGTGTTGCAATTAAGGGAGTAGAAAAAAATAGCACAGCGGCATTGGCAGGGATTACTTATAGTTCAGATACTACCCCCACTAATTTAGAAAGAATAATTGCGATAAATAGCCAAGATATAAAAAACATTGAAGACTACAATAATATTTTGGGTAAAATAAATAATTCTGAAGTAATTAGAGTTAAAACAGATAAAAACGATTACGCAATGATTAAAACAGAGCATTTAGGAATTAGTATAAGCGAAGTTCAGAAAAATAATCTAAAAAAAGGATTGGATTTACAAGGGGGAACTAGAGTTGTATTAGAACCTGATGAAAAATTAACCGATCAAGAATTTGATGATTTGGTGGGAATAATGGGGAATAGATTAAATGTTTATGGATTAATCGATATAAAAATAAGACAAAGTAAAGATTTATTTGGAGATAATTTTATAATAGCTGAAGTTGCAGGAGCTTCAAAACAAGAGGTAGAGGAATTAATTTCTAGCCAGGGTAAATTTGAAGCTAAAATAGGAAATGAAACTGTTTTCATTGGTGGAGAGAAAGATATAACATCTGTTTGTAGAGCTGATGGAACATGTTCCGGAATAAGACAATGTCTTGAAATTGAAGGCGGATTCCAATGTCAGTTTGAGTTTTCAATAAAATTAAGTGAAGAAGCTGCAAAGAGACATGCGCAAATTACAGATAAATTAGATGTTAATATAAGTGCAGCTGGAAATAATTATTTAAGCTTGCCTTTAGATTTATATTTAGATAATAATTTAGTTGATAGTTTACAAATTTCTGAGGACTTAAAAGGACGAGAAACATTAGACATTGCAATTTCTGGCCCGGGAATAGGAAGTACAGAAGACGATGCTAAAAAAGAAGCTATTTCTAATATGAATAAATTACAAACTGTATTAATAACAGGATCTTTGCCAGTTAAATTAAATATTGTAAAGATAGATACTATCTCACCAACACTAGGAAAAGCATTCTTCAATAACGCAATTACAATATTTGTTGTGGCAATCATAGCAGTTCTATTAATAGTATTCATTAGATATAGAGATTTAAAAATTTCTTTGCCAATAATTTTAATATCTTTAAGTGAGATCTTTATTACACTAGGAGTGTTAGTACTACTAGGAACATTAGGATTAGATTATAACCTAGACTTGGCAGGAGTAGCAGGAATTATCGCCGCAGTCGGAACAGGAGTGACTGATCAGATAATAATAGCAGATGAGATTTCAAAGGGGAAAAAAGAACATGTTACAAATTTTAAGGATAAAATTAAAAGAGCATTCTTTGTTATTTTAGTTTCCTGGGGGGCCGGCGTAGTCTCAATGCTTCCATTACTCTTCACAGGTGCAGGACTATTAAAAGGATTTGCATTAACAACAATAATAGGAGTTTCTGTAGGAGTATTCATTACAAGACCAGCATTTGCATCTATTGTAGAAAATTTAGAAGAAGATTAAAATTCTTTTCTTGCTCTTTCTAAATCTTCATAGCTTCCAATGTCAAACCATTTTCCAGAAAATCTATAACCGTAAATGTCCTGACTATTTTCAACTAAATGTTTTATTAATTCGCCTGCATTCTCCTTAAAGATCTTTTTTTCTAAATGGTGTAAATCATATTTTGAGAGGATATAGCATAAAGTGCTAACTAAACTTGTTTTAGGATGATGAGGTTTTTCCTCAAAATTTGTAATTTTATTGTTTTTATCTAATTCAACAACACCAAATTTGCTTACTTTGCTTTTATCACCGAAATCATAAACTGCAATAGCTGTTTTCCTAGTTTTATGATAAAAATTTATGAAGTCATCTACATCAAAGTCAAATAAATTATCTCCAGCAACCACAAACAAATCGTCGTAAATATTTTTATGCTTAACAACATATGCTATTGCACCTATTGAACCGGGCATTTCATCAATTATCCTGTTTTTGTCGCTTATTATCTCAACCTTTTTGTTATATCTAAAATAAGTCTCAAATGCTCTAAACTGATTTTCAAACTGATGTGGATAAATAATAGAAATTTCATCAAGATTTTTAGAAATATCTAAACTATCTACAATATGTGCTAAAACAGGTTTTCCTTTTACATCAAGCAAAGGTTTTGGAGTTATTCTAGTTAGAGGATATAACCTACTTCCTAATCCTGCAGTTAATATTAATGATTTCATAAACTTAAGTCAAAATAGCTCTTTATAAGTTTAACGCCAGAGCGAGGATTTGAACCTCGAAGTCCTTTCAGACGGCAGTTTTCTTTTACAAATTCGAGACTGCTACCCTAACCGGATTAGGTGACTCTGGCATAAGTTTTATAAATTTTCTTCATTAAAAAAGCTTATGTATTTGAGATATCATTTATTATCATGTGTAATCTTGGCAATAGTCCTATTTCCATTTTTTAATTATTATTCATTATTAGTTTTTATATTGGGATTTTTTATTGACCTTGATCATTATTTATATGATGTTATAACAACAAGAAAATTAAGTTTATCTACATCATATAAAATACATATGAATAAAGAACATGAAATTAAAGACCAATTACATATTTTTCATACTATTGAATTTATTGCAGCATTTTTAATTTTAACAATAATTTCAAATAACGTATATCTAATAATTGTAAGCACAGGATTACTTTTACATCTAATTTTAGATTACATTTATGAAATTTACTTAATTATGATAAAAAAAGAAAAATTAAAACAAACAAGAGCAAGCTCTTTGATATTGTGGATGCTAAGGCATTAATGCTTGTCAACAAAGTGTTTTAACAGGGTAATGAAGATAACCAAGATTAATGGTCCAAAGAATACTCCAATAAATCCTAATAAAGCTATTCCTCCAAATACCCCCAGAACAATTATCCCGGGATGTAATTGTGATTTTTGACTTATTAATTTTGGTTTAAAAAACAGTTCAACTCCACTTATGAAAATAGCACCATAAATAAATAATCCAACGGCATTAAAATAATCTCCCTGCAAAAATTTGACCAAAGCAGCAGGTATCCAAATAACAGCGTTTCCTAATCCAGGAAGCATACTTACAATTATTAAAATAAATCCCCATAAAATTGGATTTGGAACATTAAATATATAAAATCCTATTGTCCCTAAAACTCCGACAATTAATCCTATTAAAATTAATCCATAAACAACAGCTGAAGAAACTCGTTCAAACTCATTAAAAACAATTTCCTTATGCTTTTTTTCTAATGGAATGATTTTTTTAACGTTATTAACAATCCTGTCACCTTCCCTAAGAAAATAATAAAACAAGAATAATGTGACAAAAGAATTCATTAAAAATCTTGGAACTGATGTTATTAAAGACTGTGCTTCATTTGTAACAAAAACAGAAACCTTGTCAAATATATTTTGTAATACAGGAGTTAATTGATAACCTTGTACAACATAGTAAAAGTCTAGAGATTGTTTGAATAAAGATTCCACAACAAATATAGTTGGCAGGACAAATAACAAGATTACAATTACTAAAATTATTAATGCAGCTAATGTCTTGTTTATCTTTGAGCTTAATTTTTTATAAAAAGGATGGAATAAATATGCTAAAACAATACTAGCTAAGATTGCCGTTATGAAAGGTCTTATTACCAAAAAAGCTAATAATGCGATTAAGATAAACATTGCAACAAAAATATATTTTGGATGTATTTTTTCCATATTGTATTTAATTTAATTCGGTTTATAAATTTTCTTAAATCGAACTCTTAGGCTGAAATTCATTTAATAAAGTGTATATTGACATAAAGATTACTATAATAATTATGAATTTTAATAGAAAATTAATTTCTGCAAACCAGGTTATTACAGATTTAATTATTGGATATGTAAATGCTAAGATTAAGATGAAAAAAGCAAATACAATTATTAATCCGACAGGACCATTTATCCCTCTTTTATCCATTTTATTATTAATTTTTATTCATTTATAAAATTATTGCAAAGCCACCCACGCCGTAACCTTTATAAATACATTAAATAAGAAAATTTTATCCGATAGGACTACTTAACGTAGGAGGATGTAAATGGACAAAGCATTATTACTAGAAAACATAAAGAAAGTAAGGGAAAGTTCTAAAAAGAATTTTGTACAAAAAATTGATTTAATTGTTAATTTAAAAAATATTAATTTAAAAAAACAAGAAGAAAACATTGATGTTTTTGTTACATTGCCTCATTCTCCAGGAAAAAATATCAAGATATGCGCCTTAGTTGGAAGAGAAATGCAGGATCAAGCTGCCGTATTTGACAAAGTTATTGCAAAAGATGAATTTACAAAATATCTGGATAAAAAACTTGTAAAGAATTTGGCAAACGAGTTTAACGTTTTTGTTGCGCAGGCAAATTTAATGACAGATGTAGCAAGAGTATTTGGAAAAACTCTTGGCCCTAAAAATAAAATGCCGAATCCAAAGTCAGGTGCGGTTATAGGTCCTGGAATGAATTTAACTGAATTAAAATCAAAATTAGCTAAGACTGTAAGATTAAAGACAAAGAATGAAGCGATAATAAAAACTTATGTTGGGAATCAAAGCATGCCAGATGAACAAATATTAGAGAATGCAATGGCATGTTATAATGCATTAATAAGAAACTTGCCTCAGGAAGAAGCAAATGTAAGGAATGTCATATTAAAATTGACAATGGGGCCTGCATTTAGGATAGAAAAGAAAAAATGACACGCGCAAAAGAACTAAAAGCTAGAGAATTAGAACAAGTTAAAGAATTGATTAATAAGTATGAAACAGTTTCTATAGCTGATTTAAGATCGCTTCCAAGTTCAACGTTGCAAAGATTAAGAAATAAATTAAGAGATAAAATTTATGTTAAAGTAACTAAAAAATCCATAATTTCATTAGCAATAGATCAAATAAAAAACAAGGATTTAACAAGTTTAAAACAAGCTTTAGATATCTCGATTCCAGTTTTAATATTAAGCAATGAAGATCCATTCAAATTATTCAAGGAAATCAAAGCCAACAAATCAAAGGCTTTTGCAAAACCAGGACAGGTATCTCCAATGGATATCATAGTTCCTGCAGGTCCTACAAATTTCACTCCAGGTCCAATCATAGGAGAATTAGGGGCAGTAGGATTACAAACAAGCGTAGAACAAGGGAAAATAGCAATAAAGAAAGAAAAATTATTAGTAAGAGAAAATGAAATTATAAAGCCTGAAATCGCTTCAATATTATCAAAGTTAAATATTACACCAATAGAAATCGGATTAAACATAGTTTCTATTTACAAAGATAAGATTGTTTACCAAAGAGAAATATTAGATATAGACGAAAAACAATATATTAACAACTTAATATTAGCAAATTCACAGGCATTTGCATTAGCTGAGAAAATTGGTTACATAGATAAAGAAAATGTTAAAATGCTATTAAGCAAAGTATACATTACAACTTTGAATGTTGGTAAAAAATTGAATCTCGAATTAAACACAGAAATTAAAAAATTAGAAAAGCATGATAATGTAGAGAAACAAGAAGTAGTAGAACATAAACATCATGAGCAAGATAAAAGAAACGTAGTAGGTTATACAGAAGATTCAGTTAAAAAAGCTCAAGATATCTTGAGAGATTTACAGGATAAAAAAATCCATGAGCAAGAAAAACCAAAATTTAAAAGTGCGTGGGATTAATGATTATAGGAGGAAAACAAAATGGAGTTAATTCACACTGCTTTACTGCTTAACAAAGCTGGTAAGGAAGTAAATGAAAGCAACGTCAAAAAAGTGTTGGACGCGGTTGGCATAAAAGAAGATGAAGGAAAAATAAAAGCCTTAGTTACTGCTTTGGAAAATGTAAACATAGAAGAAGTAGTAAAAGAAGCTTCAGCAATGCCTGTAGCAGTTCAAGCTGCACCACAAGAAGCTAGAAAGGAAGAAAAGAAAGAAGAAAAGAAACCAGCAGATGACACAGCAGCAGTTGGATTAGGGTCCCTATTCGGATAAGACCCTTTTCTTTCACAAAATGTATTGCAGTAATCTAGACACAAAATGGAAAAGAACGATTTACTTAGAGAGATTAATGGAGTGAGGATAGAAGTCAATAAACTGAAGCAAGAATTAGACGAGTTAAATAAGGAAAAAGAGTTCTGGTTCAGCAAAAAAGAGTCGTTAAAAAAAGATCTTAATTCTTATATTGTTGAAATTAAAAAACTAAAATCAAGCTCCGATATATTTAATCAAGAAATAGTAAATTTAAGAAACACTAGAGATGAATATAATAAAAAAAATAATGATTTGATTGATGAGATTAAAAAATTAAATTCTGAAAAAAGAAATTTATTAAAAGACAAAAGGTTAAGCAATCCTCAAATGATTAAAAAAGAAATTGAAAGACTAGAATATAAAATAGAAACCGAAGCGTTGAGTTTTGAAAAAGAAAAAAAAATGATGAAGGAGATTAATGAGCTAAGGAAAAAATACCAGGAAAATTCCCAGATTTCTAATTTATTCGATAAAATTAATGATGTAGATAAAAAAATTAAGGAAAACAGGAAAAAAGCAGATGATTCCCATAGAAAATTAAAAGAAATATTTGACAATGACAAAGAGGATATTAATAAATTTAAAATTTTAAGCAAAAAAATTTATGAAACAAGAAAAGAGCAGCAAGATGCTTTTGACAAATTTATAAATTTCAAGAATAAATTTTTAGAAGCTAATAACAAATTAAAAGAAAAACTAACAAGATCAAATGAGTTAAACAATCAATTAGATGATATTAAACGAAACGTTAGAAAAGAAAAAGAAATAATAAAGCAGAAGAAGATGGAAGAACGGGATAAAGAAATTGAAGATAAGTTATTAAAGAAGAAAAAATTAACAAGAGACGATTTAATAATGCTGCAAAGATAGTTACAACTTATTGTCTATAGCAGTTATTATTTATAGCAACATCAAGTGTCAAATTTATTTTACGAGATTTATCTTTTAATGATTTTATAACTGCGATTTCTAAATTGTTCATAGAACTTTCGCTTAGTGGAAATGCTCTTTCTTTATATTCATCCTTAATCCGATTAAGAAACAATTTATATTGATTCGGTTTACCATCTTCAAGGAAATCAATCATATACAAACTACCCTTATAAGAGACAGCTCTAATGATGTTTTGATGAAGTCCAGGACCAGAATCGACTTCATAAATTTGATATTGTTTCAAAGGTTTCATGGCATTATAAACTTAGAAAATAATTTAAAGCTATTGTTTTAGCAAGATATTTAAGTTCTATTAGTCATGACAGATACATGAAAAAATTATACCTTTACTCAATTTTAGTTTTAGCAGTAGTAATTTCATTTATTTTTGATAAAAATATTTCAATATTTTTCACAAGCTATAGAATAAGCATATTAAGTTCACTGGCTATTTTTATTGATTTTGTTGCATGGTATGTATTATTTAGTATAATCTTAATGGTTATTATATTAAGTAAGAATTATAAAAAAATCTTGCCATTAATATTATCATTATTCCTATATTTAATATTAACAAATGGATTAAAAATTATAATTTCAAGAGAACGTCCTTTTGTTGAATTGCAAAATGAGTTAGTCCAAACTTTAAATCCCGATAGAAGTTTTCCAAGCGGTCATGCAACAGCAATGTTTACAGTATTAAATTTCATGGATAAAATGAAGTATTTGTGGATCTTCTTTGGGATTATAGTAATACTATCAAGAGTTTATCTAGGGGTACATTATTTAAGCGATGTCATATTTGGAATGTTACTAGGATTATTAATAGGTGATTTAACTAATTACATAGTAAAGAACTACAAACTCCTCAATAAATTCAAGCTTTCTTGAAGCCACCGAAAGGTTTTTAAAGGTTTAGTAACTATAGGATAACAACATAATATTAACACGGGGGTTAATCAAAATGAAAAAATTATTTTCAATTAGTATCATAGTATTATTTTTATTTAGTTTAGTTAGTTTTAACGCAAGTGCTGCATCATGGGTAACACAAATACCAAACGCTACACTTGTTCAGAATTCGGGAACAGTTTTATATGACTCAGATTTATCTGCTCCTGGTACAGGTACAAACGCAGGTGACGCTGATGCTGACCAAGGCGGTACTCTACAAGCATTTAGTATTGCTAAACAAGGAACAGGAGTAACTTGTTCTTTAAGTGGAACAAATAATGAGATTTTGTCTTTAACACCAAATGCTAGTTTTACAGGTTCAACTTCATGTATAGTTCAAGCAGTAGATCAATTTAGTGCAGATTGGAGTGAATTCACTATAACTGTAACTTCTAGTATAAGTACATTAGAGGTAACAGGAGATACTTTATCAAATAATCTCTTAGTTATTCCAACTCCAAAAGACTATGATGATAATATATTTCTTACATTCAAAAATACAGGAACAAGTACTTTAACATTCCCTGCAAACGCAGTTACAACTTTTGGAACATTTGCAGATGAAGATGGAGATCCAATACAAATCACATTTTCAAATGTACCTTCAACATTAGCTCCTAGCGCTACACAAGTAGTTACTTTAAGTTTCACTGTTGATAAAGATGTCGGCGTTGATAGTTATCCAACAAATGGGGATGGTAAATTAAAAATAGCAACAACACAATTCACAAAAGAAATCAACTTAAGAGTAGACGTTACTCCAGAAGATGTTTGTGAAGATGGTAGAAGATTTGATGGAGACCGTATACCAAGTTCAAGTGAGGGTTTAAGGGTAAAAGATTTCAATGCTGACCCAGATAACAATTTCGGCCCTGGAGAAATAATTGAAATAACAAATGTCGAAATTTCAAACGAGGGTAATGTTGATGTAAGTGATGTTATAGTAGAAGCAATATTATACAATCTAGATCAAGATGAAATAATTGTAAGGGCAGAAAGCGATCCTGAAGACGTTGATGAAGATGATAGTGTAGACTTTAACGACTTTGAATTAGAAGTACCTGTAGATGATAACAATCTTGATGAAAATGATATATATATTCTATATATCATTGCGAAAGAAGACGGTAATGAGGATGAAAACTGTAATTATGATGATTCTACAGATGATATGGAGTTTAAAAGAGAGAATAATGACGTAAGAATAATAAAGGCAACAGTCACTCCAGCTTCATTGGCATGTAATGCAAACGCAAACTTTGTTATCGATGTAAGAAATGTTGGTGACGACAATGATGATAGAGTTTCAGTTAAACTAAGAGACGCTGAATTAGAATTAGATTGGGAAAGCGAATTATTCAGTCTAGACCAATTTGACGACAATGATGATTCTGCAACTATAACTTATACATATAGAATTCCAAGCAATACAGTTTCAGGAAGCTATAATGTTGAAGCAATAGTCGTATTTGACGGTGGAAGAAACACTGATTCAGAATTTGTAACATTACAAGTTCAATGTGGTGGTTCTCAAACTGGTGAAGGTAATGTAAGAGTTTCATTAGTCCAAAGCACAGTAACAGCTAGTGCAGGTAAATTATTCGGATTACCATTTAAATTAGCTAACTTAGAAGATTCAGTACAAACCTATACAGTTAGTTTAAACATAAATGGAAATTGGGCAACTGCACCTCAAGATGAACAAGTAACATTACAACCAAGACAAGAAACAACATTGTATTTTTATTTAACACCTAATTCAAACTTGAATGCGGGAAGTTATACAGCAGACATTAGCGTTGAACAAAATGGTAATGTTGTAGCAACACAAACGGCAACAGTCCAGATAAGTGGGGATGGTGGAAGCGTAACAGGTGGATCAACATTTGAACCAACAGTAAGTTTCGATTCAGTATGGAGAAACCTAGCAGGCAGTTCAACATTCTGGATTGTATTAGTAATAGTGTTGTTTGTTATAGTTGTTTATGTATTAACTATCTTGTTAAGACCAAGATAAGTTAACCTTTTTTTAAATTAAAATAACACAATTTTATCATTACATATTGGCTGCATCTGGAAAAGGAATAGTTGCTGATAAAAAGTTTCTTGAATACCAGAGATATTTAAGAGAAGAAGCAAAATTCTTAAACATTAATAAAATAGAGTCAACACCATCTCATTTAAATGAAGAGGGCATAGGAGAAATTCTATATAGGGCAACAGTGCCAAATCATGAAATTTCGAGTAGAGAAATAAAAACACTCAAAGAAATATCTAATACTATGGGATTTTTTCTAAAAGTTTTCAAGCTAGAAGAAATAGTTTAATTTAAATATAATAATAAATTCTTAAAATTGTGAAAAAATTTAACAGGGAAAAGTTAAAGGAAAAAATTAAGGATCACAAATTATACAAGAAGACAATAGAGAACAAGTATTCGCTAACATTTCTTTTAATCTTAGTAGGATTAATAACTTATAGTTATTTTACACAAGGTTTTGTATATAACGTCGCAAACCAAGATTTGCAAGAAACTCAAGAATTTATGAGTTCTTTTGGGAGTTTAGCCTGGTTAATTTATTTTGTGGCGATATTGATAGAGGTAATAATTCCTCCCATTCCATCTTTAGTTATAACAGTGGCTGGAAGCATTACATTTGGGCCTTTAAAGGGGGCTCTATTGGCTATTGGCGCAACAGCTGTAGGAAACATAATTATTTATTATATCTCAAAGAATTACGGTTATAGTTACATTGAAAAGTTAATAAGCAAGGAAAAACATGAGTTATTTCACAGATATTCTGAAAAATATGGACCATTTGTTTTATTCATACTAAGACTAAATCCTATAACTTCTAATGATTTATTCAGTTATTTAGCAGGTTTAATCGGAATGCCATTCTGGAAGTTCTTTATTAGTACAATGCTGGGATTAATTCCAATGATATTCCTATTATCATATTTCGGAGAAGCTTTTGTTAATAACGTTTCTGTATTTAGGATCTTATTCATTATAATAACAACTGCTTACATTGGAATGTTTGTCTATTTTGCATTTATAATTGGAAAAAACAAGGTCAAAGAAAAAATAAATAATTTTAGAAACAAATGATTACTTTAGTTTTAATGATCTCCAGTAAATATATCCTAAAATTACTGTTAAAATTGTTGCAAATATCAATGCAAAAACTAATCCGAGAGTATGTTGTTTAAAATAAGCGTCGGATAATGCTGGAATTCCAAAGATAGCTCCGATTGTACCGGGAACACTTACAACTATTCCTATAATGCTCAAGAAAGTCATTATTACAGTTAATCTCTTCATTGTAACGTTTAATTCACGATTAGATAGCATTTCAGATTTAGTTCTTAATGAAGCTACCCTGTAAATATGACTCCTGCATCTTTCTAGCCAATATCTTGCTTCTGCATTTAACATGTCATAGTCAAATGTTATTAAGGAAGTATCAAACTCCTTGACCTCAGTTTCCTTTAGTGTTATTATTAAATTTACTAGTTCTTCAATCCTGTCTGTTAGATGCCTTAATGATCTTCCAGATTCCTCAATTTTATCAAGGAAAGGATTTAAGTCAAGAGCATTCATCTGTGATCTTATCTTCAAGAATTCCTGAGAATAATTTTTCAGTATAACTTTGAACAACAATAATATCATTACTGTGCTTTCACCAAATTTCTTGCTTAAGATTTTTTTAAAGCGTTTTTGAAAATTGTTGAAATTCTTTATAGTATAGATATAACAGTTGTTTTTATGTATTAATAATATATTTTCAGATTCAACATCGTAATCAGGAATGCTGATTAACGTGTATTTGTCATGCCTCTCAAAAAAAGCAAAATCAAGATTAAAAACAGCGTCGATATTTAACTCTAGATTTAGTTGGGATATTTGTTTTTTGAAAGTTTCTAAATCATTAAAGAATTTTATCATTCAAATTTTAAAGGGAATTTGTATATAAACTTTATTAAAAATAAAGCGTACGCCAGGACTCGAACCTGGGAATGGCTGCTCTGCAGGCAGCTTCGTTAGCCGCTTCGACACGTACGCAAACGAGCCTGATGGGATTTGAACCCACGACCTCTTGCTTTCTCCAAATTTTAGAAGGCAAGCGTTCTATCCAGGCTGAACTACAGGCTCATTATTATTTTCCTTCCATGAAGATATTTAAATCTTTTCAAAAGCTTTTTATAACAAGATTTTATTATAATTTTGATGAAAACAATAGTAATAAAAAATAATGACAATGAAAGAGCAGCTATAAGACAGACTACAGAAATATTGGAAGAAAACCTAAAAAAAGGAGATGTTATCCTAATAAAACCAAGATTAAGGAATATCAGATTAAAAATAAGAAATTTTCCTTCATTTATCATAGGAGCATTCACAAGAGGGATCACACATTCTTGTTTGTATCTAGGAAAAGGAAAAGTTTTAGAGATAGGAACTAAATTTTATGACAAAGGAATAAAAAAAATATCATTAGAAAAATTATTAAGAATTAAATACGCAAGTTTTAGAGGATTAACGATTTATATTGTCCAGCCAAAATATTATAAAACAAAACATAGAAATTTAGTTTTTAAGATAGCAATAAACAATTTTCTAAAAAAAAGTAAGGAATTAACATTTTCCTACATTAAGATATTCAAGGAAGTAATTAAAGCTGCTTTTCATAATAGCAAAATTAGCAGAAGAAAAGAAAAACTTACTTTTAAAAAAGTATGGAATTGCTCAGATTTAGTAGCATATGTTCTAAAGAAATCAGGAGCCAAGATTGGAAAAAGGAGAACAAAATTTTTTGCACCAAGCACATTCTTATTTAGCAAGCATTTTAAGACAAAGAAAAAAGTTGTTTTGAAATAATAAACTTTAAATAATCCATCTTAAGATTAATGTTTATGTATAACTTCAAAGACATAGAAGAAAAATGGCAAGATAAATGGAGTAAAAATAAAACATTCTCTGTAAAAAGATCAGGCAAAAAAAAGTTCTTTAATCTAGAAATGTTCCCGTATCCCTCAGGAACACTTCACATGGGCCATACAAGGAATTATTCCATTGGAGATGCTTATTCAAGATTTAAAAGGATGCAAGGATTTAATGTTCTATATCCAATGGGTTACGACGCTTTTGGGTTACCTGCAGAAAATGCTGCTATTAAAAATAAAGTTAATCCAAAAGACTGGACTTTTGACAATATTAAATTAATGAAAGAACAGCAATCAAGATTAGGATTAAGTTATGATTGGGAAAGGGAGATAGCAACATGTCTTCCAGAGTATTATAAATGGAACCAGTGGATATTCTTGCAATTTTATAAAAAAAATCTTGCTTATAGAAAAGAATCTTTAGTTAATTATTGTAATTCATGTAAAACTGTTTTGGCAAATGAACAAGTTATTGATGGAAGATGCTGGAGATGCCATAATCAAGTTGAATTAAAAAGTTTAGAGCAATGGTTTTTCAAGATAACAAATTACGCAGAAGAATTACTAAGAGATTTAGAAAAACTAGAATGGCCTGAAAGAGTAAAAACAATGCAGAAAAACTGGATTGGAAAATCTGAAGGAACATTAGTTAAATTTTCCTTAGAAGATTCAAAAGAATTTTTAGAAGTATTTACAACAAGAGCAGATACATTACATGGAGTTACATTTTTAGTAATGGCTCCAGAGTACAATAAAGTTTTAGACTTAGTAAAAAATACAAAGTATGAAGAAAAGATAAAAAAATTCGTTAGAAAAGTTGTAATTGAGGATAAATTTTCAAGAACTAATGAAGATAAGGAAAAAGAAGGGGTATTTACAGGAAAATATGCTATTCATCCTTTAACAAATGAAAAAATTCCAGTTTATATTGCAAATTTTGTTTTATTAGATTACGGAACTGGAGTAATAATGGGGGTTCCTGCACATGATAAAAGAGATTTTGATTTCGCAAAAAAATACAAATTACCTATAAAGGTTGTAATAAATCCAAAAGATAAAAAATTAAGCAAACTAAAAGAAGCCTATGTTGAAGATGGGATTTTGGTTAATTCTGGTAAATTTAATAATTTAGATAATAAAAAAGCAATTGAAGAAATAACAAAACATTTGTCTAGTTTAAAATTAGGAAAGAAAACAACACAATACAAATTACGTGATTGGTTAATTTCAAGACAAAGATACTGGGGGACACCAATTCCTATAGTATATTGTCAATATTGTGGAATGCAACCAGTTGATGAAAAAGATCTTCCAATTAAATTACCAGTAGACGTTCAATTTACCGGAGAAGGAAATCCATTATCAAAAAGCAAGTCTTTCTTGAATGTAAGATGTCCTAAATGTGGCAAGATGGGAAAGAGGGAAACAGATACAATGGATACATTTGTTGATTCTTCATGGTATTTCTTAAGATATTGTGATCCTGATAATGATAAAAAGATATTTGATAAAGAAAAGATAAATTATTTCATGCCAGTTAATCAATATATTGGGGGGATAGAACATGCTATTTTACATTTATTATATTCAAGATTTTTCACAAAAGCATTAAGGGATTTAAAATTATTAAATATTGACGAGCCATTTAATAAATTATTAACCCAAGGAATGGTGTTAAAAAATGGCGATGTAATGAGCAAGAGCAAAGGCAATGTTGTTGATCCTTTAGAAATAATTGATAAATATGGTGCTGATACATTAAGAACTTATATCCTATTCATAGCTAGTCCAGAAAAAGAATTTGAATGGAGTGATACAAGCATAGAAGGAATTTACAAATTTTTAAATAAAATTTATTTTATAACAGAAAATTTAAGCAAGAAGAATGATTTAATTGTTGAGAGTAAACTAAATATGCTAATTAAAAAAGTAACACAGGATATTGAAGACTTTAAATTTAATAATGCTATAATTTCTTTAATTGAATTTACAGATTATTTAAAAAGACACGATTACGATAAAAAAACTTTAGAGAAATTAATTTTGTTAATAGCTCCTTTTGCACCTCATTTAGCAGAAGAAGTTTATTCCAATCTAGGAAATAAAAACTTTATTTCATTAGCTGAATGGCCAAAATCGGATGAGAAAAAGATAAATAATGAATTAGAAAAACAAGAAGAAAGCATAGAGAAAACAGTTGATGATGTTAATAACATTAAAAAATTAAGCAACATTAATAATCCTAAGATATATTTATATGTTATTCCGAAAGAACTAGAATTATTCAAAAACAATTCAGAGTTGTTAAAGAATTCTTGCAATGCAAAAGACGTTAAGGTATTTGCAGTGAATGATAAAAATAAATATGATCCAAAGGGAAAAGCTTCAAAGGCAAAACCAAGCAGACCATCTATTTATTTAGAATAACTTTAACCAGAGTTGAAGTTAAAATAACCTTTATAAATTAAAAAATTCTTATTTTATCATGACTAATGAAGAAAAATACATTCTAGTAAGCTTGGAAGAAGATAAAGCAAAAGATTTAGCTAATGTATTAAGTAATGCTACTTCTAGAAGAATTTTAGAATATTTAAGCACAAAAGATGAGGCAAGTGAAACTGAAGTTGCAAAAGAATTAAAATCGCCTTTATCCACAGTTCATTATAACTTACAACTATTAAGAAAAAATGGTTTAGTTGAAACAAAAAAGTTTAGTTATAGTGAGAAAGGAAAAAGAATAGAATTTTATCGCGTAGTAAAGAAATTTATTGTTATAGCTCCAAAATATACAAGAAGAAATTTAATTAATTCTGTATTACCTTTGTTTTTAATTTCAGCAGGAATAGCTTTTATTATACAATGGTTAAGTAATCTAACTACAAGAGTAAGTACAAGTAATACTTTAATGGCTCAAGATTCGTTTCAAAAAGCTACTGCAGAATCAGCTCCAATGTTAGTTCAGGCAACAACTACAAATTATTATGGATATTGGTTCTTAGCAGGAGCATGGATGATACTATTAATTTATATACTAATGACTCTTATTAAAAAAAGATGAATTTCAAAGAATTTTTTAAATTAACTTTAACGAAAATATTAGTTACCTTAGCGATATTTTTATTAATTTTATTTGCTCCAATTGTTAAACTAGCAATATACTGTGTTGGGCCAGACTGTGGTAGAATTTCTTACCAATCGTTGTTTATTACCTTAAGATCCACAATTCCAGATTCAACATTAACAATTATATCTTTATTAATTTCGTATTTAATATCATGCTTAATACTTAGTTTAATTAAAAAAAGAGCTTAATTTTTTCTGTGTCAAACTTCTTAATAATTTACTTTCTTTTAGAATATTATCCAAATCATAATTAAAAATCAATTTTATTAATTCCTTAGTCTTGTTAATTAGTTCTTCTTTCGTATTAAAAGTCAGATAATTATTATTCATTGTCTTTCTTGCTGCATTTCTTACAACAAAAACACCAAGAGGCATATTATATTCAGGAGTTTCAAATCTAATAACTAAACATGAAGCTTGTTTTTTTATTTTATCCAAATGTTCTAAAACTCCTAATCTAGAAGAATAATAACCCCCTACAGTATTATGAGCATAAGTCTTTCTTCCAAATAAAGTTTCAGAATCTGTTGCGAATTTAATATCCTTAGAATAGTTCCAAGCTGATCCGGGCAAGTATCCCTCAAATAATTCATACTGCCATATCTCGGGAAACATCAAAATATAATAATAATTCCCTAAGTAACTTCCTGTATACAACCTATACTCATTAATCATTTGATAATCCTGCAAATTATTTATTAAATTCTTTCCTAAAGTATCATCTGTTGCAGTTATACTCCATTTTGTTGGAACTAATTTTCTATTTTTCTTTAATCCTAGAACTCCAATGCTTAATAATTTAGTCAATGTATTTTCATCAAATCCAGCTTCGTACAAATAATTCAATGCTTCATTAGCTTTTAAGTCTGTATCAGAAACAACTTTTTCAACTTTATTCTCAACTTTAATATTATCTACTATCTTAACATTTTTCAAGTTTCCCTTAGGACCAGAAGGTGTTGTGACATTATCAAAATCCATCTTAATGTAAGGAGCTCTAGTTAATTTAACTTCAATATCAACTGGTTTAGAAGCAATTCCAATTTCCTTTGCAGCATCTAAGAATTTTTCTTGTTTCCTAACATCCTTAATATTAACTTGAAATCTTGAGTTTATTAGATTAGCTCGCAATAATGCTATTTGCCTTATAGAGTAATTTTCCTTGCTCCAGTAATTAGGAGAATCATACACCCAAGCTTCTTCTGTCTCAGATGGAGGACTTAATATCCCAACATTAGCCTCGGGGTATAGCTTACTTCCAACAAAGACAGAAGGTGGAGAAGTTCCAAAAAAATCCTCTTTTTTAAATTCCTTGATTATCTGAAACATTGCCCCGGATTGTGCAATTAATTTAGAAAAATCTCTTTTTTGGATGAATTCCATTATCATACTAAGATATTAAAATATATAAAGATTTAGTTAATTTTTAACTGCTTATTCTCATAATCCTTTATTAAAAAACTTATAGCTTCATTTTTATTCTTCAGATTATATTTTAATTTAACAAAGTTTATAATATTATTTTCGTGTTTGGTTATCTTCATCAATGATTTACTCATTTTAATCTTCCAATTTAATTAAAATATGCTTTTTATCAGGCACAGAAACATAAACTTCTTTTCCAGGTTTTAGATTAACACTTCTTGCAACATCTTGATTAAAGTACATCCCAATTCTCCCTTGGGATAATTTAATGACTCTTTGTTTTATTCTTAATGGAGATTGTTCTTTTAATTTAATTTCATTAATTGCTTTGTTAATAGAGAAGTCCTCAAAATCAAAATAGCCACATTTACCACATTGATAACTTGTAACCAAACTATCTGCATTTTGTATTTTAACTTTAATTTCTTTCATAAGGTTACTACAATTTGGGCATTTTAGTATTTTTTCTTTCATTTTCTTTTAACATTTATGACATATAATATTTTATCTTTTAATTCACACAGCATATAAATTTTATCATCCTCAATCTCAACTTTATCTCCCTTTTTTCTTTTATTTTTTATTTTATAAATCAGCCTAACCACATCACTCCAAGCCAAAGTTCCTTTATGATGAAGATTAAAATGTTCATGTTGTCTTACTTCTTTCCAATACATATTTAAACACTACAAATTTATAGTATTTAAGACTATATAAATCTTCCCATTCTAACTTAGTTAATTTTTTAAACTTTAATTAAAACATGTATTTATGCAAAGTAATGAATTAAAGACAAAATACTTAGAATTTTTCAAAAGTAAAAAGCATGCCATTATTCCTTCTAGTTCATTAATGCCAGAGCACGATCCTACAGTATTATTTACGACAGCAGGAATGCATCCTTTGGTTCCTTATTTACTAGGACAAAGGCATCCTTCTGGAAAAAGATTAGTTAACTATCAAAAATGTCTAAGAACAGATGATATAGAAGAAGTAGGAGATAGTACACATTTAACTTTTTTCGAGATGCTTGGAAACTGGAGTCTAGGAGATTATTTTAAAGAAGATGCAATAAATTTTAGTTATGAATTTTTAACCAAGAATTTGAAATTAGACTCAAAAAGAATTCATGTTAGTTGCTTCAAAGGGGATAAAGACGCTCCAAAGGATGAAGAATCAGCTAGAGTATGGCTGAAATTAGGGATGCCAAAAGAAAGAATTTATTTCTTTGGTAAAAAAGAAAACTGGTGGGGTCCTGCAGGTCAAACAGGTCCATGTGGTCCAGATACAGAAATGTATTATGATACTCTAAAAGAAAAGTGCTCTAAAGACTGCATGCCTGGATGTTCTTGTGGAAAATATGTTGAAATATGGAATGATGTTTTCATGCAGTATAATAAAACAGAGAAAGGTTATGAAAAATTAAAACAGCAAAATGTTGATACAGGAATGGGTTTAGAGAGAACAACAATGGTTTTGCAGAATAAATCAAGTGTTTTTGATACAGATTTATTTCAAGATATAATAAAAAAAATAAGTTCTTTAAGCAATAAAGACGATTTAAGAGCTAAAAGAATTATTGCAGATCATTTACGTGCAAGTGTGTTTATTTTAGCTGAAAAAATTCCTCCAAGCAATGTTGAACATGGTTATATTCTAAGAAGATTAATTAGAAGAGCTATAAGATATGGGCATATTCTCGGCATAAATAATAAATTTACAAAGGAAATTGCAGAAGTTATTATTAAAAGATATAAAAATGATTACAAAGAATTAGGGCAAAATAAAAATTTTATTTTAAAAGAATTTGAAGCTGAAGAAGACAAGTTTGAAAAAACATTAGTTCAAGGATTAAGGATATTAGAAAAAGAAATTCCAAATTTAAAGAATAAAGCAATTTCAAAAGAACTTGCATTTAATTTATTCACAACTTATGGGTTTCCTTTAGAGATGATAAATGAAGTCGCTAAGGAGAATAATCTAAAAGTTGATGAGCATGGATTTAATGATTTATTTGCTAAACACCAAGAAATTTCAAGACAAGGAGCAGAGCAGAAGTTCAGAGGAGGATTAGCCGATCACAGTAAAGAAGTTGTAAGAATGCATACAGCTACTCATTTGTTACATAAAGCATTAAGAGACGTTCTTGGGGATCATGTAAGACAAATGGGAAGCAACATAACAAAAGAGAGATTAAGATTTGATTTTGTCAATCCAAAAGCAATGACAAAAGAGGAAATTAAAAAAGTTGAAGATATAGTAAATAAAAAAATAAAAGAAGGATTGAAAGTTGAAAGGTTAGAAATGAGATATCAAGATGCTATAAAAAAAGGAGCTCTAGCTTTTTTCAAAGAAAAATATCCTGGAACTGTTTCTGTTTACAAGATTGGAGAATATAGTACGGAATTATGCGGCGGTCCTCATATTAAAAATACTAAAGAAATTAAAAGTTTTAGAATAATAAAAGAAGAGGCTGTTTCTGCTGGTGTAAGAAGAATTAAAGCTGTTGTTGGTTAAAAGTTTAATCTAGATAATTTATCTTGTAAAATTCTTAATTCCCTTTGCAAGTCATTTCCTTTTCTTAATTTTGGCTCTTTTCTACCTGTAGTTAATTCTTCTTTATGCTCAATTCTAGAAACTTGCTTTTCAATTTTCTCTTCAGTCACTTGAGGTAATTTATTTACTAAAGAATCTATTTCCTGGTTAACAATTTTAAACTTATCAGCTAAATCTAAAAATTTCTTCTTTTTTAGGTTCTTTAACTTCTTAAATTTTTCATAATTTTCGAGAACCTTAATGGCATCTACTCCTCCTAATAACAAATGTCTTCTTATATCCCTTGGATTTGTCACTAAAACATGTAAAGGATTATCTTTTTTAGCCATTTTATTCGAATAACATACCATCGACATTCATTAGTTTTTCCTTAACAGAACGAATATGCTCACTCCATTCGTCTAACTGCATATCCTCATCTCTTCTAATCTGCCTTAATTCGCTTATTATATTGTTAGCTTCTTCTAGTTTATCACGTATAGAATTCAGTGTTGCAATGGCATTTTCATACTTATCTATCTTAATAAATAAAGGTCTTCTGTCATAATTCCCCATTTCTTGATGTTCTTCTTTAGGGAACTCTGGAATAGGCATAGGCATCTTAGACTTCATGCCAATTTTATCAGCATCAAAATTCATTGCCGGGGTATATCTTGGAAAATCATCATCTGTATATTCTGAAGAATCAGAGAATTTGTCTGGTGGACTTGGTAAATCTGGTAAATCTTTTTTTTTGAAAAAAACCATTATAACAACCTCCCTTTTATTATAAATATTACTAAAATATAGTCCTTATTAAATGTTTCTAATTATTAAAATGTGATAATTTTCAAATATAAAAAGATTTTTAAATACATCATTCAATTCAATGTTAATGGAATTTTTAAATATCGTCGAAGAGTTCGTTCAGGAAATAGCGGGGAAAGACGCTATCAAGCTTCTAAACTTACTAAAAGAGAAGGAGAATATTTCTGAATTTGACATTGCTGAAGATTTAAAGATGAGCATTAATCAGATAAGAAATCTATTATATAAATTAAATTCCTACAATCTAGTCTATTCTAACAGAAAAAAAGACAGAGAAAAGGGATGGTATATTTATTACTGGACATTTAATTTCAAGCATGCGAGGGATTTATTAATTAGCAGAAAGCAAGCTGAGATTTTAAGACTAAAAGACGAATTAGAAAAAGAAAGACAGCATAGATATTTTGTTTGTGCTAATGACAACATAAGATATGAGTTAGAAGAAGCATTAGAATTAGAATATAAATGCAGTGAATGTGGCAGCATATTAAAGCAAGAAGATAGCACTAAGAGGATTAATGAAATTGAATCAAGAATAAATAAATTACAATATGATCTATCAGAATTGAACAAACCAATAATGATTACTCCTAAGGCTGCAGAGGAAGAGGTTGAGAAAAAGAAACAGAGAAGATCAAAGAGAATAAAGAAAGTAAAGCATAAATTTAAATCTAAGATAAAGAAGAAAAAGACTAAATCAAAACCTTCTAAAAAACATATTAAAAGGAAAATAAAAGGAAAAAAGAAAAGACGTTAAGAAGCAACATAAATTTCTTCTTCTTGTTCTTCATTTAATTCATCAGCAAACATAGCTTCAAGTTCCTGTAAATCGAGTTTTTGTTTTTTACTAAGCATTCTTTAGATCACTAAATCCGATCAGTAATAATACAACCCCGATTAAGACAACTAAAAGAACTATGCCGCCTTTGATTAAACTTAATGCTGCTATCCCCCAACTGTTGCCATAACTTAGATATACTGCGACAATTACAAGGATAATTCCAAACACTATTTTGAATAAATTTGCGACCATATCCATTTAAGCAAGTAAAACAATAAAATTTATATAACTTCCGAAAACTATGGGTTTTAAGGAAATTAAAAAGTTTTTTAAACCGAGATTTTTGAGTAAGATTATGGGTTACAAGAAATATCTAAGCAAGTTATGGAATGATCACGATAAGATTAATGCATTAATCAGGCCAAGAATGGTTGAGTGGAGAAAGAGCAATGCTGTTGTACGTGTTGATCACCCAACAAGGCCAGATAAGGCGCATGCTTTAGGATTTAGGGCAAAACAAGGTTATGTTGTTGCCCGCGTAAGATTATTAAGAGGAGGGCATGAACGTCCAAGGTTTAATTCTGGAAGAAAATCTAAGAATACAAGAAGAAAGTTAGTTCTAGGAATGAATTACCAATGGATCGCAGAACAAAGAGCAAATAAGCATTACCCAAATTGTGAAGTCGTTAACTCATACTATTTAGCAAGAGATGGAAGAAATTATTTTTACGAAGTTATTATGATTGATAGGGAGATTGCAAAGAAGTATCCTGAAATTAAAAATTTAGCAAGACAAAGAGGAAGAGTATATAGAGGAATAACAAGTGCAGCAAGAAAATCTCGTGGTTTACAAGGAAAAGGTAAAGGATATGAGAAGATGCGCCCTAGTAAACGATCAAATAGAATAATAAGGCATTAATAAATATATAATTAACTAGCATATAAGATTATAGTATCTTTCCTACTATAAAAAATATCTTATCAAGGATAATAAAGCCTAAATAATCTATAGCCCATTATATACTATTCTATAATAATAAGATTTATAAACTACTTAGTTGTGTATATTTTATGAAATTATTTAGTACATTAACTTTTGTGGCATTATATTCTACTTTAAACTTATTTAAGCCTAATTTTGCAGAAGCTCAATCACAATTAAATTTATACCATATCTCTGGGGCACAGTTTATGGAGACGGGAAGAGATACAACTGCAGATGGAAAAAAATTTGTAGGTTTAGTGCAGATAGGAAGCCAAAACGTAGTATGGAATGCAGAAAGAACAAGAGACAAATCCACGACAGCTGCAAGCTTTTATAACGTCGTCTTTGGAAAAGATAGAAGCAAAGACAGAATTATAAAAGAGGCAATGGCTTTAACATCACGAGAAAGTCCCGAAGATATAACAATTCTAAGAGAGGATAATGGAGATATAATAGAAATATATGGAAAAAAGGGGACTGTAAGACATACCAAAAAGAATGGAACATTTTATCCCCATAGTCTGTTGAAAAGAGGAGAGATGTTTTGGGCGCCTGCAGATGTATTAAAAATATATTATGCTTTAACACCCGAAAATGTAAATAGACTTGAGGAACAAGTAGCATCTTTAAATGACGAAAAGATAAATTTGATGAGAGAGAATGATAGAGAAGTAATCTTTCAAAGACAGAAAGTTGTGGACTTGGAGATACTTAGCAAAAAACTTGAAGGCAAGCTTTGGGGATACGAAGAACAAGAAAGAAAAGATGAAGGGGAAATTTTTCCTATTGGACTTGGATTTTTCATTGAAACACAAGGAAATAGCTATAATTTCAGAGTTTCAAGTGAGTATGGTGAGCACTCAGTAAAAGCAAATAATTTTTCTGGTGGAGGAGGATTTAGATTATTTCTTAATAAAGATTCACAATTTAGTCCAGAAGTTAGTGCTGCTTTTAAAATAGGAACAGAGTTTACATCAGAAAAGTACAATCAAAATGACCCTCAAGGAAATCCAACAGAAGCTGTAAGATTTATAAGACCTTACTCATCTGTTGAACTTCTTGGAGGGATAGCGGTAAAATATAAAAATATAAGAATAAAGTTTTCTGGAGGGGCAATAAAAAATACTCCTTGGGAAAAAGATGTAAAAGAAGGAGATCATAGCCAGGAGATCGGAGGAACATTAGACACAAAATTACAAGACTGGATACCTACTGCATCTGCCGCGATAGAAATCCCATCTTCAAGAGGAGCAATAAACTTTTTTATTGGAACAGACTTCGGTAGCTCTCCTATGAAAAGAAGCGGATACATTGGAATCCAAGCAGAGATACACACCAGAATTAAAGAATGATTAATAATTCTTACAGGAATATATTTAAAACTTTCATAAAAACTTGGTTTAACTTAACAATGCATCTCCACGCCAAAATTTATAAATAAGAAGTTATAGATTTATTGAATGATATCGATAAATAAAATCAAGGAGTATTTGGATGATTCAGTTAATCCATTAATTTTATTTGATGATGATACAGATGGATTAGCTTCTTTTTTGCTAATTAGAAAATATCTTGATAAAGGCAAAGGAATTCCTGTAAAACATAACATCGTTGATGAATCTTATCTTAAAGCTGTAAATTATTATTCTCCTGATCTAGTTTTAGTTCTGGATAAGCATGGAATAAGCCAGGAATTTGTTGATAAGATTAATGTGCCAATAATCTGGATTGATCACCATCCTATAAAAGATATAAAAGGTGTAAAACACTTTAACCCATTATATTTTGATAAAAATGATTCAAGACCAACATCATACTGGTGTTATCAGATTACAAAAGAGAATTTATGGATAGCCGCAACCGGGATAATTGGAGATTGGTGTTTAGATTATTATCATGAATTTTGCGAGAGGTACAAAGATTTAGGTGATCCGGAACTAAAAGAACCACCGGATGTCTTGTTTAAAACTAGGGTGGGGGAATTAGCAAAATTGTTTACGTTTATATTACACGGAAAAACTCAAGAAGTAAAACAGTCTATTAATATTTTAACAAGAATCAATGATCCCCATGAAATATTAGACAGAACAACCCCAAGAGGAAAATTTATTTACAAGAGATTTGAAAAGTCAAACAATGAGTATAAGAGGATATTGCATGATGCGATAAAAAATAGTATAATATATAAAAAAATATTTCTTTACACTTATACTCTTAAAGACAGCAGTTATACAACAATACTAGCTAACGAATTAATCTACAAAAATCCTGATAAAGTCGTTGTAATAGCGAGAGAAAAGGATGGAAGAATGAAAATGAGTTTAAGATCTTATTACAAAGGAGATGTAATTCTTCCAAGATTGATAGATAAGGTAATTGTTGGATTAAATGGAAAATCTGGGGGTCACGACCATTCATGTGGTGGAGAAATAGACAAAGAAGATTTCAAAACATTTATAGATAGGTTAGAACACCTGCTAAAGTAATGAGATTTTTAATTATATTATTTTTATTAATCATTGTAAGCGTAAATGCAGAAGATTTTAATGCCTACAAAGAACTCGACCTTAGAACAGAATTATCTTCTTCATTAAGCATAGAAAATCAAGGCGGGAGCGTAAGATATGTCTATGCCAATTTAACTTTTTTCCCTTTAGAAAGTGATTTTCAGGAATTTAACTACAAAATCTTTTCGTCTCCAAAAGCATCACAAATTATTTCTAAAGATAATATTTATTTCAAATGGGATTACCCTAATGAAGATAGATTAGAATTTAATGTCGATGCGGAAGGGACAACAAAAGTTAATTTTCAGCATCTTAAAAATAAGATAGATTTTCCAATAAAGGATAATTTAGTTTACTTAAATAAATACTTGGTTGCTACTGAAACAGTTAATTCAAACGACCCCAATATAATTGCAAAAGCAAATGAATTAGCACAGGGAGAAGACGATTTATTTGAATTAGTGCATAAGATAGGAACGTGGAACAAACAAAATATAAATTATAGCCTAGAAACTCTAACAGCAGAAGTTTCTCAAAACGCATCTTGGGTTTTAGAAAATAGGATAGGGGTTTGTGATGAATTAACATCATTGTTTGTCTCGATGTTACGTTCTTTGAATATCCCTGCAAGATTTGTAACAGGACAAAGCTATACTAATTTGCTAAATGATTTTGGTAATCATGCATGGGCAGAAGTATATTTTCCTGGATATGGCTGGATTCCGTTCGATCCTACTTACGGACAATTTGGATATGTTGATGCAACACATATAAGAATGAAAGTTGGAGCAGATATAAAAGAATCTGATATAAACTATGGATGGTTATCAAGCAACGCAAATGTTGTGTCATTGGGTTTAGATATAAAAAGTATGGTATTAAACACAGGAGAGTTTTACAAAGAAGATGTCGAGTTAGGAGTAGATATTCTAAAAAATGATGTTGGCCCTGGTTCACATGTCCCGATTAAAGTTACTGCTAAAAACTTGAATAGCTATTATCTTCCATTAACAGTTTATTTGTATAAAGCCCCGATAAAAGTGCAGGATAATATTCACGAGTTATTATTAAAGCCGAATAAAGGAGAATCAACCTTTTTCATTGTAAAAATCCCCGATGAACTAAAAAAAGGATTTATTTATAGCTCTGAAGTGGCATTTAAAGATACTTTCCTAAATGAGGTTGCGGAAACATTAAGATTTAACTATGATGAAGAAACGTTTTCTTTTGAAGAAGCTCAAGAATTAATAAGTCAATTAACAAATGAGGAAGAAAAAATTTACTCTCAAAACATAAATTTAAATTGTGATTTAGATAAAGATTTTTATTATGATTATGAGTCTGGAAAGATAACATGTTCTATTATGAATAAAGGAAATTTTGATTTAAATGATTTAGAGATATGTTATAACCCACAATGCAAGTTTATTGACTTAAGAATAATAGAGACAAAACTAGTTGATTTCAGGTTTACCCCTGAAGATGATCAATTTTTAGTAACATTAAACAATAATGAGGTAAGTAAATTTTTCATAGTTAATCCTCAAATATATGACTCTCCTAATTTAGAACTGGAAATTCTTGGACATGATAGTATAACAAGCTATTTTGAAGATACAGATATAAGGATAAAGTTAAGTGTTAATTCCCCAGTTAATAATGTAGAGATAAAATTAAATAACAGAAAAATATACGAATTAAAATCATTTGATGGTGAGAAAATATTTGATATAACCTTAAGAGGATATAATTTAGATAGCAAAAATATACTAAGCATTTCTTATGAAGATAAGAATAACAATAGTTACGTAAGCGAGGAAGAATTTAATATGACAATAAGAAAACCATTCTATATTAGAGATTTCTGGATAATTTTAATAATATTAATCTTAATAGTTAGTACGATTTCGAGAAGAAAGCAACACCTTTTGCCTTACTCCCGCAATTAAAAGAAAACATTTAAATATTTTTAGATTGTAGCATTTCTATGGAGAATTTAAACATCCAACAAAAACTATTAAAAACATTTAGAAAAGGTCATCAAATTAAAGATATTAAAAATTACTATAAGGTTGTTAAACTAAATAAAAAGGGTTTAAGTAGAAAAGAAATTAAAAGCAGAGTTAATGTAAGTTTAGATAAGATATATAGGTGGCGACTTACTAAATCAAAGCCTCTTTTCGCACAAATAATAGATGATTTTGATAACAGATACAACAAACGTTATAACAACAAAGAGCTTAATGATATCGCATATTTAATAGGATATAATCTTGGTGATGGAAATATATCTAAGAATTTTTGTAACACTTGGTTTTATGGTGTTTATGAAGATTTATTCAAAATAAGAAAAACCTTGTTAAAATTTAAAGTATGTCCGGTAGTTTATAGATATAAAGTAAATAATGGTAAGATGGCCGTACATGATAGGATATTTTCAAGATTTTTATATGTTTTTGGTGCAGTTCGGGGTGACAAGACAAAAAATAAGGTAATAATCCCAAGATGGATTCTAAATTCAAACATGGAGGTAAAAAGAAGATTCTTACAGGGTTTATTTGATAGTGAATTAAATAAATTAACATTAGTTAAAAGACGCAATTCATATCAAAATTTGAAGTTTGATAACTCTAAGACTATAGATAAGACAAAAGAGGGGGTATTCTTTCTTAAGCAAATCAAAGATTTATTAAATAATTTTGGTATAAAAACAAGTAAAGTTTATTTAGGAAGAAAGTATAAAAGAACCAGGGATAATTCAAATATGCAACAATTATATTTTGTTATCTATCCAAATTATATCAACCTATACAATTTTATCACAAAAATTGATTTTTTATATAATTCAAAGAGAAAAGATTCTTCTAAGATGGCGCTGAAAAAATTAAAGTTATTATCGATGAAAGAAAAAAAGAAAATTAAAGACTATAAAAAAGTTATAAAACTAAGAACAAGCGGTTTGTCACCTTATAAAATAGCGAAAAAACTGAACTTAAAAGACCATACTGTAAAACAATGGACATATTATAAAAATAAACCTAGATTATATAAACAGTATTCTAATAACTTTTAGCAACGTAAACAATATTTTTAGCTGTTTTTCCACATATAATACATTTCATGTCTTTGCTAACTTTATCTTCTTTAGGATATAATGTTCCAGAAACATTTGCAGTAGTTTCTTTTTTTAACTTATCAGCACATTTTTCACCATCCAAATCCATCGAACAGAATGGAACTTGTATAAAACCACGATGATTTTCAAGCATCTTTTTTAATTCGGAATAAGAATCAGTCTTTTTTGTATTTTGCCTAAAGTAGGAAACAGCTCTTCTTTCAATTTCCTTATCAAGTAACTTAGAATTTTCTTCAATTTTTTTGATTAAATCTTTTAAACCAAGTGAGATTTTATTTTTTGGATTTGTTCTTAAAGACAAAGTAACCTTATTTTCCTTAACTTCTCTTGGCCCTATTTCAATTCTAATGGGAACTCCTCTCAACTCCCAATAATTATACTTGTATCCAGGAGAATATTCACGATCATCAAATTTAACCCTATAGTTCTTTAATTTAACTTCAACCTCCTTGCATTTTTTAATGATATCTTTATCATTTTTATCTGAAAAAAATACAGGAACGATTACGATTTGTACTTGCGAGATATCCCAAGGTAAAATTAATCCATTATCATCCCCATGAATCCCTATTATTGCAGCGGTTATTCTATGTATCCCTGGTCCAAAACAAGTCTGCCAAACATAATCTTGTTTTTCATCTTTATTCGAAACTTTTATATCAAATGCTTTTGAAAAGTTTTGCCCTAAATCATGAGTAGATCCTAATTGCGTTTTCTTACCATCAGGCATTAAGGTTTCCGGAGCAAAAGTATCATCAGCGCCTTTAAACTTATCCCATTGAGGACGTTTGAAAAATAAAAACGGGATTTTACATTTATCATGAATTACTTTGCTGCATGTTTCTAAATCTTTCTCAACTTGATTTAATGACTCTTGATGAGTATTAAACACATCATGAGATTCGAAAAAAGCGAACTCTCTACCTCTTAAAAAAGGTCTTGTTGTCATCTCATTTCTGTAAACAGAAATTCTAGATTGATATCCCTTAAAGGGCAAATCTTTATAACTGCTAAACCATAAATGATATAAAGGGTATATTTGAGCTTCACCTGTTGGTCTTAAAGCAAATCTTTCTTCAATTTTTTTATCTCCAGCTTCGCTTATCCAAAACACCTCTGGAGTAAATCCAGCGTGTTCTTTCTCTTTTTTGAGATTTTCTTCCTTAACCACACTTGGGAATAAAAATGCTAGGTGCCCATCATCTTCTAATTCTTTTTCTAAGTATTCATAAATTTTTCTTACTATAAAAAATCCTAAAGGTCTGTGGACTATAAACCCCTGTACGCCAAATCTAATATCTGCTAATTCTGCCTTTTGTATGACTTGAGAATACCATTCAGAGAAATCTTTATCTTTCTTTACAGTTATTCCTTCCTGCGATTTCATGAATAATCTAAAAGTTAAT
>ERZ1292623.472-Hain-H51-01um-R1-472-length-43907-cov-26_pt1 | contig 43907 bp, 62 predicted proteins | sample MGYA00564398_ERZ1292623 | MGnify/ENA primary metagenome ERZ1292623 (study PRJEB36523, sample SAMEA6512633) | groundwater metagenome | collected 2019-01-07 | study: AquaDiva: Metagenomics assemblies of 32 groundwater samples
GTCTGGCAGCGATCGGTCCCAGAGATTCGATCCCCCCTCCCCCTCGAGCTCACATCGCCTTCGGATTGGTCTCGGGTGGTCGGACGATGTCTTTCACGTCATCGTAGGTGAAGGCCTCGCCACCACCGTTCTCTTCGGCGAGGGCCGTGGCTTCGCTCTCCACGATTCGCACGTCGTGTCCTGCCTGAAGGTGCTCGAGCAGCCACACCCACTGGCGACGGATCGTTGCGTGGTCCGCAATGCCGAACCCGAAAGACCCCAGGTCGGCCATGCGCTGACCCAGGTGAATCTCTCGCCTGCAGGTGTAGCAGGCGGCGTTGTAGTCCGTGCTCATGATGGAGTCCTACCGAAGTCGCCCGCATCAGTGCGAGCGTCGTGACAGGGCTGACAGCTGGGCTGCCAGTTGCTCTCGTCCCAGAACAGCACCTGGTCTCCCTTGTGGTCCTTCACGTGGTCGACCACCGTGGCAGCCGTCACCTGCGGGGGGCTCTTCAGCGAGCACGGCCGGCAGAGGGGGTTCTGGGCGAGGAACACCGCGCGCGCCCGCTGCCACCTCGAGCCGTACCCGCGCTCAGCTGCTGACCCCCGTTTCGTACGATCCATGGTCTGGGCCGCCTGCGCGTGCCTCGGGCAGTGACCGCGCGCGACCAGGTCGGGGCACCCGGGGGTGAGACAGGGGCGGAGCGCGGCGAAGGGCATGAGCGCTCACCCAGCGAGGCGTTGTGACGAAACCCTGGTTTTCGTCACAGTAGCGAGGTGGCGATAGACCGTGCGCCGATCGACCTCGAGCACCTGGGCCACCAGGGCCGCCTTGCCGAGGATGCGCAGCAGCTGCAGCACGCGCTCGGTGGAGACCTTCGGCGGCCGGCCGATGCGCGCCCCGCGAGCTCGAGCAGCTGCCAGCGACTTCTTCAGGGCCTCGACCCGCTCACGGTCGCCCAGCGCCTTCGCCGCGGCCAGGAACGCCCGCCGGTGCTTGGCGTAGTCGCCGTCGGCGTCGGCCTCGAGCATCTTCGTGCCCGACTCGATCGCGCGCTCTTCGTCGGTCAGCTTCTCGGCGATCGGCGCGGTCTTCCCCGTGCGCTGCAGCTGCTTCATGTGCGTGCTGCACTTGCCGTTGCGGAAGGCAGGGCGGGGGAAGCCCGGGTCCTTCGGGTCTTCGCAGCCGGCGACGTCGCAGTAGGCCAGGACGCTCATTCGGAGCCGACTCCCTTCGATGCGGTGATCAGCGCCTCGTACTTGCGCTGCCACCGCTGGGCCTCGCCGAAGTAGTGCCCCGCGCGCCTGGTGGCCGCTGCGAACGGGTCAGCGCCGCTGGCCAGCACCTCACGCACGATGGCGGTGACGGCTTCCTCACTCGGCATCGGGACGAGCTTGTCGATCTCGACCCGGCGGGCTGCGAGCAGCGCGTAGCCCATGATGTCTCGCCAAGGCGACTCGCCGAGGGCGTCGCGGTCAGTGGCGATGCGGAAGAGCTTGTCGACGATGCGCGTGATCGTCAGCGCGTCGTCCAGCTGCTCGGGCGAGACACCTGAGGGGTAGAGCGCGCGGAGCACGGCGCCGCTCCGGCCGAACGAGTCGCCGTACGCGGCCTGCTTTCGCTCCACCAGTTCTCCGACCTCGGTCGCGAGGCCCTTGAAGCTCGGGACGAACGTGCTCAAGCGCTGGCCTCCTCAGCAGCAGCGAGCCGGGCGCCGAGCTCGCGGCGCGTCATCGTCTCGAAGAGCACCCGTGCGCTGTAGACGCCGCGCCCGGTGTGCTCCTGAGCGTAGAACCAGCGCAGCATGGGGTTGCTGTCGTTGACCCCCAGCGCATCGGCGATGCCGTCGCGCACCGGCTTGAAGCCGGCGGCCAGGTTGTCGTCGTCGAGCATGCCCGGCCCGCGCCGGGTGAGCGTGATGACCAGGCGCTCGCCCTCGCGCAGTAGCCGCGCGCGGAGCTGCCCGGCCAACTTCGTCTTCAGGATCATGTGCGTGCCGTTGCGCTGGCGCTTCACCTTGCCGCGCTGGGCGAAGCGCTGGCCTCGGATCTTCGCGATCGTCGCCTTGAGCCCGAGCCGCTGGCCGCGGTTCAGGCTCTCGATGCGGAACGGCAGATCGAGCTCGAGCCTCACGGGCCGAACTCCATCGCGGCCAGTGGACGGCTCGCGGGTCACCACATCACCTCGCCGATCGCCGCCGGCAGCCGGTTGCCGAACACGCCGGGCGTGATGAACACGGCAGTGGGCCAGAGCTTCGGCTTGAAGTCCTGGTCCCTCAGGTACAGCGCGAGCGCGTGCTCGAGCCGCGGCGGCTCGACGCCCTTCGCGTCGAGTTCGTCGCTCCACGCCGGGAAACCGCCGGGAGGATCGGCCTCGGCGACCAGCCCGGCGTTGCGTCGCCCTTGCTGGATCTGTTCCCAGCGGACGCGCGCGGCGGGCTTCAGGTCGGTGACCCTGACCTTCTTGCCCACCACCACCAGCTTCGGGCCCGAACGCGGGGACGGTGGTGGTGGCGTCTTTTTCTCTGCGTCTGGATCTGGATCTGGATCTGGACCGCGGTTCTCCGGCGGAGTTCCGGCGGACTTCCCCTGGGGATCGGGCGGGTACCGCTCCGGGTGGGCGGCCTTCCATGCCTTCCATTCGGCCTTGTGGTTCTCACCCCATGCGGAGTCGTACCGGTCGAGCCCGCGAATGCGGATGCCGTCGGGGAGCACTTCGAGTGTCGGGTAGTTCATGCTCGAGGCGACACGCGCGTACTCCGCGGGGTCGCCCTTGTACCGAGCTGCTCGGGCGATCTGCAGGGCAGCCGTCAGCCCCGGCACGACCGCGTTCGCGCTGGGGGGCTGGTGATCGGGGCACCGCGCCAGGGCCCACTTCACCACGTGGACGATTCCCCAGCCGGCGGCGGCCTCGGCGAGCTCGGGGTCGAGCTCGGGGTAGAGCTTCGCGCCCAGCTCTGGGGCGCTGACTTCGATCACCTCCATCAGGAGCTTCTCCCACGGCAGTCTCATGCGACCCTCGGCGGTTGTTGAACGAAGAGATCTCCCTGGCGCTCGACCAGCTGGCAGTGCGGGGAGAACCAGAGGCGCTCACGGTGCGCGTTCTCGTGGTTGCCGGCGGCCGCTGCGTAGCCGCCGGCGGCCTTCCAGGAGACGCACTCCCACGCCTTCGGCATCTTGTGCTCGCCCTCGTAGCCGCAGAGCACGATGCGGAGCCTGGGGTTCTTCCCGTTCGCGATTGCCCAGCGGCGCACGTCACGGGCGACAGTGAGATCCTCGGCGCTGTAGAGGCTCGGGTCGCGGCCAGCTTCGCCGCCGTACGGTGGATCGAGCACGACGCCCGTAACGCCGATGCTCTCAGTGCTCGAGCGCCCGAGAATGCGCGACCAGTCGCCACAGCACACGCGCACCCTGCGCAGCCGGGCGGCGAGGGTCTGCATCCACGCGACCAGCGGCCCGGCCGTCTCGCCGCTGGCGTGCACGCCTCGCCCCGAATGCCCGTGCGCCCCCGAGAGCATCGGCAGCTTCCTGTGCAGCGCGCTCGCGTGGATGCCTCTGCCGCTCGCCCCGCTGTCGCCGCTGATCATCGGAAGCTGCTGCGACAGGTTCATCGTCACGCCCGTCGACGAGTCGAGGCGCGGTCGCTTCTCCCACTCCGAGGCACGCGTGAGGTCGCGCTCGCGTCGCTCATGCGCCTGCCGAGCGTGAACCCCTCGGCCGGGCTTCGACAGCGTAGGGCGCTTTCCGGCGGTCGACTCGGCGTCTTGAACGACGCGCGCGTGCACGCCCTTGCCGCGGAGTAGATGCGGCCGCCCCTCGACCTCGGCCGTCTCGATCTGCCTGCGATGAACGCCGTTGCTCGTGTGCAGGTTCGGCCGGCGCGCTTCCTCGGCGGTGTTCACTCCTCGAGAGCGGCGCACGGCGTCGTCCCAGTTCGATGAGGCGCACCAGCCCGAGCCGATCCACTGACAGAGGCCCCAGACCCACCAGCCGGCGATCTCCGCGTCGAAGTACTTCGCCTCGCGCTTCATCCGCCGGCGGAACTCGACGCGGGCGACCAGGTCGCGGTGCCGGGCGTGCAGGTCGGCTTCGTTCACGGGCCAGTCAGCGTGCTCGGCGACGAGCTCGGGCGCCCACTTCACCGCGCGCCAGAAGTTCGCGAGGTAGCAGTCGAGGTCGTTCACCGTCTCGATTGGCGTGCGCTCGGCGAAGTGCTCGCCGGGCCGGCCGAGAAGCACGGCGAGCGAGCCGGCGAACGGCTCGACGTAGTTCGCGACGTTGCGTAGGCCACGCCACACCAGGTGCGCCGCGCGGCTCTTGCCGCCGAACCACGGGAATGGCGCCTTCAACGTCACAGCGCGTACGCCTCCGCTTCGGGCATCGGGTAGAAGTCGCGCTGCCGCACCCAGATGCCCTCACCGCTGAGGAACCAGGTGCCGAGCCTCGAAGCGAGCAGGGCGAGCCCGCACGAGCTCGCGATCGCCTTCGCCGCGCCGCCGGGCACCGCGTTGCCGATGCGCTCGCGCCAGCCCATCGAGCTCGTGCCCGAGAGCACCAGCGGCTTCCCGTTTATCGTCGCCGGAATGTCCTGCAGCAGCGCGAGCTCGAGCGTGGTGATGGCGCGGTGCCACGTGCCGTCGGCGGCGATGATGATGACCTCGGGCCCTTCAAGCGGCTTCCGCGGGTCGCTCACCGCGAACGGGCCGTTCTGCACATCGGCGCTGCCGGTGATGCTCGCGGCCGCCTCCTGCCAGGAGAGCACTCCAAGCTGCCCGTTGCGGTATGGGCCCTTCGGCCTCGGGTCGGCGACCGAGACGCCGCCGCTGTCCGGGCGCGCGGCCGACGTCACACACAGCGACGGCTGGGTCCACTCGCCGACCCGCATGTTGTTGTTGAAGCGCGGCTTCGTTCCCGATCGCCCGAGGCGCGGGTCAGCGACGTGCTGCGCCCCGTTCTGGCTGTCGGTCGCCCCGGTGACGGCGCCGGCGGGCTGGTCCCAGCTCCGCACCTTGTACTGGTCGCTGAAGCGGTTCTCGCGGTGCGCGACGCCAACGAGTCGCGGGTCTGCGACTCCGAACCCGCCGTTCGTCCCGCTGCCGGCGACGGTGCGCGCGGGCTGTTCCCACCCACGCACGTCGTACCGCGCGTGCTTCTCGCGCGGCGCCTGCCCAGGCTCGAGCGGAGACGTGAGCCGCGGGTCCGCGACTGAGAGGGCGCCGGCGATGGGCCGGCTGGCGGGTGTCACGCACCTCGCCGGCGCTTCCCAGCTGCCGACGTGATGCACGTTCGAGAACGCGCGCGGGTCGGCGACAGAGTAGCGGCCGTTGTTCGGGAGGCTCTCTCCTCCGATGCAGCCCGTCGGCTCGTCGAACGGCGTCACGCCGAGCACTGAGCCGTTGAACTTCCGCACGCGCGAATCCGCGACCGCGGCCGCCGCGTTGCTCGAGCTCACCGAGGCCGTTCCGGTGACCGTCGGGAAGGGCGCTCCGTCGTCGACGACCTGCATCAGCCCCGGGCTGCCGCGGAAGCTCGAGCCGTCGACGCCGAGCCCGACCGCTGGAGGGAGGTTCCTCCAGTCGCCGCCCGCGGGGATCAGCGCGAGCCGCACCTCCGTCAGCCACCCGAGCTTCGGCCGGCGGTGCATCGGGCCGGCGTCGGCCGCGTCGGGGCCGATCGGCACGGGCAGCTGCGAGAGCACCTCGCCGCACGCGCGCACGCGGTACTTCGGCGGCTTGTGGATGAACGCCGCGACCGCTGACGGCAGTCGGGCGACGCAGAGGTAGCGCTTTCGGTGCTGCGCGAGGTTGCCGATCTCTCCGCAGTCGTGGAAGCCCTCGTGCCAGACGTAGCCGTACGCCTGGTAGATGCGCTTCACGCGGTCGAGCAGGTCCTTCCCGCGCGAGACGATGCCCGGCACGTTCTCGAGCACGATCATCGGCGGCGGCCGCGACCAGGTCTCGCACGCGAGAAAGATCGACCGGTACACCAGCTCGTTCAGCAGCTGGTACTTCGGCTCGCGGCTCTTCGCCGTGGGCAGCAGCCGGCTGAAGCCCTTGCAAGGGCTCGAGCTGAAGACGACGTCCGGCGGGCCGTCGCGCAGGCCGAGCTTCCGCGTGTACGCGACGATCTCCGCCGGCGTCACGGTGTGCAGGTCTCGGCACAGCGCGGGCACGCCGTTCAGGAGCTCGAAGTCGGCGCAGGCGTGCGGGTCGATGTCGATGCTGCCGACGCACTTCCACCCGAGGGTGTCCGCGCCGAGGCGCACCTCCGACTTCGTCCAGCCGTGGGCGCCGACGCCGGAGCCGCCGGCCATGTGGAACAGGCAGCGGCCCTGCGCCTGGAGCTCGCGCATGACCCGCCGCGGCGAGTCGGGGGCGCACGGTTTCTGCCCGGCCTCGGTGCGGCGCTTGTTCACGAAGTCGAGCAGCGTCGACATGTGGAACGTCCGGCAGCCCGGTCCGGCAGCCCGGCCCCGCATCCGCTCGCGCAGGAACGCCATGATGTGGCGCTCGAGCGCGCTCAGCACGCGCGAGAGCTCGGCGGCCTGGTCGGGCTTTGGTGCCGACGGCGCCGGCGGCGGCACCTCGAAGAGCGGGCCCAGCGAGCCGTCAACCATCGAGGCGCCTCCATCGGGCGGTGACCCGTGCGGCGATCACCCGGCGCGGCGGCACCACGGTCACTTCGTGCGTGACCGGGTGCTGCACCTTCTTGGGCTTGAGCGTGCGCGTCCGCAGCGTGAGGAACTTCGGCAGCGTCACGCGCCCGGTCGCCCTACAGGCCTCGAACGCGTGCCGGAGGAGGTGCAGAACGCTCCGCCGAACGTGCGCCTCCGGCAGTCCTGCGCTCTTCGCGGCCGCGGCCACGAGGTTGGCCCAGGTCGGCTTCATGCCGCGCTCCTCAGCCCGACGGTGGGCAGCGGCAGCAAGGGCAGCCCGTAGAGGCGGCGGGTCTTGTTCGTGAGGCGCCATGCCGCGCTCGTCGGTCTTCTCGATGTAGCCCTTGCGCGCGAGCGACTTCAGATGGTCGGAGACACCGTTCGTGCTGGTGATGTCGAGCTCCTCCCCGATCTCGCGGTTCGCCGGGAACCCCCAGCCGTCCATCGCCGCGCGCACGGCCAGCTCGAGCACGTCGCGCTGCCGGTCGCTGAGCGGGTCGCTGCCCGGCTCAATAAACACGGCGAGCCTCCGGGAACTGCCGCACGTCGAGCCCGCGCGGCCACTCCGCCGGGTCGCCGCCCTTGGCCGACTCGAGATTCAGCTCAGCCCGGTTGCGACCCCGACCCCGCATGGGGTGAGCGCCGAGCTGCTTGACGAAACAACGGACGTCGGCGTGCCGGCACTGCTCGACCAGCACGCGGCCCCATGCCACGTCGAACGGTCGCGCCCCCGGCCCGCTCTCGCCGCCGACGATCACCCAGTCGACCAGCTTCAGGTACCGCGAGAGGTCGAGCGGCCCGAGCAGCGGCTCACAGGAGAGGAACCGAATGGCCGCCGGCGTGCCCGCGAGCAGCGGAATGCGCCGGTCGCCGTACTTCTGGTTCTCGACGCTGACGCCCAGCCACACATTCGGCAGCGGCCACTCGAGGGCGTTCTCGTGGCTGAGCGTGAGCGTGTCGGCGACGAGGCACCGGAAGTCTTCGGAGCCGCCCGTGCGCGAGGTCGCGGTGAGCAGCGCGTGCATGCGCTCGGCGCGCTTCGTCAGCACCTGAAACTGGTGCTGCGGGGCCTGCGCCATGACGGCGAAGACCAACGCGATCTCTTCATCCGAGAGCGCCTCGTGGAACAGGTCGCTGGTCGAGTTCACGAAGATGCGCGACGGCTTCTGCCAGCGGAGTGGCGCGTCGAACGTGTCGTCGAAGCCGGTCAGGGCCTCGACCTTGCCGGTCCACCTCGGGCCGGCTGGCGTGCGCTTCGCGAAGCCCTCGGCCCACAGGCCCGGACCCGAGAACCGCGCGGCCATGCGCTCGGCGTAGCAATTCACGCAGCCGGGGCTGATGCGCGAGCAGCCTCGCGTCGGGTTCCAGACCTTGTCGGTCCACTCGATCGAGGTGTCACCCGCCATCGGCCACCTCGACGGGAAGGCTGGCGAGCTGCCGGCGGTAGCGGTGCGCGAGCCTGGGCAGGATGTCGGCCTGACGCGCGGAGATCTTCGTCCCCTGGTCGACGATGCTTCGTACGAAACGCTTGTCGAACCCCGAGCCCACTCGGCAATGGCCGAGACGAGCCACAAGCGTCGACTCGGCATCCGTCATCGGCCGCCACTCGATCGGCGGCGGCTTCAGAAGCGGAGTCTTCCAATCGATGCCGTGCTCGCGAAGCCAGTCGGCAGCCACGAGCGTTTCGGTCAGCCGACTCGAAGCACGCGGGCTCTGAAATGACGGATTGGGGGCCAGCTTTGCTGCGTAGTGCGCGAGAACGAAGTCGGTCGCGAGCTCGGCGGGAAGCCGCCGGAGCTGCCGCCACACGAGGTTGATCGCAAGCCGGTGCTGTTCCGCGACGCGGGCGGCTGAGGTGGCGTTCTCGCGCTCCGACCGCACAGTCAGCTTGAGCGTGTCGACGGCGGTCCAGGTCTCAGCCACGGCCGTTCGCCTCCGCGATCGCCTCGCGACCGGCCTTCCACCACGACTCGTCGACGCACCCCTGCTTGTCGTGGTTGACGACGATGCCCTCGAGCGCATCGAGCAACTTCGCGCCGAGGGTCGGCGCCTCGTACATCTGCCCGAGCTCGCGCAGCACGTCGGCGGCTTCCTCGTCGGTCAGCGGCTCGAGTGCGGTGACGATGTCGCGCAGGGCGGTCGCGAGGCGCACGGGGTTGCCCTTCGCGATCGAGAAGCTGAACGTCTTCGGCTTAGCCACGGTCGGCCTCCCCGAACATCGCGAGCAGCGGCTGAACCGAGCCGTCCTGGTAGACCTTGTCGAGGAGCTCCGTCGCCAGCGGCTCGGTGCCGTCCCAGCCCTCGGGCCAGGTGCCGGCGTCGATCAGCTGGTTGATGCGGTCGATCTCCACCGCGTTGAGGAGATCGACGCCGGGTCGGCCGCGCGCGTGCGCCTCAGTGTTCACTTCGTCCTGAATCGAGAGCACCTGGTCGAGCGCCCAGCGCCTCGCCTCGAACACGATCGGCCCCATGCGCTGAGGGTTCTTCGCGAGGGAGCCGTCCTTCAGGAGCTCGGCGCCGGCCTTGCGCAGACGGTTCTTCGGTTCGCGGAGCGCGCGCCACACTGGGCGAAGACGCTTGAGCGGAGCGAGGTGCGACCACTCCGGCAGCGCAACCACCGCGTCGAGCGCCTTGTCGCTCTCGGTGAGCGGGCAGCCGACGCAGCCCGTGCGGGCGTTGATCTCTTCGGCTTCCTCGCCGCCGTACGCCTCGGCGAGCAGGCGCGTCGACCAGTCGCCGAACTCGGCCTGCGGGGCCCACGACTTGAGCCACTCCCAAACGTGGCAGACGCGCCAGTGCAGCAGCGGGGCGAGCGTGTCGCAGAGCGCCTCCGGCAGCGTCTCCTGGTACCAGCCCTGGCCGCACTCGGCGCCGTCGCGGCCGCAGCTCATCGCGATGCGCCCGTCGCGGATCGCGCTTTCGCCTTGGCGGACGCCCGTCAGCATCAGGACCTTCTCGCCGAGCTGCCCGACGCGCGCGGCGAGCGCGGCCTGCATCGGGTCGATCTTGATCTGCCGGGTGCACCACCGCATCGTGTTGTTGTTCGGCGGCGGGACGCCTCGTCCGAGCACGTAGACGAGGAACCGCTTGTCGAGCGGGGCCATCACCGTGACGACCTCGATGCCGCGCTCGGCGAGCTCGTGCCGCACGTCCTGGGCGACGAGCCACAGCGGCTGCAGCTCGAGCCGCGTGTCCGCGTAGAACACGTACAGGGTCTTCGGCCGCGGAACCTTGCCGCTCTCGAGCAGGTACATCAGCAGCGTGAGGAGCGCGGTCGAATCCTTCCCGCCGCTCCACGCGACGGCCCAATGCTTGTGCGTCGGACCGTACGCGTTCAGCGAGTCGATCGTCAGCTGGATCGACTGCGTCATCTGGAGGCGCGCGCCCCCGAAGAGGTGGCCTTGCGCGCTCACCGACCCACCCGCTTCGCGTGCTTCGCGAGGGCGGCGTTGCCCTCGGCGGCCATCGTGCGGAAGAGCTTGCCGGTGGGGTTCTTGTCGGGGTCGACGTCGTCGGTCAGCGTGCGCAGCGCGTCGAACAGCTCGCGCGCCGCGATGCGGTCGAGCAGCACGACGCTCGGGTCTTCCGCGAGCGCGACCGGGTCGAGGCCGAGCTGGGTGGCGACGGCGCCGAGGATGCGCGTCAGGTCGGCGTAGAGGTGCTGCCAGGCCTTGAGGGTGTCGCAGAGCTGGCGGACCTCGCCCGCGCTGAACTGCGCCCCGTCGTTGTTCGCGCGCTCGGCGATCGCGACGACCTGCTTGGGCGTCAGGCTCAAGACTCACCTCCCTTCGGAGCCTTGCGGAAGGGGCGGGCGCGGCCTCCAACGAGGGGCCGAAGCCGCCGAATCGTAGCGCTGGCGCTACGATCTGCGACCTCACGCCGCCCACCAGTGCTCCCCGGCGCCGCGGAACCGTGCGAACCTTGCGGCTCGCGCCTTCCGGCGACGACTTGAGGGCGAGTTCGAATCTCGCCCTGGGCACTCGGATCAGCAGTCGTCGTTGCGGTCACTTCCATTCGCGCCTCCTCGATCGTAGCGGTTCGCCGTAGCACCGGCGGTTGAGTCGTTTCGGCCGGTTGAGTGCCGGTGGCAGCCAGGGGGATCAGCACCGCCTCGCCGCGCAGCTGCAGCTTGATGCCCTGCACGAGCCCGCAGAGCACCTCCCACGGCGGCCGGATGTAGACCTCGGCCATGCGGCGGCTGCGGCGCTTCACGCCGTGGGTGATGTGCTTCACCAGCTCCCAGCTCGCGCCGCCGGCGACCGCGTACGTGGTGAACGTCGCCCGGGTGTCGTGGAACCGGCGGTGCTCCCAGCCGAGCACCTTCAAGTCGTGCTGCAGGTTGCCCCACAGGTTCAGGTCCGTGAGGTGCCGGCCCTCGCGGTTCGGCACCAGCAGGTCCTCGGGCGTCGGCTTGCGGCCCAGCATGTCTTCCCAGCCGTGGAGGCTCCACTCGGCGAGCAGCGCGGCGACCGCGCGGTGCACCGGCACCCAGCGGGCGACCTCGTTCTTCGTCGACTTCACCCGCTTGTTCCGCCGGGTGTAGCTCTTCGACACGTAGAGCCGGTGCAGCGGCTCGAGGTTGGTGTCGTAGTCGGCCCATGTCAGCGCGGAGATCTCCCCCTCGCGGATGCCGCCCAGGCAGCCGATCGCGTACGCCAGCCGGCGGTCGAGCGGGATGCGGCGGTCGGAGATCAGCTGCTCGAGCTCGCGCAGCGAGAACATCGCCTCCTCGGGCCGCCCCGACGGCTCGGCCTCTGAGAGCCGGGGCAGCTCGCCGCGCTCGAGCTGGCAGGGCGTCGTCTCGATGAGTTCCTCGCGCACCGCGGCGTCGAACGCGCGGCTCAGCAGGTTGTAGATGCTGATCACCGTGTTCGCGGCGAGCTTCTTCGGCTCCATCGACTCGAGCCAGGCGCGGATGTGGATCGTACGAACCACGTCGAGCCGCAGCTTCCCGAGCACCAGCGGGGCGCCGTGCACCACGATGCGCGCGCCGGCGACGTGCTGGTCGAGGGCGCGGGCGTCGAGCTTCGCGTTCGTCCACCGGCCCTTGGCGATCCGCTTCTCCGCCCAGGCCGCGGTCCACTGCGCGACCGTGTAGAGCTGCGGCGGCGGCGAGCTCGGCTCCATCTTCGCCACCTTCGCGAGCACCTGGTCGAGCACCTGGCGCGCCTCGGCCTCGGTGCGGCAGCCGGTGCTCTTGCAGTACCGCTTCCCGTCGGGGCCGGTGAACGCCACCCACCAGACACCGGGCCTGTTGCTGTACTTGCGGAGGTAGACGGAGCTCATCGGGCCGCCCCACGCTTCGGCTTCGCGGTCTTCAGCACCGCCGCAACGGCCTCCTCGAAGGAGTCGAGGTCGTCGAACATCAGCGTGCAGCCGAGCTGGCGCGGCACGCCTGGGTCGGCGGTGTGATGGTCCGACATCGCCGTGAGGTCGATGCGGCCCTCTTCGACCGTTGCGTGGAACGAGATCGAGCCGATCTGCGCCAGGCGAACGCGGATGGGGTCGGACATCAGCCAGCCCTCCGCCGCGCAAGCGAGGCGACGATCGCCGTGGCGCGGCCGCCCGGCTCCGCTGGCACGGGCGCGGCGCGCTGCTTCAGCACGGCGCGGACCTCGTTGAGCCGCACCAGGGCCATGCGCCCCTTCCCGTACTTCGCGAGCTCGCCCGATCTGATCCACTTCTTCAGGGTGCTCGCCGAGACGCGGATGTACCGCCGGACCTCGCCGACCTTCACCAGGTCGGGCTCAGGCTCCGCGGCGCGCGGCGAGCCGAGCTCTCGCAGGGCGTCGACCACCGCGGACCGAACGACCGCATACAGTGCCTGCTCGAGCTGGTTCATGCGCGCGAACCCTCGGTCAGCGCGCGTTCCGTAGACCAGCCCAGGACGGTCACTCGGTGCAGCAGGCGGTAGTAGGGCATCCCGAGATGGCGCGCCCACTCGGCGACCGACCGGGTGATGCCGTGGAACGTGAGCAGCCTCTTCCGGTGGGGGGTGCTCGGCTCAGTGAGCGCGCGCCTTACGGACCAACCGTCCTTCAAGCGATCCAGAAGCGCTGCGTACGAGATGCCGACCTTCCGCGCCCAGGCCGCCGCCGTCATCGTCCGCCCGCGGAACGTGATCAACCGGTTCGCACGCGTGTTGCTGTTCTGCTGCTCACGGGTCGCCCAGCGCACGTTGCCTGGCTCGTAGCCGCGGGCGTTGTCGATGCGATCGAGCGTGGTCCCCAACGGCCGCGCGCCGACCGCCCGGCGGAATGTCGCGAAGTCCATCCACGCCGAACAGACGGTCACCCCGCGGCCGCCGTACTCGGGATAGCTCCGGTGCCGCTCGTTCGTACAGCGCGCGACCATCGACCGCCACGAGCGGTATTCCGGCGTGTGCGCGCCGCCGTGCGTGACGTTCGCGCGCACGGCCTTCCTGATCGCCTGACGGCTCGTCTCGATCCGGTAGCAGCCGCACGACTTCGTCTTGCCGATGTTGTTGGCACACAGCATCTTCTCGGCCCCGCAGTCGCACCGGACGCGCCATCTCGCGGGCACGGAGCGAGACCCGGCGATGCGCTCGACCAGCGTGAGCCGGCCGAACTTCTGACCAACGACGAACGTCCGCCTCGCAGCGCGCATGCACAGCCTCCCGGCCGCGAGCGTACGACCGGCGTCTGACGTCGGCGCGCGGACCAGCTCGTAGAGGGCGGAGTCGGCGGTCATGGCCGACCCGCCTCAAGGCGATCGGCGAACTCGAGCGCCTCCGACATGTAACCGTTCATCTCGGCGATCGAATCCGGCTCGGAAAGGTCGCGCTCGGAAAGGTCGCGCAGCGAGAAGAGGCAGGCGCTGAAGCCCGCGTAGAACGCGCGGCGCATCTCGGTTCGCTGCACGTCGGCGACGTTGTCGGGCAGCACCAGCGTCGAGAACTCCAGCCACTGTTCCGCGATCGTCTTCATGGGGACAGCGCCTCCGTGGCCACAGCCGGAAGGCCCAGCCGCCTCGCGGTGCGCCTCAACGGAGCGGAGCATGAGGGCGTCGGTCATCGCAGGAGCGCCTCCGCCTCTTCCAGCGCAACGCAGCCGTCGCAGTCCGGCGCGTTCGCGTGTCCGAACCCGTCACGCCCGGCCTTGACGAGCCGGCGGAGCAGCGAGGGCGACACCGCCACACCGTCGAGCGGAAGGGACTCCAACATCGAGAGCAGCGTCGCCCCCTCTGCGGACAGCCCCGACTTCACCAGCCGGTCGCCGGGCGACTCCCGCCAGAACGCGCGGACACGGGCGACCTGGCCGTGGATCTCGCGGAGGCTCCTCACTCGTCGCCTCGGCGGTACGGCGGGTTCGCCGCGATGCCGCGCGGCAGATATCCGTTCGCCACGACGAGCGCGATGGCTTCACGCCACGCCGAGGCGCGCGCCTTCTCGATGCCCGCGTTCCAGCACGACAAGCAGAACCACGACGGCAGCGAGCCGTCGGACAGCGGCAACAGCGAGGCGTCGCAGCCCTCGCACTGCTCCGAGGCGCGAACGTTGTCAGCACCGTCCTTCTGGCCGAGGCTGAACGCCGCGGCGAGCGCCTTCTCGATGTCGACGATCGGAGCGGTCGCGTGGTTCATACGGCCCTCGCTTTCCCGAAGAATACGGGTAGGCTCGGCGTCTGGGAGTGACCATGCACGCGGGGATTCTGGCTGCCCAGCCGCTCGAATCGGTCTTCACCGAGGCGCTCGCGAAGAGCGCGGGGTTCTTCGGTGCCTGCCTGATTCTGTTCCTTCTGTTGCGCGAGGTTTGGTGCTGGTACTGGAAGATCAACGCGGCACTCACTGAGCTCCGAGCAATTCGAGCCGAGCTCGAGGAGATCAATGCACGCAGCCGCACGGCCGCCCACACACCCCGCGCGGAGCCATCCGGCGACGCCTGGGAGCCGACGAAGTTCCGCTAGTAGCGTTGTTGTCCCTCCGCCAAGTCCGTCTTCGAGTTCGACGGCGCCAACCGCGGCGCTCAAGTGGTTCCTCACGCCGCCCTCGCAATTCTGGAGATGACGGATAGGCTCGTGGTCCCTACACGGGAGGTTACATGCGCCTCATTGCTCTTCTCGTCGTTGCGCTCAGTCTGACGGGTTGCCCGACGCGTTTCTGTGGACCGGATACCTGCTCGGCCTGCTGCGACCGCATGGATCAGTGCAACCCGTGCGGCGCTGACGGTGGGGCCGCGGGCGGTGTCGCCGGCGGAGCGGGTGGGGGGACCTCCGGCTCGCTCACCCTCAACGTGCGCATGCGGAACGAGTACGCGGAGAGCATCTTCACTGTCGACGTGACGATTGAGGCGCCGACCGACGGAGGCACAATCTCGATCGGCGAACCGGCCGGAACGAAGAAACGGGTCTTCGACAACGAGCGCATCGCGGGGTCCGCCTTCAAGGTCAGCACCACGACCCTGAACGCCGACCCTCGGGCCGTCCTGTTCCTGGAGATCGTGGGCACCAGCCTCGGGCGACAGCACGCGTTCTCGGGGCGTGAGCCGGTGTCCGATTCGGGAAGCAACCGCACGCTGGGCCTGGTCTACGACTACGACCTCGCCCTGGCCAGCTTCCGTTTGCGGTACGGCTGGCTCCCGTGACCTGATCACCAGCCCTGACGGGTCGCCCATCTCTCGAGCTCGCTGTTGGGGACCATCACCTCGCCCCGTACGCGTACGGCTAGAACCCCCCCGCCATCGATCAGTCTCTGAAGTGCCGCCGGTTCGAGCTTCAGCGCCGAAGCGGCCTTCTGAATCGGAAGGGCTCCGAACGTCGAGCAGCCTGCGAACCGCCGACGAAGCCGCGCAAGCGCGGATTCGATGGTCCTCTTTGCCATTGATGCACCCGCCAAGCGCCGAACTGAACCAAAGTTCAGTAGAAGTTACCGTGCCAAGTCGCAGCCCGTCAAAAGCGGGGACGGCGCTAAATTGGCAGAAAAGCTGTTTCAGCGAGCCTTGGAGATCCGCTTCTTCAGCGCGGCCTCGAACACCTGCCACTCCGCCTCTGATTCCGGCAGAGCCTTCAGTCCTGCGTCCTTCTTCACGCCTTCGAACGCTCCATCGAGGCCTACACGGAGCAGCCGGTTCACCACGTGCGACTTGTTGATCTTCGCGGGATCGTCCCCGCGCTCCTTCGCCTCGATCTTCCACAGCTCGATCAGCGCTTCGATCCCCCGCTCGAGGTCCGGGTGGATACGGAAGCTCGTAGGGCTCCGCACCTTTCGCTTCCTCGGCGGTCCGTACAAGTCCAAGTCGATCTCTGAGCTGACTCCCGCATGCAACATGCCATCTCCGTGCAAGCGCGGCCACAACTCCGTGCTGCCCACAACGTACTACGAATGTGTATAACGATTCCACCTGTTGTAACGTAATACCTAATCGTAATACACTTCGTCAAGTATGAACTTGAACAAAGGCGCAGTGCCCACGACCAGCCCGGTCGTGGAGGTGATGCGGCAGGCGGCGATTGAGAGCTGGCGGAAGTGGATGCGGCACGTGGTGGCGGGCACTGCCGACACCGCGGCAGGGCTCGAGGCGTTTGACCACGCCCGACTCGCCGGCCGCGTCTGGCTCGATGAGGTCGCCGCGCGCGCCGAGCGCGCACCGACGGCGAAGGCGGCAGCGTGAGCGCCGCCCTGTGCTCGAAGTGTGAGAGGCCGTTCGAGGCCGGTGACGCGGCGGCGCCACCCGACGAAGTGCTCAGCTGCCCGCAGTGTCGGGCGTTCGATGGCCTGCTGCAGGTCGCCGACGAGCTCGTCGCCTGGCGCGGCAAGGTGGAGATCACGCCGTTCGACGGGAACACCGCGGCGGACCAGCTCGCCGTCATTGTCGAGATGGCGAAGACCGCTGGCGACGCCGCGAGGGCGCTCCGATGACCACCACCAGGCTGAAGCCACACCCGGCGGCCGACCTCTTCCCGATGATGACCGAGCCCGAGCTCGAGCAGCTCGCGCGGGACATCAACACCCGCGGGCAGCTCGAGGCGATCGTCGTCATCACGACCGGCAAGGAGGACCTGATTCTCGACGGCCGGAACCGCTACGAGGCGTGCCGCCGCGCAGGCGTCGAGCCGTACCTGCTCACATGGGAGGACGAGCTCAGCCCGACGGCCAGCCCCACCGCCTACGTGCTGTCGAAGAATCTGCACCGTCGCCACCTGAACGAGACGCAGCGAGCAGTGATCGGCGTGGAAGCGCTCGAGCTGTTCGAGGTGGAGGCGAAGAAGAGGCAGAAGTCCGGCCAGGCCGCCTCCGTGCCGCCTCCGACCTTACCGCCAATTGGCGGTAAGGTGTCCGAGCCGCCGGGGGAGAAGAAGCGAGCGCCCACGGCGGCGGCCCAGGCGGCGAAAGACGTGGGCGCGAGCGCGCGATCGGTCGAGCGCGCCAAGGCCGTTCTCGCGAAGAAGCCCGAACTTCGCGAGCAGTTGAAGACCGCGAAGATGAGGCTGAGCCAGGCCGAGAGGGCGATCAGGCGCGAGGCGCAGGACAAGCAGGTGCTCGAGTACCGCCCGCCAGCGGGCACGTACTCTGTGATCGTCACCGACGTCCCGTGGCGGTACGACGACCAGCTCGAGGGCGACGGGGCGCGCAGCGGCGTGCAGTACCCGACCATGACGGTCGAGGAGATCGTCGCGATGAAGCTCGGCGACACGAAGGCCGCCGCCGACTGCGCGCTGTGGTTCTGGACCACGAACGCGTTCCTGATCGACGGCACGGCCGCACGCGTTCTGTCGGAGTGGAGATTCGAGCCGAAGGCGCTGATCACCTGGCGCAAGGTCGACAGCAAAGGGAAGGACCGTCTCGGCGCCGGCCGCTACCTGCGCAACGTCACAGAGCACTGCATTCTCGCGGTGCGCGGCAAGCCCGTGATCCGCGGGGAGGACGTGCCCAACATCTTCGATGCGCCTCGCCGCGAGCACTCCGAGAAGCCGGACGAGTTCTTCGCGATCGTGGACAAGGTCTGCCCGGCGCCGCCCGAGTCGAAGCTCGAGCTGTTCGCGCGGAAGGACCGCGCTGGCTGGGTGACCTCCGGCGCCGAGAAGCCGAACGCCGGTCGGAGGAGGAAGCAGCTGATCGTTGTTCCCGAGGACGACGCAGCGTGATCACCGCGCTGAACCAACGCTGGCGCGAACGGAGAGACCTGTACCGGCCCGCCGGCGAGGTGATTCGTACGATCCAGTACGAGGTGGCGCCGCTCGCCGACGACACCACGCCGCGCACCTTCGTGGAGCGGCACCACTACTCCGGCACCTACGTCGCCGCGCGGTTCCGGTTCGGCTTGTTCCGCGGAGCCGAGCTGGTGGGCGTCGCGGTGTTCTCGCACCCGTGCAACGACAAGGCGCTCACCAACGTCTTCCCCGGCGACGCGCTCGAGTCGGTGGAGCTCGGGCGCTTCGTCCTCACCGACGATGTGCCGGGCAACGGCGAAACCTGGTTCCTGGGACGCTGCTTCGAGCAGCTGCGCACCGAGGGGCTGAACGGCGTGCTGTCGTTCTCCGACCCGGTTCCGCGAACCGCGCTCGACGGCCGCGTGGTGTTCCGAGGGCACGTCGGCACCATCTATCAGGCGCACAACGCCCGGTTCCTCGGCCGCGCGACCGCGCGCACGCTCCGCCTGCTGCCTGATGGGCGCAGCTTCCACCCGTACGCGCGCCAGAAGGTCCGGTCCGGGAAGCGCGGGCAGGCCTACGCCGCCGGGCAGCTCGTCGCTGCTGGCGCCGCGCCGCTCGAGGGCGACCCGGCGGCCTGGCTCGCGCGCGAGATCCCCCGAGTCACGCGGACGCTGCGGCACCCGGGCAACTACCGATACGCGTGGGGGCTGACTCGCGCCGCGACGCGAGCGCTGCCTGACGGGCGGCCCTATCCGAAGTTTTCGAGGGCCGCATGAGGCGCTGGCTCCGGCGGCTATGCTGTTGGTTCGGGCTCCACGAGCTCCCGCCCGGCGTGATGCACCAATGGGCGATCGTCTGGGCGTGCCGCAACTGCGGCCTGCTGGTGAACGGCGGGCTGACCGAACGGCGGAAGCGATGAGCCTGCAGGCCGAGAAGATTCTCGGCCTCACCATTCACGGCCCGTGGGCCGAGCTCGTCGCCCGCGGGCTCAAGACGGTCGAGAACCGCACCTGGCCGCCGTACGAGTGGATGCTCGGGCGGTACCTCGCGATCCACGCCTCAACGCGGTGGGACCAGGAGGGTGCCGAGTTCATCGCGCGGAACCATGCCCGCTTCGCCGCCGACCCGCCCATGGTGACCGAGATCCAGTACGGCGTGATCGCCGTCGCGCGGCTCGTCGGCTGGGTTGAGCGCGGCCCGGACAGTGACCCGCGGCCCCGCACCCTACGGATGCTCGAGGGGTACGAGTTCGGCGACAACATCAGCCCGCTTGGGCACTCCGTCGACTGGCGATGGTTCCAGGGTCCTTTCGGTTGGGTGCTCCGCGACATCGTTCGCATTCCGCCGGTCGCGTGCCGGGGCATGCAGAAGCTCTGGGCGCTCCCCAAGCCCGTCTACGCCTCGGTGCGGCGCCGGTTCGACGAGGCTCGGAAACGTCAGCCGAGCACGGGCTCAATGACGACCAGGACCGCCCCTGACGCCGGCACCGTCTGAACCAGCCCCGCGAGCGTGACCGCGAACTCCGCGTCGAACACGCCCTCGGTGTCGACGTCGAGAGCCGCCCAGCTGTACTCGACGATGCCGCTCGCCGGCGTCACGATGGTGGCGGCAGCGTCCACCTTCAGCGCCCCGCCGCCGCGCGGCCGCATGCGGAACTGCACCGCGGCGCCGGTCAGGTTGATGGCGGCGCCGTCGCCGTCGAGCAGAGTCGCGCGCAGCTTCGGGAGCCGGTCGCCTTTCTTCAGGTAGAACGTGGTCATGGCTTTTTCACCTCGGAAGGGCCTGCGGGGGAGACGGTGATGCCGGTGGCCGAGCTCGAGCTCTCGGCGCTTGACGGCGTCGGGACGACGCTGGCGCCCGACGGCCCGGCGAGCTGCGCGCGAGCGGCCGAGCGGCCTCCGAAGGAGTAGGGCAGCACCGGTAGGTTGGGCGCGAGCGGCTCGAACAGACCATCGACGAGCCTGGCAATCGCCACGCGCGGCCGGAACAGCTCGACGAGCTGCACGCCCGCGAAGGGTGGGACCACGACCGGCGTGACGAGCTGCACCAGAGACGAGCCGCCGACGAGTAGCGGATGCGGAGCGCGGCGCACCGGGTCGACTGCCTGCTCGAACCACGAGAACGGAACGGGCGCAGCGACGATCGGTACCCACGAGAAGCCGCCGATGTCGAACGTGCGGCGCGGTCGGAAGACGTCGACCGGCTGCTCGAGGAAGGCGGGCGCGTCGAGTCCCCAGCGGCTGACCGCGGGCACGTAGCCGATGGAAGACTCGGGGCGATGCCGAGCTCGGGGGAGCAGCTCGGGGAACGTCGACAGCCACGCCAGCGGCGGAACGACGGGCGCCGCTCCGAAGTCGACCGGGCGAAACTCTGCGGCCTGCAGGGCCCGGCGCTGACCGGACGCGCCATCGGGGAAGGTCGGCCGCCACCAGCCGTCGAGGCCCCACCTCGATACGGCGGGCACGTACGCGGTGAAGCCCTCGGCGAGAGGCGCCGGGCGAGCTCGCACGCGCTCGGGGAACTCTGGGCGCCACCAGCCATCAAGCCCCCAGCGGTTGACCGCGGGCACGTACGCGGGCCCGCTCGGCGTGTGCAGCGGCGCGCGGCGCGGCGCGCTGTCGGGGAACGTCGGCCGCCACCAGCCGTCGAGGCCCCAGCGATTGACGGCGAAGACCGTCTCGTTCCTCGACTCCGCGAAACGCCGAATGCGCGCGAGTTGATCTGGGAAGGTCGGTTGCCAGAACGTGAACGCGGGAGCGGCCGCGACCAAGGGCACGAACGCCAGCGCCTCGGGTTGCTGCGTGCGCTTCCGACGGAAGCCTTCCGTTCGGGGCTGGGCCCAGGACAGGTTCAGCGCTGGATTGAGAGGCCCGTCTACGAGCAGCGGGCCCTCTTCCGTCGACCAGCTGCCGGCGCCGAAGTCGGTGAAGCTGCGGCCGTAGGCGACTTCTAGGTTTCGCGTCGCAGCGCTGGCGAGCGGCCAGTGGTGGCTCACGTTGCCCGTGTGGTACGGCCCGAGCTTCGTCGCCTCGAGCGCCGCCTCGCCGGACGTCAGAACGCGCCCCTGCCAGAGCGTTGTTCCGGCCATGCGCCCGTTGAACGGCTCGCTGAACAGCAGGCTGTCGAGGATGGAGAACGACGTCGGGGTGTGGTTCGTTACGGTCCCGATCGAAGTCGTGCTCATCGCGCCGGGGTCAGCGACCTGTTTCCAGTAGAAGTTCGCCGAGCCGTTGGCGACAGCAGAAATGAGCACGTACCAGCGCCTGATCGCAGTGCCCGAGATCAGCGTGACGGTCGCGCCGGGGCTTCCGAACACAAGATCGCCAGCAGAGGTGACGTAGAGGGAGTGCCAGTCGGCGCCATCGTCGAACGCCCAGATGACGTGATCGCCGGCGTCGGGCGCCGCCGCCAAGTAGAAAAAGCACTTGACGGTGTAGTTGACCGTCGACGCCGGCAGGTTCGTCGTGATGCGCAGGCCGGTGTTGAGGTCAGTGTCCGGGTTGCGCACCGAACCGATGAACTGCGGCGGCGGCTTCGACTGAGCGTCGAGCCGAAGCGCTGTCGCGCGCGGTCGAGCTCGCACGGCGACGTCTTGCTGCACCCACGCCGCGCCCGTCGACGGGTCGAACGGAGGCGGACCCGCGACGACGGGCACGAACGCGCACGCCGCGCAGAGAAGCGCGGTCGCTCGAGGTGGCGTGCGCACCGGCACCATCGGCTGCACGGGGATGAATGGGGCATCCTCGAACGGCAGATTGAACGGCGGATCGTGCTGCGTGAGCGTCGGCGCGTACTGCGTCTGCGCTTCGGAGACGAGCCACCCGTTTTGGGGACTGCTATGCCGCCCGTTCAGCACGGGTTACCCCGCGCAGGTGGTGAGCCCAACGGTGTAGGTCGTCGCCGATGTGCTCGGCTTCATCAACTCGAGCAGCGCGAGCGCGGCATCGTCGAACACGCGCACCAGGCTCGCGGCGGTGTTGAGCCCGTCGACCATGCACGAGGTGTTGGCGAGCGGCAGCGGAATCATGAACAGCGGGTGGCCGATGACGAAGTTGATGACGCCCGTCGCGACGGCCGCCGAGCACTGCATCTGCGTCAGCGCACGCACGCCGTGGTCGCCCGTCGCGAGCGGCGCGAAGAACTGACCGACAGGGTGGTCAAGCCGTCGAACGATGGCGCCGGAGTTGCCGACGAGTGATGGCAGCGTCGCGCCGGCGTTCCCGTCCTGGTCCGTGTACGTGCAGACGGTCCAGTTGTGCGCCGTCGCTGCGAGCGCGGTGCCGCCCACTTCGACGAAGAGAAAGTTCCCCGCCGAGTAGTCGTCGCCCGAGCCCGCCTGGTAGCGCGTCGGCACGCCGGTGACCGCCTCGGTGGCCGTCGAGTTCATCGTCTTGTTGACCTGGAAGATTCGGTCGTAGACGAGCAACGAATTGCCGAGGTCTTCGCAGTTCGCCCAGCCGTTGATGATGTGCTGCGTGTCGCCGCCCGTCGGGTTCGTGAACGGGATGGCGCCGGTCGTCGCGTCAGTCGGAGCTTCGCCGCCAGGGGCCGCCGCAGCGTTCGCGCCGGCCGCCGGCTGGGGCCCGAGCCCCCACAGGCTGTTCGTCACCTGAATGACTCCGGTGGCGCCGACCTTGTTCCACCTGAAGTCGCGCCGCTTGCCCTGGCTCAGCTCAGCGACGAGGTCCGAGAACGAGGAGAAGCCGGCGTTGAGCTGCGTCGCCTGGTTCCTGGCGGTGCGCCGCGCGGCGCGGGCCACACGACGCGCGACGCCCTCGACGTGGTCGAGTGCAGTCGCGAACCGACCCTCGATGATGCGCCCTCGGAAGTCGCCGCCGCCGCACGCGTATACGCGCCCAGGCACCCCGCCGACGGCGATGGGTGGCCCGTACCAGTTGCGCATGTGCCGCGAGACGTTGTCGACCGCGTCTTTGCCGAGCCAGCGTTCGAGTTGCCCGGAGTGCGTCGCCAGCATCGTCGTCACCAGCCTGGACCAAGCTCAGCTCGGGCAGCTGTCTTGATGTCGTTGATGACGTTCTGCGAGACGCGCCCGGCCAGCGTGTTCTGCGCCCGCGTTTCCAGTAGCTGACACCCAGCGATGACTGCCGCGAGCTTCAGCGGATCGTCATCCGACTCCGCCTGGGCGATGTTCCCGGAAACGAGCGAAACAACTTCTAAAGCCAACGTGTGCTGACTCACAGTTCACCTTTCAGCGCCCGCTCGATGCGGTCGCGGCTCTGGCCTTTTTTCTCGGCAACGTCCATGCGCCTCGTCCAAGGCGTGCACGCGCCGGTCGAGCACCTCTCGCACGTGGCGCCCATGCACGTTCGGCAGAAGCCCCCGGCAGGCGGCGCCGGCTTCGGGGGCATCACGTACGGCAGGTTGCAGTGCGCGCAGGTCAGCGTGTCGCGCTCGGTCGTGCGCCCGTCGAGCACGACCGTCAGCTGTCCGCGCGCCTGCGCCATGCGGTTACGCCTCGTTGAAGTAGATGTCGGCGGTCGCGACGACGAGCGTGGTAGCGACGGGCGTGTTGAGCGCGAGGCCGACGCTCGCCGTGGCGGGGATGACAATCTCGCCGTCGGGCGGTGCCACCCAGCGGAAGCTCGCGCGCTGGTTCAGCGGCAGCGTGAAAGGGAACTCGTTCGCGGTGAGCGTGCCCTGCACCGTCATGTTCTCTTTCGCGAGGATGCCTGAGGCGACAACGCCCTCTGACGGGTCGACCTGCCGCGCCGTCACCGCCGTGCCCGTGCCGGTCGCCGTGAGGCGCTGGAGCTGCCACTGCACGGCGGCGTCGCCAGGCGCTGCCTCGGAGCCGAAAAGCATGTCGTAGATGCGGCCGCGCCGCATGTTCGTGCCGGGCTGGTACACCTCGCCCACGCCGAGCGTCGTGCTGAGGGTGCGCTGCATCTTCACGCTGAACTTGGCCATGTGTGCGGTGCCTCCGGGCTGCGGTCCTGGGAAACAGCCTCACATGCGCCGTGGACAGCTCAGCGCGGCAACGCGGTGCGCAGACTCCAACCCAGGTAGATGCCGGCGGCGACCCCCAGCCCCCAGATGATGAGGTCGACGACCAGGCTCCCGCTCGAGAGCATCGGCGGGCCAGCCGCGATCGGCTCGAGCGTCCGCCGGCGGGAGTCGCACGTCTCCAGGAGGCACACGTTCCTCGCCGCGCGCGCTGGCGGGAGGTTCCAGCTCCCGTCGGCGAGCTGCACGGGCGGGGGCCCCTTCGGACACTCCGCGTACAACGGATCGTCCCAGCGGCCAGCGTCAGGGGACTCGCCCGCGAAGCCGGGCAGGGCGGCGATCAGCACCGCGGCGATCGCCGCCCGCCCCATGCTCAGTCGTCCGCCGGCGTCAGGTCGACGTAGTACGCCTTCCCGAGCTGGAACTGCTCGTAGGCCGCCGGGTTGGTGATGGTCATCTGCAGCTGCCCGCTGGGCGTCCACTTCGACCACTCCGTGTTCGCCTTGTCGTCGGGACCGCTCGCATAGACCGGCTGCAGGGTGACGTTGACGCCGGACAGCTTGTCGCTGTGCCCACCCTCCGTGTACTCCTGCCTGTGCGTGCACCGCATCTTCGCTCTCACTGCCATGGTTGCTGCTCCGTTGAGTGAGGCCGCTGCAACCGCTCAGCCTTGTTGACCGCTGAAGCGTTCAGGCGCTCAACGTTGGGCCCGGGGCCTTCGCCGCGGCGAGGCCCGCCGCCTGGGCCGGCTTGATGTCGTTCACGAGCTCGCGCGTGCCTGCGGCTGCGAGGGAGGTCGTCACGCCGGCGATGACCAACCCCAGCGCCATGTCGAGGGAGAGCGTCCCGGTGGCGGCCGCCACGCTGAACGCCCCGAGCTGGCTGCCCGCGAAGTTCAGAATCCAGCCCCCCCACCTCGAGGTGAAGAACCTGGTGAAACCGCTCGGAGGCAGCTTCTTCGCGAGCAGGCGCAGCAGCCAGATGACCAGCTTCAGCGCGAACATCACCGCGAGCAGCCACTTCCCCGCCTTGCCGGCGGCGAGCAGGCCCTTGATAGCCTCGGCTGCCGCCTGGACCTCGAGGTCGTGCATGGTATCGCCGGCCGGCCCGGGCCCGGGCGGAGCGTCCGGGAGCGGCTCACCCGCGACGAGCACGAACTCCCGGTCGATGCCATCAACGGCTGCGAGGTGTGCGGGCTGCTGTCGGAGCTCGTACGCGTGCGCGGCGGCGGGCAGGGCGAGCAGCAGAGCGGCGAGGAAAGTGCGGCCAGCGCCGAAGGGGAGGTGGGGGACCCCGGCGCGGCCGCGAGCTCGCGCGCTCCCTCTCGGGCGCGCGAGCGACAGCTTGAGGTGGGACGTGGGCATGGTGAGTTCCCTTTCAGTCTCTGACGCAAAACTCCACGGGCAGGCTGGCAAAGCCGGACTGCAACGTGCCGTTGAGGAAGTTCTTCGAGCCCGCCTGGGCAATCCACGTGTTCGGGTCCCGGTCGCTCGGCTGCGGGCGCAGCACTGCGCCGTGTCCGGGGTCGCCGTGCGGGTTCTTCCACAGCGCCATGGCGAACTTGCCAGCGTTCGCGGCGGCGCGCGCGTCGAGCTCGGCGACGAAGCGGAACCCGATGCTGATGCCCGCGCCGTGCAGCCAGGCGATGAGCTCGTTCAGCGTGCGCTCGCGCTTCACGATGACGGTGCGGGGGTTCGCGTGGTTCAGGTCGAAGACGGTCTCCGCCGCGCCGTAGTCCTTCGCGAGCTCGCAGCCCATTGCCCGGCTGACGTCCCAGAGGAACGTGCTGCACTTCGTGATGCCCGCCGGCGTGCGCTGGTACCGCGGGTGCGTCTCGACCTCGAACTGCTCGAGCACCGCCTCGAGGTGCCTGGGCGAGCGGTAGGCGCTCCCGCTGGTGAGGAGCGGGAAGCACCGGAGCGCGGCCTCGTCGGGCAGCCAGGGCAGGGTCATCGCGGGCCCCCGTCTGGCACCGGCAGCGGCTGCTCGAGCCGCTCCTGGGGCCTCCCGGTGAGGACCGCGCGATAGAGGGCGCGGACGTCCTGGCGGACCTCGAGCTGCTCGGCCGCGACCTCGTTGGCCTTCTTCTCTGCCGACTTGGCGGCGTCCTCGCCAGCCGCCCGGGCCTCCGAGACGAAGAGCCGGTAGCCGCCCAGGAGCGCAGCCGCCGCGGTCGCGATCGCGACGATGACCGTGTAGACCTCGTTCACCCTGAACGAGCGGCGCATCTCCCTCTTGGTGACGGGCAGGTTGGGGTCGGTCCCTGGCTCCTCGTCGGCCGGGGCGGGGACTTTCGGCGATGGCAGCGGACCTTCGCTCACGGGCCTAAGCATCAGCCCGACCGTGGACAGCGGTCAGTCGAACACCGCGAAACGAACCCCATCGAGCACGAAGGCTGTGGTGCTTCCGACGACCGGCGTCACGTTGCCGCCGGTGCCGATGTCGACCTGGCCGAATGCGCCGTTGCTCGGCACAGCGATGCGGACGGTCTTCTGGGGGCGCCACGGAACGGGGAGCGTGAACGCCGCTGTGTTGATGGCCGAGCCGTCCTTGATGATGCCCTTCAGCTCGCAGTGCCCGTTGTCGAACCTGAACCCGGCCTTCGCTTCGTTCGTGGCGTCGTAGTTGACCCACGAGTTGGAGAACGTCGGCGCGCCGGAGTCGCCGACGTAAATCCACGGCTCGCCGAGGTCGTCCAGCCTGCACCCGTCGAAGTAGGCCACATCGGTGTGCGCGCTCGCCCGCCGCACCGCAAAGCGTGCGAAGGCAGCAGTCGACGGGGCCTTGAACACGGTTCGGACGAGGTTCCACACCGAGCTCGTCAGGTCCGTGAGGTCGATGGTCAGCGTCGAGGTGCTGATGGACGACTTCGCGTAGTCGAACCACTCCACGTCGAGGGCGTAGTTGTTGTCGCCGCTGACTTTGTAGACCTGCGCGAGCACCTGATAGACGTGCGCCCGGTTCACCGGGAAGTAGTCCGTGCGCACGCTGGTGGCGACGGAGGTGTTGAGGAAGAAGAGGTAGCGCGCGCCGTCGGCGGCAGCGATGCCTCCGGTGATGCCGGCCTTGACGTCGGTTTCCCACGTGCCCACCGACATTTCCCACCGGTCGGGCGGCTTGGCGGACCTGTGCTGACCCTCGAAGCTGCCGTTGGGCGGCAGCTCCATGCGGAACTTCTCCGGGTTCAGGTGGTGCGGTTCGACGAAGCCGTTCACCATCGAGAACTCGGCGGACGGCTGCCCGCGGATGATGCGGCCGCGGTTGAAGCTGAACGGGATGACCTGGCCGTACTCGGTGTCGCCGCTGTAGCCGTCGCCGTACGCGTAGTGGTCGAGGTCTCCGCGCTGCACGAGCGTGGCCGACGTCGGCGTGAACCCGGCCGTGGGATTCTTGTGGAACTCGTGGCCGATGATGGTGAGACCCATCTTGTCGAAGGTCTCGGCGACGTTCATCTTCGCCCCGCCGACCTTCCCTTTCGACGTGACCGCCAGCGAGAGGATGGTGTTGTTGTCAATCTGGTGCGCCTCGGAGTTCCGGCCGGCATCCATCTCGAGCCACCGCCGGTAGCCGCCGCTCGGCTTGCCTCGGCAGGTGATGGACGTGCGCGCCTGGTCGCCGCTGAAGCTGTGCTGGTAACTCACGACGGCCAGGTCCTGGTCGCTGTCGTAGTGCACGCCGTCGGCCGAGAAGCGGTAGAGGTCCCCGAGCTCGACGAACGGGAAGAACGGCATCGCGCATTCCTGCTCGGCGACCGGCGTGGCCAGGTCGGCGAGGATGGCGTCGCCGAACGTCTGCGCCTCGGCGGCGGAGTCGATGTTCGAGTTCCAGGCCTCCTGCACCTCCATGAACCGCCGTGCGTACTTCGTGATGCTGCTCGAGTTCGTGCGCGTGAGGAACTTCCGCTTCGGGTTCCCCTGAGCATCGCGGTCGCCGCTGTCCGTGTAGATGATGCGAATCGCGTTGCGGATGCCGTCGAGCTTCGTCTCGAGCTTCGAGATGCGGAACCGGTCGTCGGGCGAGAACGTCCGGTCGGGGACCGTCTTGGCGCGGTCGACCGCCCGGAGCTCGAGCCGGAAGTCTGATGAGCCGGCGTGCCACACGTAGCGGAGGTCGTAGCCAATCTGATTCGCGAGCGCCCGCAGCGCGCTCCAGACCCCGGTGCGCTCCTGGGCGTACGTGGTGATGTTCCAGGCCGGCGACGCCGGCGTGTTCAGGGTGACGGCCGAGAGGGCGTTGTCGTTGAGGATGCGCTGCATCACGGTCTCGACCGCGGTGCCGCTGGTTGTGGTGGTGGCGCCCTTCTCCGTCCAGGTGATGTCGCCGTCGGCAACGGTCGAGGCGGCGCCGGTGGGCCAGGTGGGCTGGGTCGAGCCGGTCGCGTTCGGCGCGGAGCCTATGCTCGTGGCCTGGTAGAAGTGCGCGTTCCGCTTCGCCTGCTCGGGGATGGTGAGATCGTTCAAGACCGTCGGGCGACCGGGCTGCCACATCAGGAAGCCCTTGACTGCATCGGCGTCGACCGAGTGCGCGTACACCCGCTCGTCCTCGATGAACTTGTCCAGAATCCGCGCGTACTCGCCGCGCGCCTGGATGGTCAGCTTGCCGCGCGAGGGGTTGATGATGTCGATGACCCCGGCCCAGGCCTTCACCCAGCTCAGCGACGCGTACGGCGTGCCTCCGGGCGCGAGCGCGCGCTCGATCTTGATGTCACGCCCGAGCTCTACGAGCGGAGCGTACGAGCCAGGGAAGGCGAACCCGAGGTTCAGCGGCGACTTCGTCATCAGCGGGGCGAGCGTCAGGCGCTGGTCGACCGCGAGCTTCAGCTCGATGGTGGCGTCCATGCCGTTGCCGTCGACCGACTCGCCCCACTGACCGCTCACCACGAAGTTCGGGCCGGCCCACGTCGAGAGGTCCCGGTACGTTCCGCCGGAGTCCTTCACCTGCACCCGAAAGCGGCGCACGACGCCGCCGCGTGCGAAGAGCAGAGCCTCCTCGGCGGCTGAGATGGCACGCATCGCCTACACCTCCTCGAGCTCGACCTTCAGTGTGCGTACGACGGTCGAGCCGCTGAGCTTTCCGCGCCGCGCCTTCACGCTGCCGACCTCGCCGACGACCGTCTTCGAGGCCGTGCCAGACGTCACCGGGTCGGGCAGAATATCGCCGGTCAGGCGGAGGTTTCGGTTGGCCCCCCACGCCAGCCCGGCCGCCTGAGCGGCGTAGATTTGCGCCGGCCAATCACTCGGCACCGCGTACGGCAGGATGACGAGCTCGTCGAACCAGGTCGTGTTGGTGTCGCCCTGCAGCGTGACGCGGCCCGTGCCGGTGTTGATGCTCGCGCTGTAGGGGGTGATGCCGAAGCCAAAGACGCCGTCCTTCCACCAGGTGGCGCCGGCCATGCCCAACGTGCTGGTCGCGAGCCAATGGGCCCAGACCGCCCCGCCGGTCTCGCGAGCAGCGACCATCACCGTCCACCCATCGACGCTGTTCGGGGCCAGCGCCTCGTAGGTGATGTTCCGGCCGCTGTCCGAGAAGAGGAACTTCAGCGAGCCTCCACCCAACCACGACTGGTCGGTAGCGAGCGCGCCGCCGTTCTGCGCCTGCGGCCCCAGGCCCTTCGAGCTGTAGACGCCGGGCGGCGTCGCGTCGAAGCCCCAGTAGTGGCCCTCCCCGTGGAGCAGCCGGCGGAACGCCGACGCGTAGGCCGCGGTCTGGCACGCGATGGTGAACCCCTTCTTGAACTTCTCTGCCCGCCGGTCGATGAGCAGGCTCGAGCCTTCGGTGCGTTCGCGGTCCTCGATGAGCGCGAACTCGTCGTCCTGCTCGCCAGCCTCGACCGGCACGGTGATGCCGTTGAGCTTACAGAAGGGCATCAGTACTTCCCGAACTTGCTGGTCCCGTCGTACGAGCTCCCGCTCGTCGAGTACGCCGACCACGCGTAGGCGGCCTTCACGTGGTCGACGAGCGCCGAGATCGAGATGCTGTCGGCGAGCGTCGCCTGGAACCGCGCCTCGAGGACCTTGTAGCCCGAGGGCACGTTGGTCAGCTGCTCGTTCACCTTGTCGGCGGTCTCGCCCAGTGCCGAGAGCGAGCTGGCCGCGTCATCCGCGGCCGCCCCCACGCCCGGAATCTGCGGCGTGCCGGGCGGGGTGAACTGGCCCGGCCTCGTCTGCACACCACCCCATTCGAGCGCCTGGTTCGCGATGGAGTTGCGCGCGTTCGCCATCTTGTCTTCGGTCTTCTTGATGGCGACCGCGTTCTCGTACAGGAGCTTCGAAATGCCCGAGGTGTTCAGTTTCAGCTCGTCGGCGATCGCGTAGACGAGCATCAGGATTCCCTGCCAAAGGTTCTGCAGCACCCAGATGGTGCCGAGAATCGTCAGCCCGACGACGTTCATGATCATCGACACGATGCCGATGACGTAGCCCATGAAGTCGAGCCCCTCGACCAGCCCCTTGAACAGGTCGATGAGGTCGATGATCGGGTCGAGAATGTCTGCGATCAGGTTCATGATCGGCGCAGTCATCGCGAACGCCGACTCCACGTTGTGCGTCGCGTTCGCGAAGCTGATGAGCGAGCTGAGCAGCTCGCCGATGATGCTGAAGACGGGCTTCAGCGCGCGCAGAACCTCGCTGACGCTGATGAGCGCCTCGCCGAGCACGTCGCCGATCATGTCGAGGAACCCGTCGAGGGTCTCGATGATGGCGATGAACTGCTTGCTGCCGCTCACGAGCTCGACGATGACCGCGATGATGGCCCCCCAGATGCCGCCGGCCTGGAAGCCCTGCAGCGCCGACTGAATGACGTTGCCGGTCTTCCCCATCTTCTGCACCATGCCGTTGACCATGCCGTCCATCGCCGCCGCCTGCCGCCTGGCGGAGTCTTCGAAGGCGCTCGCGGCCGTGTTGGCGCTCTCGGCGACCTCCGCCTGGGCGTCGGCGGCGAGGAACGCGAACTCGGCCGCGGCCTCGTCGCCTGCCTTCCGCGCGAGCGCGGCCGCGGCGAGCTCGCGGTCACGGCCGATCATCGCCTGGGTGGCCGTGTCGAGCGCGTCGTCGAAGTCTTTGAAGGCCTGCCGCGCGCGCTTCAGCTCGGGCGGGTCTCCGAATGATGCGAGGACGTTCTTCGCCCCGATGTCGTTGAAGCCCGTGCGCCGCCCCTCGGCGTCGCGGATGCGCTCGTTCGACTTCATGGAGAGGTCGAACTCCGACTCGCGCGCGGCCTTGTCGAGCTCCTTCCTCAGCCGCTCCATGTCGGCAATCGCCGCGTCGGCGGACACCTTCGATTTCGTCTCGATGCGGCCCAGCGCCTTCTCGGGGCCGGTCTCGTCGGACCAAATCGCGTCCATGTGCTGCTTCAGGCCGTCCCAGATTGCAGCCATCTCCTTGGCGCGCTCGGCCGTGACCTCCTTGTTGGCCGAGAAGTTGCCCTCGACGATGTTGACGATGGCCGCGGCCGCGGCGGCGATCTCCGTGCCCACCGCCTGGAACGCCGCGACCAGCACCACGGCCCCCGACGCGAGCACCTTGAAGAACATGGTGAGCACCGTCACCGTCGTCTTCAGCGCCTCGGCACCCTTCTTCGAGTTGAGCAGCTCGTCCGCGAAGCGGGTGAGTGCCGGGGCGAGCTTCGCCGCCACCTGCACAGCGACGCCGCTGAACGCCCGATGCAGCTTGTCGAGGCTGTCGTTGAACCGCTCCGCATCGGCCGCCGTCTTGGTCGAGATGACCAGCCCGAGGCGCTCCGCCTCGGTGGCGAGCTCGGCCAGGCCGACCTTGCCCTGGTTCAGGAACGGGATGAGGTTCGCACCCGACTTCCCGAACACCTCCATTGCCAGCGCGGTCTTCGATGCGCCGTCGTCCATGCGCGAGAAGACTTCGGCGAGATCGGAGAGCACGTCGTCGGTCGCCCGCACGTGCCCGCCTGCGTCTTTCACCGACACGCCCAGCGCCGAGAACACCGCTGACTGGTCCCTCGCGCCGGCGCCGGCGGCGACGAGGTTCTTGTCGAGCTTGCCGAGCGAGCTGGCGAGCTCCTCGGTCGAGAGGCCGGACAGGCCCGCCGCGTAGTCGAGCTTCGAGAGCTTCTCGACCGAGACGCCCGTCGACTGGGCGAGTTTGCCCATCTGGTCCGCCGCCTTCGCCCCCTCCATCACGAAGCGGCCGAGCTTCCCGACAGCGTCGATTACCACGCCGAAGTTCATCGCCTGGCCGATGCCCTTCAGGCGGTCGCCCATCTTCTTGAGGTGGCTCTCGAACCCGGCGAGCTTCTTGTTCGAGTCGTCGATGCCCTTCTTGAGCTGGGCGTTCTCCAGCTTCAGGTCGACGACGAGGGAGCTGAGGGTCTGCGAGCCCATGGGTCAACTCTCCCCCGATGGGTGGACGGGCTCCTCGGGTGGCGGCGGCTCAGCCGGCGGAGGGAGCGCGCGCTTCAAGAACTCGACGGGGTCGACCTCGATGACGCGCTCGGGCGGTCGCTCGAAGAGGAAGTCCGCAGGCGTGCCCTGCCACTCCTTGCCGGCCATCGCCTTCACCGATGCCCACATGCCGCGCGCCGTCATCGTGTCGGCGAGCGGAAAGCCGAACGGCTCGATGGACGCGTACTGCATCCAGTCATAGAGCTGGTCGATGGTGAGTAGGTCGAGCAGGTAGTCCGGGTGCGGGCAGCCGAGCGCGAGGCAGAGCCGGAAGGCTAGCCGCCGCTCGAGCTGCCCTCGGAGTTTCCCTCGGGGGTCTCGTCCTTCTTCGCCGCGGCCTTCAGCATGTCGGTGAGCTTCACCATGATGAGCTGCAGCGACTCGAACGACACCTTCTCGATGAACCGTAGGGCGGCCTTCTCGTCGGCGAAGAACGGGCTCTCGTCCTCGTTGACCACGCCGGCCGTGAGCAGCACCACCATCTGCTTCCGCTCGAGCGCGGGGTCGCTTCCGCCCGCCTTCTGCACCTTGGCGTGGAGCTCCTTGAACTCGAGGGCCTTTCCCGCCGGCAGCGCGCCCAGCTTCAGGGAGCCTCCTAGCTCGGGGACCTCGAGCACCTCGAACTTCCGGCCCTTCAGCTGAAGGGCTTCGTCGAACTTGAGGAAGGCCATCGGCTCAGGCCTCCGGGGTGAGCGCGAGCACCGCCACCGTGACCGTGGTCACGCCCGAGTAGGTCAACGACACGTTGCCGCCAGCGACGCCGCCCGTGCTGTAGACGCCGGGCGGGAACGGGCCGACTGCCCGCGTCTCGCCGACCCCGATGGTGGCCGTCAGGTCAGCCACCGCGAGGCCATCGATGGTCGCCGGAGTGACGACGGTGAGAGTGATTGCCCCGGCGCCGCCGTTCTTGATGACGACGACTTCCTTCCCGGTGTTGGGGAAGACGTCGCCGCCACCGGCCGCAGCGACGCCGACGAGGTCGTTGCCGTTCGCCGAGCGCTTCGACGTGAGTACCGTGAGGGTTGCCATGGTCGTTTCTCTCCTTGGGAACTGGCTACTTCGAAGTCTCTTCGGTCTTCTCGAGTGCGACGGCGCTTTGCTTCAGCGCCGCCGAACGCTTCTGCTCGGCGCGCGCCCCCGCGGCGCCGTCGTCGGTCGGCGCGGTCGCGGCGCGGGCCGCCGCCTCTTTTTCCGCTGCCTCGATGCGTGCGGCCTGGAGGTGCTTGAGCATGATGAGCTCGGCCTGCTTGAGCAGGACGAGCGCCTCCATCTTGCTGCTCGCGGAGGCACTCACCTCCGAGAGCAGCCGCTCGGTCGCGTCTACGACGTTCACGGAGCGTAGGCCCAGGTCGGTGCGCCCGTGACCTTCAGCGTCACGGTGGTCTTGTAGGCCTCGCCCACAGAGCCTTTCGGGCCGTCGATGTTCTTCACGAACGCCGCGAACGTCACGTTGCTCTTGGTGGTCGCGTGGTCGTTCATGACGAACTTGAAGTTGCGCGTCGTGCCCGCGTAGCAGTCGGTGCGCAGGCCCTGCTGCTGCGCGTCCGAGCCTACGAAGTTCATCTCGATGGTGAGCTCGCCGCCGTCGGCGAGGCCGCTCGAGATGAACTCCTTGGCGGTGCTGTCGAAGTTCGTCACCTCGATTTCGTCGACGCTCACCTGGGGCGAGCTGAACGACATCACCTCACCGATGGTGGTGAAGGTCTCGGGGCCGCCGCCGTCGCCCCGCTGAATCAGCGTGTTCTTCGTCGGCTTCGCCTTCGTGGGGGTTCCCATGTGCGGTGCTCTCCTGCTTCGAGACGGTGAGCATCGTGCGCCGGACTGTGGACAGCTTGGGCTACCGCTTGCCCTTCGCCAATGCAGCGGCGAGCTCAGCCCTCAGCAGCTCGAGCACCCGCGCCGCGTTCGAGTCGAGAGCCGGGCGCAGGAACGGGTGCGCGGCCATGTTCGCGGTCCCGAACTCGACGAAGTGCCAGCGCCGGGCAGGCGGTACCTCGGACCCGGCGCCGAACGCCGCGCCCGCGGCGGCGGCCTGCTTTGACCTCGCCCCGCCTCCGATGCGCAGCCCCACCTGAATCGTGTCGTCGCGCTTCGAGGTGCGCAGCTTGATAGAGAGCGACTCGCGGAGGAGCCCCTCGTCGACCGGCACCATCGCGCGAGCGGACTCGAGCACAGGCGCGAAGGCCTTCCGCATCGCCGCGGCGAGGACTTTCGCGGCGAGCTTCGCCGTCCTGAGCTCGTCGAGCTTCCGCCGCAGCTCCTTGAACCCCTCGACCTTGAAGGTGATGGTCATGTCACCGCCCAGAGCACGATGTAGTCGGTCGAGACGCGGTGGAGCTGCGTCTCGTTGTCGAAGAAGTCGCGAGTCGTGTCGCGGTCGGCGGAGATGTCCGGCGAGCCGAGGTTCGCGACCACGTCGTCGACGGCCGCCGCAATCTGGTGCGCTTCCCGGTACGTCTTCGCGTAGACGTCGATTTGCAGCCGGGCACGGCTGAGCCTCGAGTCGGCGGAGCCGGTGAGCGCGTTGAACGGTACGTCCGAGATGATGCTGTAGACCGCGAGCGGCAGCGCCGCGGTCTGCGGGCGACGGTTCGGGAAGATGCGCGAGGCAATGAGCGCGGTGACCGTGGCGTCGCCGGTGATTGCCGCCTGGATGAGCTCGCCGAGGCTGTCGCCCGGGGTGCCGATGGGGTCGAAGTGCGCCGCGCCGTGCGGGTACGACGGGTACGCGCCGGCGGGAGCGTCCCAGCGGAACGCCCGGCCGGCCTGCAGGTCCGCAGCGTCGGGCGTGAAGCCCCAGAGCCCAGGCGCGACCTGTAGAACACCCGGCGCGGAGGCGTCGGCGCCGCCCGCGAAGTCGCGCCAGGCGCCGATGGTCGGCGCGGCGCCCGCCCAGAGCGCGCCCGCACCGTCCTCGAGCAGCTGGACGAACCAGGGCTGGCTCTGCAGGAAGGCGGCACCGAAAACGCGCGTGCTGCCGCTCGCCGCGAACGCTGGGCCAGTGACGTCGGCACCGGTCTTGACGATCCAAGCGGTCGCCGCGAGCACGTCGGCCTCGGAGACCTCGAACCCGTACACCCCCAGGCCGAGACTCGTGATGACCGGTTTCGTACGATCCGCTCCTGTGCGATCCCGGTACAGCTCGAACCTCACCTCACTCGCGCCGTTGCCGATGACGGCGTCCGCCTTCGGAGCGCCGCCGCCGTCGACCAGCATGAAGGCGAGCTTCTCCGCGGGCATCGGCTATCTCAGTCCTTGCTCTTGAGCGTCGCGAGAACGTCGGACGCCTTCACGTCTTCGGCGCGCCGCTTGAGCAGCAGTGCGACTTCTTCTCTTTGCTCGAGCACGGTCTTGCCGGCGGGCAGTGCTGCGCGTGACTCGAGCACAAGGCCTGCCGAGTGCTCAGCCATCGCGCTGGTCGCAGCGGTCCACTCCTGCTGCATCACGCCGACTGCGACGTGCAGCAGCAGGGCGCCTTCGGCCGGGTCTCTCCCTTGCGACTTGAGATCCGCCGCCAGGGCCTTCACTGCGTTCGTGACACTCTCGACACTGGCCATGGTTCTCTCCCTGTTGAACTACGTCTGCGCGCCGACGCTCACCCAAGTGCCAGGGCTGCCGGCCGCGGTGCAGATCTTCAGAACTCCGGCGGTGGTGACGTACATGTCTCCGACGTCGTTCGGGCCTGTCGGCTCAGCGTCCTGAGGCGTAAACGACAAGGCGGCGCGTGCCGGAGACGTTGTGTCCGGTGCGAGCTTGAGACGCGGGTCAATCGTCACGAGCCCGGACAGCGCGCCCCAGATATAGATGCCGGCACTCGGGTGCAGGTTGATCGTGTTCGCCGTGCCCGTTCCGCCGCGCAGAACCGTTGCGTAGAGGTTGGTGCCGACGAACAGGTCGGCTGGCGTGCCAATCTCCGTACCGCTGACGCTGTAGAAGTAGTCGCCGGCGCCGGCCGCGCTCAAGTGCAGCCGCGCGCCGGCGTTCGTGAATCGAACCGCGTCGGCTCCGTTCGCGGAGTCGCACCTCAAGAATCCGTGCTGCACAATCACGCCGGTTCCGAACTGAAGGTACAGCGTGCCCGTGGCGTTGACCGAGAACTGCATGTCTGTGACGCCAGCGTCGGAGATGCCCCAACCGCCGCCCGCGCGCGCGAGGTGGAACTGGCCAGCACCGGGATTCGACTCGAAGGCGGCGCCGCCGGTCCTGGTGCTGACGACCGCCCCTGTGAACGTCTTCGCGCCCGCAAACGTCTGGGCTCCGGTCGAGACGAGGCCGCGCACCGTGTCGCTGGCGTTCGGGGTCGGGCCCTGCTGGACGATGTTCACGCGGTTTCCTCCACGTGCTCCTGGGTCGTCACGACCATGTCGGCCTTCAGCCCGTTCGGGTCGAGCACAGACACGATGTCGAACGGCTTGCCCCCGAAGACGAGGCGCGTCTCGGCGGTGCTGAGGGCGGCGAAGAGCTGGGGCTCGTAACGCATGCGGAAAACAGTGGGCATGCGCGCGTTCCGCCCCGCGGCCGCCCAGACCTCGGCGCCGGGCGAGCGCTCGAGGGCAGCGCGGCGCATGACCACGGTCGACCAGGTGAGCAGTTGCTCGCCGGCAGTGTCTTGCGAGGTCGAGCGCTTCTCGATGGTGACCAGGTGACGCATGGCCCCGGCGTTCGCCATCAGAACCTCACCAACCGGTAGGGACCGAGCAGCGCCTCCACCGCGAACGACACCGCCGAGACGATGGTGCCCGTCACCTCGGGAGTCCGGTGCTCGTACATCTGCGAGATGAGCAGCAGCATCGCCTGCTTGATGGGCTGCGGAACGGCGCCGGGCGCCCACCCCACGGCGTAGCGGATGCGCACCGCGTCCCACTGCTGGCGGTATGATGGCCACGACTTGCCGTAGGCGAGGCGCAGGCGCCCGGGCACGGCGACGGCGTCGGCGGCGTAGTCCGCCGAGGGCATCGTCTGCTCCACGCCGTTGGGGTCGATGTACTTCAGCGACGCCACGGAGCTCAGGTTGCCCATCGACAGCTCGAAACCCTGCTGCGCGATGGGCGAGCAGCTGTCGAACGGGAACCCCGTCGCGACGAGCTCCCAGGTTTGGGTCACCAGCCCACGCCAGCACATCTGCTCCACGTGGTGCCGGGCGGCGATGATGAGCGAGATCACCGCAGCGTCGTCGACCGACGTCTCGAGGCGGAGGTGGGCATTCGCCTCGGCGAGCGAAACCGGCTCCAGCGCAGGTGGGGTGATGAGCTGCAGCGGCACTTCAGCGCCTCCGCCGGCGGGTTTTGCTCGCCTCCGTCTCGGGCGGCGGCGTGTTTCGTACGGTTGGCGGTGCGACCGCTAGCCCCTCGAGCTCGCGGCCGCACCTGAAGCGGAGCGCGACCTCGGCCGCGTAGCCGTCTACGACGTCGCCGATCGGCGCGAGCGGAAACGGGTGCGTCACCTCGACTCTCATCGAGCCGAGGCTGGCACCGAGCGTGGACAGCGGCTTACGCCACCGGCGCGACGTGGGGGTGCCCCTTCACGGCGGTCGCCGAGAGGAAGCCGCCGGTGGTGGCGCCGGCCTGCACCACCTTGATGCGCGAGTACCGCTTCGAGCCCCGGTAGCCGACGCGCTTCACCACGTTGTCGTCGGTGGCCGCGAACGCCGGCACGGTGCCGAGCAGGTCGCCGGCCGCCGACACCTGGGCCTCGTCTGACATGTTCGCCGCGTCGCCAGCCCAGAGCTGCGCGGTGAAGGTGCCGTCGGTGATGGCCCCCGACTGGAGCACGTGCTCGACGGACTCGTACCCGTCGCCGTCGATCGTGAGCCCAGTGGTGGTGCCGTTGGCGGTGAGGGCCGCCGCCGGATTGATGCTCGGCTCGACCTTAATGCTGTTGTGGAGGTCTCTGGTCGCCATCTGCTTCTCCGTCTACTGCGGTTGGGGGGTGGAGCCGGGCGCGCGAGCCGCCGCGCCCGGCGGGAGGGTTAGGCGCTGAGGGCGAAGACCTTCACCGCGCGGTCGTTCACGACGAACCCGCCGGTGCGCTTCGTCGAGTAGAAGACCACGAACGGCTTGTCGGTGTAGGGGTCGCGCAGCATGCGCACGCCCCGGACGTCGACGATCTGGTACGCGCGCCGCAGGTCGCCGAACGTCGCGGCCAGGGCGTCGGCCGCGGGAGCCGGCACGCCGCTGTTCAGCCGGATGGGGTAGCCGAGCAGCATCTCGGGTACGCCGGGCACGAGGCTCGGCTGCCAGAGGTAGTTGTTCTGGCCGTCCTTCAGCTTGCGAATCGCGCCCAGCGACGAGCGGTTCATCATCCAGGCCGCGTTCGCCAGGTACCCCTCGTGCAGCAGGTACACCAGGTCGATCAGCTTGTCGGCGACGAAGTTGCCCGCCGAACCGGAGTGCAGCTTCTGAATCTGCCCCAGGGCGCGCGACCCGTCGGCCAGGAGCGACATCGTGTAGCCGAGCAGGCCCTTCGGCTTCTTCACGCCGTCGCCGGTCGTGTACGCGGTGTTCTCCTTCTCCGCGAACTCGACCCCGACGTCCTCGCCGAGCTCGGCCTCGAGGTTGATCCCCGCATCGTCAAGGGCCTTCTGCGTGACCTTCGGCTTCGCGTAGATCTCCCCGAAGAACGGGGTCAGCAGCGCCCAGGTCGGGGCGTTGGTGTCGGGCCGCGCCTCCTGCTCGCCGACCCAGCCGGACGAAGCCTCGCCCTGCTTGACCAGTTTCTCGTAGTGCTCGTTCAGCACGGTGATGACCCGCGCGTACTGCCGCATCGGAGTCATGTCCCGCTCGTACTTCTCGATGACCGAGTCCATCTGGCCGGGCACGAGCCACCCGCCCTCGGCGTCGGAGCCGACCGAGACGGCCGCGGCCTTGAGCTCGCGAAGCGCGCCGACCTCGCCGGTGCGGAGGAACTTGTCGTACGCCTTCGAGTGCGCCTTCGCCGCGGCGTCGGGCTGCTCGCCCCCGCCGGCGCCCTTGCGCTGCAGCTTCACGGTGAGGTCGTCGATCTGCGCCTGCAGCTCGCCGAGCGCCTTCGAGTGCTTCTCGATCTTCTCCTCAGTGAGCGGGTCGGCACGACCCTTCGCCTCGACCTCCTTGAGGCGGCGGTTGTTCTCGGTCTGGAAGGCGAGCCACTCCGAGTTCATCTTCTCGACCAAAGCCTTGAGCTGCTCCATCGTCGTACTCCTACCCGCGCCCCGCGCGGAGGGTTTGTGCTGCGTTTCTCAGTGCTGCTTCGAGGTCCTCGCTCGACTCGTCGTCGTCGTCGGTATCGGCGTCGGCCTCGGAGATCTCGTCGGTGAAGCCGCGCTCGAGGGCGGTCGCGGCGCTCATCCACTCTTCGGCGGCCATCCACGCCTTGACGTCGTCGAGCTTCGACTTCGACCGCTTCGCGTAGACGTCGGCGAACGCGGCGCTCTCGAGCTCGAGAATGTCGGCCAGCTTCCGCATCTCGGCCGCGTTCCCGGCGCCGTACGCCCAGACGTCGTGAATCATCCACGTCGCCGCCGGGGCTGTGACGATCGTGTCGCCGGCCATAGCGATGAAGCTCGCGGCGCTGGCGGCGATGCCGTCGACGTGCACCTTGCGCTCGCCGTCGAACCGGCGCAGCTCGGCGTAGATGGCCTTCGCCTCGAAGATGTTCCCGCCCGGGCTGTTCACGAAGATGTCGAGCGAGCGGATGTTCTTCGCCTTCAGCTCGGCGAGGGCGTCAGCGACCATCTTCGCGGTGGTGCCCTTGCCGCTCCACCAGTTCTCGCCGATCTGCTCGTACAGGTAGAGGCTGCCCCGGGCGGCGTCGACTGCGAAGAGCGGGCGGGCCCCGAGCTGGGCGCGGTAGCCCTGCGCCAGTGCACGCGCGCGCTCGAGACCGGGGTGCTTTGCTCTCATCTGCAACACGGGCGAGACGCTACGGCTGGTCGTGGACAGCTACTCCTCCGGCTCTTCCTCGGGCTCATCGTCCTCGTCCGGCGGCTCCTGGCCGGGCTTCGGAGCGGGCTTCGCCGGCGCCGCCGGCGGCTTCCCGTCGATGAGCATGTTCGAGGGGGTCAGGTAGATGTCGCCGCCCTCGCGCGGGTTCTGGTCCTCGAGCTCGCGAATCTCGTTCGGGCTCATCGCGCCGTTCTGCACCTGGCCGGTGTAGAACTCGGAGCGCGCTGCCATGTCGCCGCGGAGCAGCGCGGCCGCGGTGAACTTCGCGAAGTGGGTGGTGCGCTCTCGGGGCGTGAGCAGCTGGTAGAGAATGCGCTGCTCGATGCGGGTGAGGTACGGCATCAGGCCGTGCACCACGAAGTCGAGCGTGCTGTGCTCGATGTTCGAAAAAGTCGCTCGCTCCAGGTCCCCGATGAGGTGCGGGGGAACGCGGAAGAGGCCGGCGATCTCCGAGCGCGAGAACTTCCGCCCCTCGAGCCACTGCGCGTCCTTCAGCGGCATCGAGATGGAGCGCCACTTCACCCCTGCCTCGAGCACGGCGATGCGGTTCGAGTTTCCGGCGCCGGCGTGGCGCTCCTCCCAGCTGTCCCGCAGCCGGTCGCGCACTTCCTTGCTCGACAGCGTCTGGTCCGTCTCGAGCACGCCGCCCGGCGTGGCGTTTCGCGCGAACAGTCCGGCGGCGTGCCGCTCGGCGCCGATGCCCAGGCCGATGGTCTCGCGCGCGTACGCCACCGGTGAGAGCCCGTTCACTCCGTCGAGGCTCAGGAGCTTGATGTGCAACATCTCCGAGGCCGGCAATTCCTCGACCGAGCCATCGGCCTGCTGCACCTGGTAGGTGACCTCGCGCGTCTCCCGGTCGACGCACGGCTTCACCGCGTCAGGGTGGAACGGGTTGAGCTCGCGCACCGTGCCGCGAACGCGGTTCTGCTGGCAGTACGCGTTACCGTGGAGCGCGAGGCAGGCGACCACCCACTCTTTCCACTCCTGGGCGGTCTGCCACTGGTTCGGCGACACGTAGAGCACCTGGTAGAGCGGGTGCTCGGTGGCCTTCAGCTTCTCGCGGCCGCGCTGCTCGTACAGGTGCAGGGGCAACTGCCCGACCGACTCCGCGAGCACGCGCACGCACGAGAGCACCGCGGCGTACCGCATCGCCCGCTCGGCCGTGACGGTGACGCCCGAAGCCGACTGGAAGCCGTCGCTGAGGTACCGGGCCAGGTCCTCGGAGGTGAGGATCTTCGTGCTGCCCGAAGCCATGCCCTTGAAGATGAAGTCGAGAATCACTTCAGCTGCCTCGCTGCAGCGGCCGCTGCGCCGAAGGCGAAGAGCCCGCCGACGCACCAGGCTGCTGGCACGTAGATCTGGTGCACGCCGTAGACGAACGCCGCGAGCCCGGCCAGGCCGACGCCGTCAAGCACCAGCTGACCGAGCGCTTTCACACGGGCAGGGTAGGCCGGCACGTGGACCGCAGGCCTCCTACAGGAACAGGATGCCGCGTTCCTCGTACGGGCTGGCGATGCGCGGCGCGACCATCGCGCGCGCGAGCGCCATTATCGCGGCCACCGGCCCGTCGATCTTGTTCTCCGGCTTCTCCTTCCGAGGGTAGATGTTGTCCTTCGCGTCGCGGTGGCAGACGACGTTGGAGATCATCCACCGCATCACCGGGTTGCCGTCGTGGTGCAGCCGGTCCTGCAGCACCAGCGCCTCGAGCTCCTTCATCGGCGCTGAGAAGTTCAGCACGTTGGGCGCGACTTCGACCATGACCATGCCCTCGCCGCCCATCTCGTTGGCGAGCTGCTGGGCCTGCCACTTGTCGAAGGCGCACTCGCGCACCTGGTGTCTCGTACGATCCACGCGCAGCGTGTCCTTCACCGCCTCGAAGTCCATCACGTTGCCTGGCGTCGTCTGAATCCAGCCCTCCTTCGCCCAGCCCGCATACTGCGAGTTGCGGCTGGCCTCGATGGCGCCCTCCGGCAGCCAGAACTTCATGAACAGGTAGAAGTGCCGCTGGTACTTCGGGTCGCCGGCGTTCTCGTCGACTCCCACCGGCCAGTCCCGAAAGAACAGCTTCGCGCGGGCAGCGAGGTCCGTCTTCGTGGCGAGGTCGAGCCCCAGGACGCAGGGCTCCTGGTCGAAGTCGGCCTCCTCGAGCTCGCGCACGCGCCGCGCGTCCCACGTGCTCATCTGCATCCACGCGACGTCGGCGTTGCACCAGATGTTGAGGTGCTTCGTCTTGAAGTTGTTCTCCTTCGAGGCGGTCTGCATCGCCTCGGTCGCGTCCATGCGGAACACGTCCTGGTCGATGGAGGCGTGCCAGTTCGGGTTCGCCTTCACCCAGCTCGCCTCGGCACGCCAGTCGTCGGTCTCGTCTACAGTGTAAATGATGCCGAAGAGCTGCTCGTTCGAGGCGCCGTCCAGCATCTTCACAACGGTACTGCGAACCTCGTAGCAGATGCCGGCCTGGTCGACGCCGGCGGTGGTGATCGCCCAGACCAGCGACTGCGTGCGCTTCGCCGCGCCCATGATCACGACGTCCCACGTCTCGCGGGTGCCGTGGGCGTGGAGCTCGTCGACCAGGCCGAAGTGAACGTTCTTGCCCTCCTGGTTCTTCGCCTCCCGGCTCAAGGCCTTGAACGTCGAGTTCGTGGCTGGCTGGAAGATGGCGTGGGCGGTGCGCTTGAGCCCCAGCTTCTTCGCGAGCGCTGGCCGCGTGGTGAGCATCGCGTCGGCGTCGCCGCGGGTGATGTTCGCCTGCTCGGTGGTGGTCGCGGCGCTGAAGATGTCGGCGCCGCCCTCGCCGTCGGCCGCGAGGCCGAGGAGCCCGATGCCGGAGAGGAGGAAGCTCTTGCCGTTGCCGCGCGGGAGCTCGAGGTACGCGCGCCGGAACCGCCGGCGGCCGTTCTCGCGCCGCTTCCACCCGAAGATGGTGGTGACGACGAAGCACTGCCACAGCTCGAGGCACAGCAGCTCGCCGCGACGGGGCCCCTTCACGTGCGGCAGCTGCTCGAGGAAGCGGCACGCGCGGCCCGCGGCAGCCTCGTCGAAGTAGTACGGGAACGCGGGATCGTTCGCCGCGGCGCGCGCGAGATCCTTCATCTGCCGCGCGCACGCCTGTCGCACGTAGAGGCAGGCGGGAATTTCGCCCGCGAGCACCTTCAGGCAGTAGTCGCGTGCCTTCGCGAGGTGCGAATCGGGGCCGGCGACTACGCCCGGCGGGATCACCACGCCCGCCGGGCTGCCCGTTGCCGGGCGCTCAGCATGGCCGGCTCCTTTCGTGTTCTTCTTCGACGACGGCTTACGCACCGGTGCCTCCCACGGCGAACTCGTCGAGCGGATCGCCCACGCCGTCGTCGCCCGCCTTCGTCACCTTCTCGCGCTCCGCCGGCGTGAGGCCGAAGCGGCCGAGCTTCGCGTCCAGAATCTTCTCGAACGTGGCGATGATCTCGACCTCGGGCCGCTTCTTCACCGACACGCCGCCCTCGCTGACCGTCTCGAAGGTCTGCGAGCCGGCCTTCCGCAGCGCCGCGCGAGCCTGCTCGACCTGCCCGAGGCAGTAGACCAGGTGCCGGAACGCGACGACGTCGGCCGGCGCAGCCACGCGGAGGGGGTCTACGAGCGCAGCGAGCTCGCGCCAGGCGCGCTTTTCGTGCGGGTTCAGGTCCTTTTGAGGGGGCGGAAGGGGTGCCGACGGCGGGGCGGGCGCACGTTTGTTCTCCCGGTCGGGCCGATCGGTGCCCTGGACCAGTTTCAGCGCGCGGGGCTTGCGAGGGCGACCACCTGGCACACGATCAGGGTAGGCGTCGGCGTAGACCGGTCAGCGGGCCCGGTTTCCCCGTTCCGCCTGAGTTTTGACGCTGAGAAAATTGAGC
>ERZ1292623.473-Hain-H51-01um-R1-473-length-43895-cov-8_pt1 | contig 43895 bp, 42 predicted proteins | sample MGYA00564398_ERZ1292623 | MGnify/ENA primary metagenome ERZ1292623 (study PRJEB36523, sample SAMEA6512633) | groundwater metagenome | collected 2019-01-07 | study: AquaDiva: Metagenomics assemblies of 32 groundwater samples
TTGGTATAATTCGTGAAGCTATGTCTTCGCCTCTCAATCATGTCGCTATCATCATGGACGGCAACCGCCGCTGGGCCAGACAAAAAGGTCTCGATCCGGTCAAAGGCCACGAAGCCGCCGTCAAACAGGCCATCGAGCCGATCATCGAGCATCTGGCCAATAAAAAGGTTCCCTACGTCACCTTCTGGGCTTTTTCGACCGAAAACTGGAAGCGCGACGAAGCCGAAATCAAAGCCATTTTTGATATCTTCCGCCTGGGGCTCTCCACCCTCGCCATCAAGCTGATCCAAAAAGGCGCCAAATTCCGGCTCCTCGGCGACATCAACAAATTTCCCAAAGACATCGCCGAAAAAACTCTCGGCCTCATCAATAAATCAAAAAAGAATACTGCCATCACTACCACTTTTGCCCTAAACTACGGCGGCCGCGACGAAATTCTTCGCGCCGTCAAAAAAATTGTCACCGCCGGGATTAAATCAGAGGATATTACCGAAGAAAAATTTGCTTCCTGCCTCGACACGACCGGCATTCCCGATCCCGACTTGATCATTCGAACTGGCGGTGAAAAACGCCTCTCCGGTTATCTCCCCTGGCAATCCGTTTACGCCGAACTCTACTTCACTCCCGTTCTTTTCCCCGACTTCACCCCCGCCGAATTAGACAAGGCTCTCGATGATTTTACGCATCGCGATCGCCGTTTCGGGGGCGACCCTAAAGCCAAATAGATTCCCCACTATTTCTTCGATTACGTTCTCTCTACACCCTATCTGCCTTAAACTCCCCTCCAACTGTTCCGCCGAAACCACCGGAATTTTTCTCCCCATCATCGTCAACACTCCGTTCTCAACGAGAATCCTTGGCGCGCGCACTCCATCCCTGTGCCGTAATACCTCCGCTGATGAAAATGGTGATGCCATAAGGGATTATTAAACCCTTTTCCAACTCTCACTCCCTATCGAATTAGACTTTTCTCTCCACCATGTATTCCGCAATCCCTTGAATATAGTCAATCGCCTCACTGTCCAAACTAAAACCTCTTAATCTGTTTGCCGTCTCCGCCGCCTTCTTTGCATACGCCTTGGCCAGTTTCCTTGAGTAGTCTAATGAGCCACTTTCAGAAATTGCCCTCTTGGCCAGATCCAGTCCGGCTCGACCCGCCGCCATTTTCCCCCACACCGCTTCAACCGCCTTCTTTTGTTCATCATCTCCCATTTCCAAAGCTTTCAAGATGAGTAACGTGCATTTTCCTTGTCTCAAGTCAGAATCGGCCGACTTGCCCGTCTCCTCTTCACTCCCAAACACTCCTAAAATATCATCCTGCAATTGAAACGCTACGCCACCATCCATCGCGTAGAGAGACAACACCCTCTTCACTTCCGCCGATAACCCGGCCAATACCGCCCCCACCAAAAGCGGGTTCTCGTAAGTATAGATCGCCGTCTTGGCTCTATGAAGCGCTATCACATCATCTTCCGTCCAATTCCTCATCATCTCCAGGGTCACGTCATAAGCCTGACCATAGGCGGTGTTCGCAATCCCTCTGAGCATCTGATCCATCGCCAATCTTGTCTTGTCCGCCGAAAACCCACAATCAAAAGCAACTGATAGCCCAAGCACAATACCGCATCGCCTACATTTACCGCCATTGACTCCCCATAATGAATGTCGCCCCCCGCTTGTCCTTCATAGTATTTCTGCGTTGTCGGCCCACCTCGACGAACACTGTCCCGATCCATAAAATCGTCGTGCATCAATAACGCCGTATGCACCAACTCCACCCCCATCGCCGCCCGCCAAACTCTTTCATCTGCTTTCTGACCTGATAATTCATAGGCAAAATTGACAAAGGCCCCTCGCGCCCTTTTCGCCGGTCGCAAGTTATGTTCCTTGGCGTGCACTAGCATCTCCCTGACAACCTCTTTCTGTCTCTCGTTAAATCCGAAGTTTTGTTTAACCTCACTATCCCAATACTCGGCCAGCATTTTATCTATTTTCCCGACGTAAGCGATCAGGGTCTTCTTTGCCTTTTGGCTGAGTGTGTCTTCCATTCGCGTCTATTGTAACCAACCTGCTAAAATAAAACCATGGATCTTTCCACCATTTACAAACCAGGTGAAGCGCTTGGTGGCCAAGAAGCAAATATCGGCAGCTTACTTTCTCCCCTCATCAACAATGCCATCATTTTCACCGCCCTGGCCTCATTCACTGCCGTTGTCTTTGCTGGTTTCAATTACATCACCAGTAGCGGCGACAAAGCCAAGGTCCAGCAGGCCACCACTATGCTAAACTATGCTTTATTGGGCCTCGCCCTGGCCGTCTCTGCTTTTGTCATCACCCAGATCGTCGGCCAAATCGGCGGCTTTGAGTTCTTAAAACCAGGTATATGAAAAAACTTCTCGCTCAAGATATCGTCGGCACTATCGAGGCACCCGGTACGATTATCCAAACCCCGGAACAAACCGGTTCCTTCATTACCGCTATCGTCGTTTTTATTACCGTCATCGCCGGTCTCTATGCCCTGTGGCAGTTTATTACCGGCGGCTTCGGCTACATTAGCAGTAGCGGCGACAAAGCCAAGGTCCAGCAATCAACCCAGCAAATTATGATGGCCATCCTCGGCCTTGCCGTTATCGGTGCCAGCTTCATTCTCGGCTCCATTATCGGTCGTCTCCTTTTCGGGCCAGAGTTTAATTTATTCGCCCCAGTTCTGAAAACCGTATGAAAAACCTTCTCGCCCAAGTCAAACTTGGCACCATCGAAGGCACCGGTCAATTTCAAACCGGCGAAGTCCAAACCAAACTCGGCGACTTTATCAGTACCATCATTAACGTCGTTACCGTCATGGCCGGTCTTGCTTTTATCCTCTACTTCGCCATTGGTGGTCTCAAATGGATTACCAGCAGCGGTGAAAAAGCCAAAGCTGAAGAAGCCAAAACCGAGCTTACCCAGGCCGCCATCGGTCTCATCGTCGTCGCCGTCAGCTATTTCATCGCCGGTATTATCGGTGGCGTTGTCGGCATCGATATCTTGAATCCCAGCCAATTATTAGATCCCACTGGTTACTTCGGCATCAACAAATGATCAAGCCAGCCTTCGCCCAGGAAATTACTAATCCCGCCCTCGGCATCGGCGTTCCGAAGGAAGCCGGGGCCGGTCTCGCTTTCTATATCGCCCAGCTTTGGATGACCGTCGTCATCGTCGGTGGTTTGGCCGTCATGCTCTTTATGATCTGGGGCGGCCTTCAGTGGCTTATGGCCGGGGGTGACAAAGCCAAACTTGAAGAGGCCCACCACAAAATTACTAATTCCCTTATCGGCCTCGGAGTTCTCGTCGGCTCCTTTGCCGTTATTTATTTCATCGGCGGCGTTCTCAAAATTGATCTCCTCAAACCGGTTTTTCCGGTTAACTACTAAATATGCAAACCACAGAAACAGTCGACATTGGCGCCAAAGTAAGTGACTTCTTCGGTTTCAAGTGTATTACCGAACTGGTCTTTCGTGTGGTCGATGCCGCCATCATCGGCGCCGGTATTCTTCTTCTCGTTTATCTCGTCTACGGCGGCGTCGAATGGCTGACTTCCGGTGGCGACAAGGCCAAACTCGAATCCGCCCGCGCCAAACTTACCAATGCCCTCATCGGCGTTGCCATTATTGCCGCTTCCTACGCCATCTGGATTGTTGCCCTTACTTTCTTTGGCATCAATGCTCCAGATATTTGTTCCGCCAATCCTCTCGGCTAAACATTTGACAGCCGCTTGAAAAGACGTAATAATAGTTACCAGTTAACAAAATATATTCTTGAAATGAAAAAACTTGCCGCATTAACCAGCGCCGCTCTAGGTTTATTAAGTCTTGCTACTCCCGCCTTTGCTCAAAACATCGGTGTTGGACAACCAACTGAGGCGAAAATTACTGACCTCGGTCGTCTGGTTTCTACCGGTGTCTCCGTCGTCATTATCGTTTCCGGTATTCTCGTCTTTGTCTACCTCGTCTGGGGTGGCCTCGAATGGCTCACCTCCGGTGGCGACAAGGGTAAGACCGAAAGTGCCAGAAACCGTATTACCGCCGCTCTCGTCGGTCTGGCTATCATCGCCGCATCTTGGGCTTTGGTCCAGATCATCAGTTACTTCTTCGGCGTCCAATCCGGACTCGGTGGCACCCTCACTATCCCTCGCCCCTACTAAGGCGTCGCGTGCTAAAATCAGGCCATGCAATGGACTATTGGTGAATGTACCCAAGACGGCGTCGCCACTCTCGGAGGAATTGTTTGTCTCATTAGGAATTTACTAACTCCGCTTCCTGCTATTATCGCTCTCGCCGCCCTGGCCATGGTCATCATGGCCGGAATTCGACTGGTCAGCGCCGGTGCTGATCCAAAAGCCTACGCCTCCGCTATGCAAACCTTTCAGTGGGCCATCATCGGCCTTATTCTTCTTTCCGGCGCCTGGCTCATTCTCATCCTCATCGAACGTTTCACCGGCGCCACCGTCACCCAGTTCGGCATTCCCCAGTAAAAGGTTCCGAACTTTTAGGTAGTTCGGAACCTAAGGCTTCAGCTATAATTGCCTTGTGAAGAAATCTCTCTTATTTCTGCTTCTTACTTTCGGTCTTCTGCTTCTAACTCCAAAAGTGACTCTCGCCGCCGAACCAAAATGCTGGTGTGTCGGCGCCGATGCGAACTGCACTCTCCGTAGCCCTAGTTGTCCTTCTGGTGATGCGCAAGACTACGAAGGCTTTTCCGTCTGCTGCAACGAACCCAATCTCTATAATTCAGTCTTCGCCCTGAAATCCCCCATTTGCGGTTCCTCCCTCGAAAAATCGATCATCGGTTGCGAGAATGGCACTTTTGCCGACGGCAACACCATGCTTTTTTGTGTCGGCAACGAATTCCGCCGCGGCGAAACTAATTCCATTTTTGACGGTAAAGACAATGTCAATTTTGATCCCGGTGGTTCATTCACCTATAACGGTAATAACTACAGCTCGGGCAATGTCTATGTTTGTAATTCCGCCGCCAGTTGTTGTGCCCAGGGCGGTGCCGGTTTCAAATGCGAAGATATTTATAAACCTAATCCCTCCAACCCTCCTGCTATCGACGACAACAACGCTTTACCAAACGATAAACGTGCTAGCCTTTGCGGTCTCACCGGCGAACCCGACGACGACCTTGTCCGTTATGTCCACACCAACATCGATCAATACGAACTTACTTGTGCCGACACTCCCGTCGTCGACGTCGTCCGCTCAACTTGTAGCACCGATGCCGGGGGTGAAGGGGCTCCTTATGGCAAGGTCACCCAATATGACAATAACGGCAAGGTTGACCCATTTGATAATGGCGGTCAAGAATTTATCGACGTCCAGGCCATCGTCAGTCTAGCTAGCGCCAAACTCGGTGGCTATGGTCCCGACCCCACGGCTCAAAGAAATAACAGTCTGGATGCCCTCGCCAAGGTCTATCCCTACAACGCCTTTCTAAACCAAGCTCTCCAGACCAATGCCCCCCGCGAAGCCTCCGGTACTTTTTGGCGCCTCCTGAACCAACTCGACCAAATGAACGCCAAAGCCAAATTGATGATTCGTTTTCGCCAAAATACACCACCCATGCGCGACCAAGACATCGTCTATGCCGGTGATGAAGCATCTCAGGAAGGCGACGCCGATGGCCGGGCCCTCGCCGATTACATGAACGCCATCATCGACGGCGTTGGCGGTAATTCCAAGATTAAACTCCTCTCACCCGCTTTTAATATCACTAGCCATTTCACCCCACCCCTCATCGCTAAGATGCTTTCCGCCGGTGCTAATTTTAGTGCCCTAGCGGGTTGCGCCGGCAATACCTATACCGTTGCCGGTCAAGGGGCTTATTCCTGGTACAAGTCTTTTCTCGCCCAGACCGGCCTCTCCGGTAAATGCAATTTTGTCTTTACCGAGTTCGGCGATTTCGATACCTTCGGCAAACCTCTCGATGGCCGCCCCGACGTCATCAATCGCATGAAAGACGAATTTAACAAGACCGTCGCTGACAGTAGCGTCATGGGCGCTCTCTACTTCAACGCCATGGGCGGCAATGACGATTTTGATGGACACGAACTTTCCCAAGCTGAATACTCGACCATCACCAGTTCCAACCCCGCCAAGGCGGGGGTCAACTCCGCCAAACCTTTTGATGGCGGCACTTTCCAGGACGCCGCCGCTAGTTACGCCGACTCCGGCTGGACTCTTGAAATCGCTTTTTCCTCCGGCGATGAAGGTACTGTCGTTAATTCTATCAACCGTGCCCTTTCTCGCGGCCTCACCCCCATTATCCGTATCTGCGTCGGCAATACCTGTGACTTTGCCGATCCCAAAGCTTACGTTGAATTCTTGCAAAAAGTCGCCTCTCAAACCACTGGCGCTTTTTACGCCATCGCCGGTCCAAACGAGCCGGAACGCGAACAATGGGTCGGCACTACCCCGGATGACGTCCCCGCTCCACCCCCAAAAACTACCAAGCTCTCTAGCCTTATGGGTAGTCTCCCCGGTTGTCTGACTTCCTATCCCGTCTGTAAAGACGCCATCGGGGTTTATGCCGCTCTCGACCCCGATACCCGCATCAAATACGACGCCCTCATCCCCTTCAACCAGGACAACCTCCGCGGTTACCTGGGCCTGCGCTATATCGAACCCGTCGACCGCCAAACTGATGTTGGTATTCTTACTGAAGGCCTCCCCTATATCCAATCCATCAAAGAGGCCCTGAATGACCCCAGCTTTGGAATCGTCAACGCCCTTTCTCCCGGCTGGCTGAATGCCGCCCGCATTAATCAATCAACTTCCGAAAACTACATCACCCCCCAGCAGGAAAAAAATAACCGCGGTGTTATCGAAAGGGTCGCCGATAAGGTTAAACAAATCTGGGGTTCGGATACCAAGGAAGACGATCCCGAGAGGAATCAGCTCGGCTGCTATCTCCACGAAAAAGGCACTACTCTGCCCGCCCCCACCACTTATCCCAAAGATTTCCCGGTTTCCCCCTCCAAATCGGAATGGGAAATCCAATCCGAACCGTTCTCTAAAAGTCTATATCAATTTATCCGCGTTCCCGTCGAAACCAAGGAAACAAAGAACTCGGACAAATGCATTATCAGAAATAAGTTTGGCGTCGAAATTGGCCGCGGCACCCATTATGTCACCACCGTTCTCAAGGGTCCGGGCAGTCGTCCTGAAAATAGCTACATCGTCAGCAACATCGGCCGTTCCATCGCCGTTCTCAACAACCCAAAGATGACCGACATTAGCACCCTTATCTCCGAACCAAAAAACAACGCCAACTACTCTCTCACCGCCATGATGCTGCCTGATTTTGCCGAACTCTCCGGCGATTATAAAAATACCCCCCTTCTCGCCCCGGGCGCTTCCTACGATTCCACCATTTATGTCTACACCGATCCGGCAACCCAGGATAGCGCTACCGCCGGCAAATCCCAAAGTACCAGCGGCCTCATCGCCCGCAAAGGCGGCCAGGCCCATATTGATCTGTGTAAACTGCGCAACTTCTGGTTCCGACCCGCCGGCATGCAGCTGGGCAAGCCCGAGGACTGCGAAAATCTTGATAGCTATATCAAAACGACCACCAGCACCTCCCCTTATCTCGCCTCCACCACCAGCACTAACCCGGCTGGACAATGTACCATCCCCACCGACAGTTACGACTCCACCGTCCGGGCCGCCATTCAAAAGATGCACGATATTCCGGGTAGTAACGCCAACAAAGTCCCCTTGCAGTTCCTCTTCGCCGTCTACGAAATCGAATCCTTCCCCTATTTCACCGGCGCTCAACCCTATGTTTGCCAAGAGAACCCCGTCACTGCCGCCGGCCCGTTCCAAATCGTCAAAAATACCTACGATCTGCTCACCTGTGAATCAGAGAGACTGGGCAACGATCTTGCCGTTTGTTCAAGTAGTAGCGGCAAACTCTCCCGCTGCGACGTGGACAACAGCGTCGAGCTGGCCGCCCGCGTCATTCTTTTCTCCGCCGGTAAATGGATCTATGGCCCAGGCAACTGCTCTGCCACTGGTTCCATCTCTTCCACCGACAAGGCTACTATCTATAAAGCGGCTAATAACTACTACGGTTCCTGTCAACCCGACGCCGGTACCGGCGCCTACAAACTCCAAATCCCCCGCCCCAACAGCGGGCGACCCAACTACGGCGACATCGTTCTGGAAAAAATGGGCCTCATTAAGACCGCCTCCGATTACCCCCAGCCCCAGTGTCAATGAGTTGGTATAATCGAATTATGCTCAAGCGGCTTCTTTTGGGACTGTTTTCACTTCTAATTTTCTTCTCTATCTATTCCGCTACCAGCACCCCGACACAGGCTGCAGAAACCGACTCTGTCGATGACATGATCGATGATTTCTGTAAACGCCGTCAAGGCAACCAAATGAATCTGGAGATCTGGTACTCCGGAAAGTGCAAGGACCCCAGTAGCATTGGTTTCTCCCAAATCGTCCTTCTCGATCTTCTCTCCCGCACCCAAGGTGATACTTTCGAGGACAAAAACCCATTACAAATCCTCCAGATGCTAATCACTTTTGACAAAAAAAGCGGCCGGGCTGTTGCCCAAATCCCCACCGAGCCTCTTGTTGGAAATGGCGTCATTGGTCAATTGGGTAAAGCCATTGGCTTTGCTTATCAATCCCCCCCCGTTTCCCTGGGCAGCTACCTGGCTGACGTCCGCCAAAACATCGAAAAGCACAGTCTCGTCAAACCAGCTTATGCTCAAGGCGCTGGTTACGGATTTCAAAATCTTCTTCCTGTTCTCCCCATCTGGAAGGCTTTCCGAAATGTTGCCTATTTTGTCTTCATTCTCGTTTTTGTTCTCTATGGTTTCATGATCATGTTCCGTATGAAAATTAACCCTCAAAATACCGCCTCCTTCCAAGCCGCCATCCCAAAAATCGTCATGACCCTTCTCATCATCACTTTCGCCTATGCCATCGCCGGCTTCCTAATCGATATCATGTATGTTATTTTCAATCTCATTTTAAGTATCTTCGCTTCATCCGGCATGATTAACGTCGACAACTGGTGGAATAGCAAGGTCATTCTCCTCGCCTCGGGCCAAGGCGGACTCTTACCTTCATTCATATTTTCAATCGCCACCGCCATCTTCTTCGTCCCCTCATCACTCATCAACGTCTTAACTCAACTCCCGGGTGCCGCCTCACTGGTCATCGATCTTGTCTTAACCGCCACCGGGCTCGGCCTCATTCTCCGCCTCATCATTGTCATTGCCATCGGTTATAGTTACATGAAATTAATATTCAAACTCTTCGAGGCCTATATCACCGTCATCATCCAGGTCATCTTCTCTCCTCTGATCCTGCTCCAGGACGTCCTCCCCGGCTCGGACGCTTTTGGCGGATGGATGCGAAATATTGCCGCCAATCTTTCTGTCTTTCCCGTCACCATGATCATGTTTCTTCTCTCGTATATCTTCATGATCCAACCCTTCACTTCCCAATTTGGAATTGGAGGAGCTAGCGGATTAAGCGGCATCACCGGCGTCCCACCCCTCCCCGCAGCTAATGGTCTAGCTGTTCCTCTCATCGGCGGCCCAATTGCACCCATCATTGGCTCTTGGACCAATAGCGAATCTATTCTTGCCGTCATCGGTTTCTTTATCATCCTCATGGCCAGCAAATACGTCGACATGGTCAAAGACGCTCTCAAGGTTCCTCCGTTCAAGTACGGCACCGCCCTCAGCGACGCCCTCAACTACGGCCTTGGCCAATTCACCAATCAAAGAAGCTTGTACAACCGATATCTGGGAACAGATTCTGCTGGCACCCAACACGCCGTTTCTGCTGGCATTAACCGTGTCATAGGAACCACAAACGCAGTCGCTGGAACAAACATACCAACCGTGGCGGGTCAAAGGGCCGCAATAAAGGACGTACAACTTGGGCTTAAATAATAATGAACTACCTATCTTCTTGGTTTATTAAGTTTTTTATACAGCCAATCAAAATATTCATCATTACTCGCTTCATATTTACCCATAACCCTTCTTCCGCGCACTTCTGGTAATACCAAGTTCGCGGCACCTCCTTCTTTTTTCAACAGACCAACATCCGAGTCCTCACTATCAGACCTAGGTAATCTTTCTGATCTCAACAGCTCCCACGTCTTTCTTCTAATCTCTTTCATAAATACTGAAAGACTTTTATAATCAATATCGTTTCCGATATATCTCATGTTGGCAACACCGGAAACAGACCCACCCATCTTTTCAAACAATATGTTCAGCTGAGAGGGAAATAAAAATGATGGCTTTGCCTTAGACTGAGTACCAAGATCTGTCGTGTTAGCTGGATTTTCGACAGAAAGTTCCCATATAATATTTTGAGATTCAATTTCAATTTGATGGTCAAGCTCATTTTGGGTAATTACACCAATTTCAACTAATGACTGACCATTACTTCTTAAATCAGCCAATGCTCCTACCGCGACACCAATCCTTGATCCCTTGTCCGCCTCCTTACCCAATTCCCCAATAGTTACAATCGCGGCTCTAAACTTCTCTCCATCCTTGACGGTATTGTATGAAAGTTGTTGAGGCATCCTGCCTTCTTTAATCATATTCTGATCTTCAAAGGGAGAACCCTCAAGAAATGTTCCCCGTCTGGCTCTTTCCAAATAAACATTCGTCTCGAGACGATCTTTCGTCTTTGTCGGATCATCGGGGGCTGGATCAGGGTCTTCACCAACCTTTGTTTTTACTCTCAAGGCAGACAGCGCCACTCTTTCTAATTCATCCTTGTATGTTCCTGTTTTTGTCTCGTAATCTCTCCGTGATCCGATATAAACTGGGGGGGTTAGTAAGGTGGCCAACGAGTGTCTGCTAGCAGCAAAGGTAAAATCACGAGATAGGTAATGTTGCCAGTTATAATTACCTTCTTCTTTAAAAGCCTGGAACATCTGCCAAGCCAAGCTCGTCGCGTCTTTTCCAAAGGTAGATTCAATTTTAGAAAATGCTTCCGCTTTCAAACTACGTTGGTATGAAGGGTCATAATAATTCGTTCCCCAAGATTCGGCACCATCTGCATTTATTTTCTTTGATCTGAATTTTTCAAAAGGTTTCGCCCAAGCGGCAGAAAAATCTGGTTCTCTTTCTCCAAGCATTACAAATATCGCAAAGGCACTATCAATGTTTTCTCTTTTTAGACCGTCACCCTCGTCTTTCAAATTTTTCAGCCAGAGAAAAGTATCCCTATCTAACACTGCCGCGCTGGCTCCGCCAGACTCAGAACCCTTCATATCATTCATATATCTATTCACCGCCGCCCCTTTATCCGCCATCGCCTTGTAACTTTGTTCCTTCAACTCAGCCGACCTTAATATACATCTGGCAAAAATTTCTGCCTCAAATTCTCCTCGAACACCATCTCTCCTGTCAATCGGTAACCTTACAAACAAATCAACCGGTGTAAATGTTTTTGGATCAAAGCCCAAACTCGAAATTATCTTATCTCGAACATTATTTAACGATAATGAATCATCATTTGATGTTGTCCGAATAATCTCTCTTGCTCTTTCCCTAAGAAACAACTTGAGCTTTCCCTCATCCTCTGGAATCTCAACCCTTCCTGTTTCAGCGTTTCCATTACCAGTCTTTCCCATCTCCGGGGTGGGTGGAATCAATTCTTCCTCAATTACACTAATGGCCGCAGCAATCCGAGTCATCTCCGTTGTATCTTCTTCCAAATCCAGTGCGGCTTTAGCTTGTCTCCTCGCCGACTCCAACAAGACATTACGGCCCTTGACCCCAAGGGCATTAGCCGCCTCTAATGTCTGCTCCCATTTCGGAAGTGTTTTGCTTTTCTTAATCTCAACCATGCCAGGAAATAGTTCTTTACCAAGAGTCACAAACTCGCCCGGCGGACCAAACTTCTCAGACATATCTTAGGCAGACAAATAATAACCCATAGCTACGGCTAATTTTAGCACAAACGGGGGGGAACCCTATTGTTTGTTAATTTCCAGAAATTCTCTGACCGTAACAATTTTCAAACGACCCAAGAGGGGGTCGCCATTCAAAACCAGCAGGTCCTTATCGCCAGTGATCAAGTAGTCCGACCCTCCGCCAAAAGCCAAGGCCAGCAATTTATCATCACCACCATCTCTACTGCGAATTGGCAAGTGCTCCTCCGAAAGCGGGGTTGCTGATTCAGAACCGAGTCTTAATAGTGTCAAGACTTGGGCTATTATTTCGGTCGAAAGACCGTAGCGCTTTTTTATGTCGTTTCTTTGCAAAACAGTCTCTATCTCAGAAATAAGTTGACTTGAAGTTGCCAGAGTATAAAAACCCATCTGCCACAATCGAAGAAGTTGGTCGGGCAAACTTCCCCTGACAATAATAGCGCTAATAAAGAGATTTGTATCAATAACCACCCGCGGTTACATCTTTCATTACCGCCCCAATGTTTTTATCCTTGTTTTGTTTCTGAATATCATCCACCATCCCAAAAAATCTCATTTTCGCCACTTTTTTGAGAGTCTCGTACTCATCCGGATTCACTACCACCGCAAAAACTCTACCCTTTTTTTCGACCGCAATGGATTTTTTGCCATAATAAACCTCCCCCAAAAGATCGGTGAAACCATCCCTAGCGGCCCTTGCGGTCATCGTCGTCAACATAACCAAAATATATCACAAATTTACACAATGTCAATAATTACATTATGACTACAGTGCATGCGGATGACATTTATACCTCCCGTTAGTTATACTTAAATCTGCCATGCCCATCGAACAACACCCCATTCCCCAAGACGTCGCCGGCTACAAGTTCCGCCTCATCGGCGACATGACCTTGAAACAATTCATCTGGCTCGCCGCCGGTATCATTTTGGGTCTCTTCATCTATCAACTTCCCCTGCCTTTCTTCTTCAAATATCCCCTGGCCGCCCTCGCCGTCGGCCTTGGCGCCGGCATTGCTTTTGTCCCTATCGAAGGCCGGTCCATGGACAAATGGCTCATTGCCTTCATCAAATCCATCTACTCACCCACCCAATACGTCTGGAAAAAAGGTGGGGGGGAAGAAACCTCCCCAACCATCACCGCCGTGGTCAAACCAGTTACTATTCCAACTCCGGTTGTTCCTCCCTCAACTCCCCCGCCCGCCAAACCAATTGCAACATCTCCAACTCTTCAACCAACCGCACCAGCTTCTCAACTGCCCGTTCCCTTTACTCCCACCACTCCCAATACCCTGGTCGGTATGACTCTCACTCCCGACAGCAAGATACTCCCCGGCTGCCTCATCGAGATCAAATTGGGTGGCCTCAGTCAGCGTGCCACCAAAAGCAACCAGCTCGGTCAATTCCTCTTTGCCAAACCGCTCGAAAACGGCGTTTACCAAATTGTCACCGAAAAAGCCGGCTACAGGTTCGACACCTACTCTCTTAATCTCACCGGCCAGATTGTTAAACCCTTAAGACTCCAAGCCAAACTATGAATACCAAAAAACAACAAAAAATCAGCGTCAAAGGCATTCAAATAGTAATATTCACGAGGAACGAGCGTAATTATATTTCTTTAACAGACATTGCTCGTTACAAGAATGCCGATGAACCAAAAGATATTGTCAAAAATTGGTTAAGGACGAGAAACACTATTGAGTTTTTGGGGATATGGGAAAAACTACATAACCCGGCCTTTAAAGGGGTCGAATTCGACGCCTTTAAAAACGAGTCGGGAAGTAATTCATTTGTTCTTTCACCCCAGAAATGGATAGAAAAAACGCAGGCTATTGGTATCATCTCAAAGATGGGTCGTTATGGCGGAGGCACCTATGCTCATATTGACATTGCCTATGAGTTTGCTTCTTGGATAAGTGCCGAGTTCAAACTGTTCCTCATCAAAGAATTTCAAAGACTCAAAGAAGAAGAGAATCTACGCCTTGCCCTAGGTTGGGACTTGAAAAGAAATCTTGCCAAAATTAACTATCGAATTCACACTGATGCCGTGAAAGCTCACCTGGTTCCAAACAGTTTGCCAAAAAACAAAATTAATATCGTTTATGCTAACGAAGCGGATGTTTTAAACATTGCTCTACTCGGCATGACCGCTAAAGACTGGAGGGATAAAAACCCGAGCAAAGAAGGCAATCTCCGAGATTATGTCAATGTTACCCAACTAGTAGTTTTGTCAAACTTGGAAGGCATTAATGCTGAACTGATTCGCCAAGGACTGTCACAACCAAACCGGCTAATTCAACTCAATCAAATTGCCATTATCCAAATGCGATCCTTGTTAAGTAGCAGCGGCATAAAGAAACTGAAATGAGTACCATCAAAGCCAGCACCCAGGAACACCTCGACATCTATACCATCAAGGACCACTTAGTCTTCTTAAAGGACGGCAGTGTCGCTCTCGTCCTCCAAACCACCGCCATCAACTTCGGTCTTCTCTCTGACGAGGAACAAGATGCCACCATCTATTCTTATGCCGCCCTGATCAACTCCCTCTCCTTCCCCATTCAAATCCTCATCCGCTCCCAGAGAAAAGATGTTTCCGAATACATCGAACTGCTCGACCAAAGAATGCAGGAAGTCCAATCGCAAAAAATCAAGGAAACAATTATTAAATATCGCCAATTCATCAAGAGCCTGGTCAAAGAAAATCGCGTCCTCGAAAAACGCTTCTACGTCATCGTCCCTTTCACCACCGTCGAACTCGGTATTACCGCCAGCGCCATGAACCCCTTCGCCAAGATCCCTCAAAAGCCACCCTTCGATCTTTCCTATATCGGCGAGAAGGCGATGCTCATTCTCTATCCCAAGCGCGATCACCTAATCCGCCAGTTTGCCCGGATTGGTCTCAAGGCGCGTCAAATGACCACACCCGAACTCATTAGTTTCTTCTACAACATCTATAACCCCTCGGCTAGTATTCTCAAACCGGAAATTAATCTACCGAGCAAATAACCATGACCCAAATTAACGCCATCCCCACCCAGGCCAGCCAACAGACCGAGGCCGATATCGCCAATGTCCAAAATACCATCGCCCCCCCCGCGATCGAACTAGATTTTTCTGAGCTCAAACTCGGCCCCACTAACCTGCGCACCCTTTTTGTCGTCGGCTACCCCCGCTACGTCTCCGCCAACTGGCTCTCACCCCTCATCAACTTCAATCACTCCCTCGACGTCGCCATGTATATCTATCCTACCGAGAGTAAGGACACCCTCGACCAGCTCCGGCGGCGCATCGCCGAAATGGAAGCCGAAATCAGCACCGATATCCAGCGCGGTCGTCTCCCCCAGGCCGCCACCGAAGCGGCCCTCGAAGATGCCAAATCGCTCCAGTCACAATTAGTTAAAGGCGTCGAACGCTTTTATCAGTTTTCTCTCTATGTCACCATCGGCGCCGAATCGGTCAAGGAATTAAACACCATCACCAAGCAGGTCCAGAGCACCTTGGGCTCCCTTCTCATCGTCAGCAAAGTTGCCTCCCTCTCCATGGAGGAAGCCTTCAAAACCACCCTCCCCTATTTCAAAGATCGACTTCTGATAACCAGAAATATGGACACCACCGCCCTCTCCACCACTTTTCCTTTCACCTCCTCCGATCTTTCGGACAACAAAGGTGTTCTCTATGGGATAAATATGCATAATGAATCTTTGGTTATTTTTGACCGTTTTTCACTCGAGAATGCGAACATGTTGGTTTTGGCAACTAGTGGAGCCGGGAAGTCTCTAGCCTATAGTGACGAAGTGGTCATCAAAAACGCTGCTAATGAAGTTAAACGAACCAAAATCGGTCCCCTAATTGAAAAAATAATCCAAAGAAAAGGATCAATAAGTTTAGAAAAAGACATCGAAGGTAATATTAATCCCGGAATCAAGGTCTATTCATTTGACCCCAAAACCCTGAAGAGTAGTTGGTCTTCCGTCACTGTCGCCGCCCGCAAAAAATCTCCCAAAACCCTCTATAAATTCACTACCAAGTCTGGTCGGGAGATCACCACTACCGCCGACCACAACCTACTTACCTTAAAAGACACCAAAATTAGTGTCTCCAAAGGGTCAACTGTCAAAGTCGGCGACTATCTCCCCCTCCCCCGTCATCTAAGTGAATCAACCTCCTCCACTTCTAAACATTCACTCGAATACTATGCCCTCCTGGGCGGCAAAGCAGACACCAAGAAAGTTCCCTCTATTTTGTTTGCCGAGAAAAACGATCTCAAGGCCGCCTATCTTCGATCGTATTTTTCCGGTGACGGTTGTGTCGAAGCACACGAAGTTACCTGTGTTACAAAATCAAAAGGTCTTGCTTCTGATCTTTCCTATCTCCTCTACAACTTTGGCATCATTGCCCGAATCCAACCCAAATTCAAAAAAGCCACCAATTCAAAACATCAAGGCGATATCTATCACCAACTCACCATTTCCGGTCAAGATAATCTCAAGAAGTTTGCCAAGCATATCGGCTTCAATCTCGGTTACAAAAACCAAAAACTTCAAAAACTAATTAAGAAAGTTGGTAATTCCAATGTCGATATTATTCCTAATCTTGGAAAGGCACTCCGAAAAATATACCGAACTCTCTACAATACCGAAAACAAGGCACCACGACGATTGATCGAAATCAAAAACGGTTCATACCAGCCAACGCCCAAAGAAGTACTCCGGCTGGTTGAAGGAATCAGACCAAGACTAACTGAAATCGAAAATGAAGCAGGAAGCATCTTTACTCTCCTCAAACTCCCGCAATGGCAGGATCTGGCTTTGGAGGGTGCGGCTAAAAAATCACTAAATAAAAAGCTTTGGCAAAACCTTGGTCAAACCTGGCGAACCATGAAGGTTCGTCAAGTTACCCCTCAGATAAACACCGTTCTGAAAGTCTACGAGACCATCCACGGCCCAGTCATAACCAAGGAGCAAATCTACAGTAATCTCGACCACTCTTTCAAAACCTTAGGCTTATCTTTAGGAGATTTTGATAATACTCTCTGGAATGCCGTCACCCAAACCAATGCCAATACAATTTACGACCGTGTCTACAAAGCCGGTCAGTATCTCTTCAGGAAATACCTACAACTTCAAGACAAAATTAAAGAAATAGAGGCTATTCTTCTGGATCTCACCACGCTTGCCAATTCGGACCTCTTTTGGGACCCAATCGAAAAAATCGAAAAAATCAAGTCCGAACACCCTTACGTTTATGATCTCACCGTTAATAATCAGGTCTTCCTAGCTGGCCATGGTGGCATGTTTGTTCACAATTCCTATTTCGTCAAACTCGAAATCCTCCGTTCCTTCATGTTCGACACCGACACCATCGTCATCGACCCGGAAAACGAATATGAAATGATCGCCAAGGCCGTCGGCGGCAACTACATCGCCTTCTCGACCACCTCCGCCAACAAAATCAACCCTTTCCAGATTGCCAGTCCCAAAGAAAGCACCGAGGATGAAATGGGCTACAAATATCTTTTCTTGAACTCACTCCTCAAGATTATGTTGGGCCAGATGTCGCCCATCGAGGACGCCACCCTTAACCGCGCCCTCGTTCTTACTTACCGCCAAAAAGGTATCACCGAGGATCCCGCCACCCATGTCCTTGAAGCCCCGCGCATGGAAGATCTCTACCGCTCTCTCATCGGTATGGAGGAGGAATCGGCCAAAAATCTGGCCGCCCGCCTGGAGCGCTATGTCATGGGTGCCATCAAAGGTATCTTCGACCAGCAAAGCAATATTAACCTTGACAGCAAGATTACCGTCTTTACCCTCCGCGAGCTGGCCGACGAGATCCGCCCCATCGTCATGTTTATCATTCTCGATTATGTTTGGACCAAGGTCCGAAAAGACCTCCGCCGCCGGCTTCTCGTCGTCGACGAGGCCTGGTATCTCATGCGCTTTGAAGACTCGGCCAAGATTCTCCAGGGTTTCGTCAAAAGGGCCAGAAAATATTACCTTGGTGTCACTGTCATTTCCCAAAATGCCGACGACTTTCTCTTCTCGGCCTACGGCAAGGCGATTGTGACCAACTCCGCTCTCCAAATGCTCTTTAAGCAAAGCCCCGCCGCCATCGACCAGGTGGCCGAAGTTTTCTACCTCTCCCAAGGCGAGCGCCACATGCTTCTCTCCGCCGGTGTCGGCGAAGGATTGTTCTTTGCCGGCCAAAATCACGTCGCCATTCGCGTCATCTCCTCCCCCGACGAACACGCCCTGGCCACCAGCAAACCCTCCGAAGTTCTCGAACGCCAAAAGGCCCAAGCTGTCGCATAGTAAACTATAGCTATGGCTACCAGGCGGGTTTCCCTGCTAGAAATTGATCAAAACCTCATTCTTCAGCTCAAGGCAATTATTTCGTCGCCTGTCGCCGATTTTGATAAGTTGGACGATGATCAGAAAAAAACGCTTTTCGTCGCCGCTCTGGCCGCCGGTTACAAAACCAATCTCGAACTTTGGCTTCGCCTGAAAGAACACCCCGAATATATTGGTCTCCCGCCCCGACCACCAGAAGTAGTTGAAAACTCAACCGTCAACGCCCAAATCCTCGCCACCCTCGTCGCCGATCTCGAAAACAAAGAAACACTCGACCAAAGAATCGACTCCACCTTCAAAAGCCGGAGCGAAAAAGATCGCACTCTGATCAAGCTTATGGTTCAGATGATGATCCACCGAGAGCAAGCCCGAGTTCTGGCGGCCAATGCGGACCCCAAAAACAGCGCCGTCCTCAGGATTATAAATCAAGAAACCGACCCCAAACGACCGCCCCTTCCCGTTATCCAACAGGCTGTCGCCGCTGTTATCACCGCTTCTATCACCCAAACCGAAGTTGTCTTTACCAAGACTCAAACTGACGAGGCCGTTAACACTTTAACCGTCGCCACCATCGCGGGTCTGGTCGATTACTCCGATCCGGTCTTGACTAGTACCGCCATTCAGGCCGCCCTCGGTAGCAATCCGGAGTATCAAACCGATGTCACCGCAGTTGTCCACCAAATCGAGAAAAACCTCACCCTAACCCCCCTCCCCAACTACGAAAGCTCTACCGTCACCCAAGCCAGCCCAAGTGTTGCTCTTACTTTAAACAAAATTTCCCTTCCTGATTCGGAAATCAAACCGGAAATGGCAAATATTACCCTCCCCCCTCCTCTTCAAGACCGGGTAGAGGAAGTTCAGGCCCTCGCCGAAAGGTTCAGTACCGCCATCGCCACCAATCCCAAAACCGACCCCCTCCTCGCCAATCTGACCGGCACCATCACACCAGATCAGGAAAAAGAACTCGTAAGAATCCTCATCGCTGAAAACCTGGTTACCAGATCCTCCCCTACCCAAGCCGGCAACGCCGCCGCTACCGTTATCGAAAAATTTAACCCCACTAACCCCCTCATTGATGCGGCCACCATCCGCGTTGTTTCCATGGGCCTCGATATCAAATCGGTCGAGAACCACCTCGCTGAAAAACCGGCCTCCAAGCTCGTCAATTTTATTCACCAAAACCCAAACGTCCTCCGACAGTTAAGGACTGGTAGCCAACATCTCGACGGTTCTAAATTAGGCGCCGAAATTCGCCCCTCTCCACTTTCCGGTCTGGCCGCCACTTACCAAACCCTGACCAACCGCGTTTCCGGTTTCCTGGGCCAGGCCGGCCAAATCTTCAACGCCGTCACCCATCCTTTCCAATTCATCCAGGGCAAGATCGGCAACTTCATCGGTAACCGCATCGTCGGTCAGTTCAAAAACTGGCTCGCCGAAAAAGTTGTCTCCCGCATCGCCAACGAAACTCTCAAAAAGGGCGCCGAATTTATCCTCAAACGCGGGCTACAGGAAGGAGTCAAACTCCTCGCCAAAGAAGGTCTCAAGCGTGGTTTGCAAGCCGTTGCCCAACTCGCCAATATCGCCCCTGGCGCTGGCCTTCTTCTCGCCGTCGCCATTGAAGCCGCTTTTTATATCGGCGGAAAAACAATCGGGGCCGCCCTAAAGGGAATTAACAATTTGTTTCGCGCCTTCACCGGTGAAGACTTCGACGCCCGCGCCGCTCTCGCTCTTCCTCTGGCCGCTCTTGCCGGGATTGGTGGAATCCTGGGCGGTCTTGGCGCTGCCACTTCCGTTGCGGCCATGTCCGCCGGCGTCGCCTTGGTTATTTCCGCCGTCGTTGGTTTCTTCCTCTATATCACCGTCATCACCGTTGCCCCCATTATCACCACCATCGCCCAACTTGACTCCGGCCTTGGGCCCCAGCAGGGACCGGCCTTTGGCGGAGTTTACGAGCCGTATACCGGCCCTATTCTCCCTGGTTGTTCCCAAATCTGGCCTGTGTCCCCCGGCTTTGTTCTTCAGGGGCCTCATGGCACCTATTCCCACGCCTCCGTCGAAGCCGTCGACATTTATGTTTCCATCGGCACTCCCGTCAAAAGTATGAGTTCCGGCGTGGTTACTCTCACTGGCTGGGGAGATGCCTACGGTAACTGGATCCAAGTTCGTTCTACCAGCGAGGATGGTAAATCCTATACCGTCATCTATGCTCACTTATCGGAAATCGGCGTCCAGGTCGGCACTCCCGTCGGCGTCGGTACGCTGATCGCTCTCTCCGGCGCCTCCAGTAGCGTCCCCGGCTTTGCTAATCCTCACCTTCATATGGAGTATCGCGGCATCGCCTACAATTCTTGCCCCGCCGGCGGCGTCCAGGTTCCCGACGGCTGTGTTGGCGCTGTCGTCGGCAAATCAAACGCTTGTCTTATCAACGGCAAGCCGATTTATACTAAATAACAGATGAACTTACTTAAAAACCGCCGCCTCCCCATTATCTCTCTTGGTATCGTCACCGTCTTGGCGATTATTCTCTATCTAATCCTCCGCCCCGCGCCGACACTACCGATTATCACTCTAACTCCAACCGTTACTCCCGGAGTCATCCCCACCCTCGGCCTTGTCCCCGCTAACCCAAACCAAAGATTGATTATCAACTGGAACAACCTCACCGTTGTCCCGCCGGATAAATTAACCTTTTACACCATTATCAGGCCTCTGCTTAACGATCAAGCTATCGGCGTAGTCGCAACCGCGCTTGGCTTCCGAGAAACGGACGCCAAAACCACTCTCCAAAAGACATCCAAGCTTTATGTCCAAGGTAATCGCTCTCTCTTTGCCTCTACCAGTCAAAATCAAGTTCAATTTGCCGACAGTGGGCCCTTGCCAACCAAAGTCGGTTTTGAGAACATCAGTGCCCTGGAACAACGGACGATCGCTTATCTGAATCAATTCTTCAAAAACATCTCCTTTACCAAAACCGGTAACGCCGAATACTTTCTCGGCCGCTTGGGCGACTACTATCCCCAAATTGTGACCAGAGAAAAAGCCAACTTAATTCGATTTAGCTTCCAACAAACTATCGCCGGTTACCCGCTTCTAACAGAAGCGACAAAAAACGCCATTGTCGTTTTTACCTACGACTCCAATTCCTCCTTACGATCCCTGGAAATCAGCGGCGGCTATGGACAAACAGAAACCGGTCAGACGGTTAGCCTCTTGGATTTCGACTCTCTTCGCCAAACAGCCACTCGTCTTGCCGTTTCCCTGTCTCTTGAGACTACTGTTGATAATAAATCACTCATCGACAGCCAGCTCGTCGTTACTCTCGATCTGGCTGACATTAGCCTTGTTTATTTTGCCAAACCAGAGAGCAACCAAATCGTCCCCGCCTTTCTCCTCAAGGGTACTTTAAAGGGAAATTTCCCCGACACTCCCGCTACTTATTTAGTTCCCGCCGCTCAACTCTGAGTCCTTACCGGCATAATCACATGCAGGAAGTCGCTCTTCTCGATTCGAAAAACCGCCGGCTTTAACTCCCCCTCCGTCTCCAAAGTAATTTTCTCCTCCCTGACCACCCCTAAATAGTCAAGTAAATACCGAGCGTTGAAGGCGATCGTCACCTCATCGCCTTCAACCTCAGCCTCAATTGTCGTCTGACTGCCACCCATTTGGTCACTCTGGGCTGTCACTGCGACCCCTCCTTCACTAACCGCCAGTTTCACCACATTGGCGCTGTCGCGGGCAAAAAGCGAAGCCCGCTTCACCGCCTCCATTAGCGCCTCTTTATCAATCACCACTGTAATCTTCTTCTCGGTCGGGATCACTTTGGTATAAGGTGGAAACTCCCCGGCAATCAGTCGGCTGCTCATTTCAATATCATCGGCCTGAAAAATCACCTGTTGTTTGTCATTATCAAACTCCACCTTCACCGTCTTCATTGCCGGCTCCAAGACCCGGGTTAGCTCCATCAATGCTCTGACCGGCAAGACAAACTTCTGGGTATCTCCGGCAGTCTCTGCGGCATCGTTTTTGAAGTAGTCCACCCCCAGACGATAGCCATCGGTCGCCGCCAGAGTAATCCGCTTCTTATCAAAAATCCACAGAACTCCGGCCAGTATCGGCCGCGCGTCATCTTTCGCCGCCGCTATCCCTACCCGTTCCACCTTTTCCACCAATTCAGCCACATCTATTTCCAGTCCTTTCCCCTTTGTTTTTGGCAGGGCCGGAAATTCTTCACTACTTTGTCCTACCACCTCCGCTCTCACTTTTTCGCCCTCGATAATTAGAGTTTGTTTCTTGTCAGAAAGATCGACCACTCCCACCGGCAAAGTGGCTACCAAATCGGAAAACAATTTTGCCGGCACCGCTATTTCACCTTCTTCGCTAACTTTCGCCCTCACCTTTACTCGAAAAGACAATTCCAAATCAGTCGCCGACAAAACCACGCCTTCCTTACTTGCCTTTAGCAGTATTGTCGACAAGATCGGCAGCTGCGCCCGCGCCGATACCCCGCGCATGCAAATCGACACCCCCTTCTTTAAATTTTCCGCCAAAACATTGATCTTCATTTTCTGCTTCTTCTTATTACTTTATTCTTAATAGTTAGTAGTTAGTAATAATAGGGTCTGTTGATATGTTAGCATCGTGCCCATGCCCTGCCCACCCCCAATGTGAGCAAATAATTTTTAATCGCTGAACCATTGTTTTTAATCCTTTTTTCGCCTTACTGACCATCAATAACTGTGGGTAAAAAGCTAATTCTGTGGATTTTTTGTGAATAAGAATTAACATCTTTTCTAGAAATACATTTCCTGTCTTAACTTAACCACATTTTCGCGGACGACCTGATTGACTTCAAACTCCTGTTTAATCTTTTCATCGGCATGCATGATCGTCGTATGGTCTCGCCCGCCCATTAACTCTCCCACCTTCTCCAGTTGCAAGCCAAGCTCATTACGTAGTAAATGTATTGCGATGTGCCGCGCCAAAACCAGTTCCGCTTTTCGACTCTTTCCCAGCAGGTCTTTGTTCTTGAAATCAAAATGTTTCGCTACCAAACTAATTAGTTGGATCGGCCGCAGTTTCCTTGTTTCTCTTTGTTGTTTGACACCGACAATTTTCTCTACCATTGCCGCTTCGGCTGCCCCACCCTTTAAGCTCGCTTCGGCTGCGACTCGCATCAATGCCCCTTCCAGTTCGCGGGCATTGGTCACTACGTTCGCGGCGATCAAGTTAATCAATTCTGTGCCGATCGATAGACCCACCTCCGTCGCTTTCTTGGTAATGATTGCTACTCTCATTTCGTAGTCCGGTAGGCCCACATCGACCGTCAACCCGCCCAGGAAGCGGCTCACCAGTCTTTGCTCCAATTTGTCGATATCCTGCGGCTTCCGGTCAGAGGTTAATACGATCTGAACTCCGTTTTGGTAAAGAACATTAAAGGTATTAAAAAACTCCTCCTGGCTCGACTCCTTGCCCGCGAAAAACTGGACGTCATCAACCAAAAGTGCCCCGACTTTTCGATATTTTTCCTTGAAGGCGCCGACTGTCTTTGACCGCAACGAGCTAACCAGGTCATTCGTGAACTGTTCACTGGTGACATAATTTACCTTGCTCATCCCTTTATTCGCCAGCGCGTGGCCGACAGCCTGCATCAAATGAGTCTTGCCAACGCCAACTCCACCCCAGATAAAGAGTGGGTTATGGCGGATGCCCGGGTAGAGGACGACCGCTTTCGCCGCCGCGTAAGCCAGATTGTTTGAACTGCCCACCACAAACGAATCGAAGGTGTAGCGTGGAAATAGACCTTTTGTTCCACTGGCATCGCCCTGTTTTTGGGCAAACAATCCTTCCGTAACCTCCTTGCCCGACGAAGCTTCAGCGAAGTCGGGGGCGGAAGGGAACTTCTGCCCAACTACCAACGCCAACTCCACCCTTCTCTCGAGCTGTTTTTCCATTGCCTGTTTAATTTGGCCATAGTACCGGTTATCAATTTGATTGAGATGGTAGGCTGAAGGCGAGGCCAGTTCGACAATTACTCGCTCGGCATCAACCTCGGAAATGCTTCTTATGAAGCAGGGCTTAATATAGTAACCAAAAGTCGCCGACGACATCGCTACTTCCAGCTCGCCGCAGACACTCGCCCAAATTTCCGACTCATTGACTTGCATACCCTAGGTTTTATAAGTTTTCCACATTTTGTCCACCCCCAATATACCCGAACGAAAACCATCTTTTTATCGACCGAAGGAAAACAAAAACAGCAAATGGATACAAAAAGATTTATCTGCTAAAATATCATTCGCTATGCCAAAAAGAGTCTACCAGCCAAAAAAGATCAAACACGCTCGCAAACACGGTTTTAGGGCCAGAATGTCCACTCCTGCCGGACGCCAAGTCATCAGCCGCCGCCGCGCCGTTGGCCGCCAGAAATTGAGTGCTTAACAAACAAAACCGTCTCAGCCTCAGAACAGAGCGGGTTCGTCTCGAAAAAACAGGCCAAACTCGTCATTCGTCCCTCTTTATTGTCATCGTTGCCCCCTCATCGCAGGGAGAAGCCGCCTTTCCCCGTTTTGCCCTTCTGGTCAGCAAGAAACTCGCCCCCCTCTCGGTCGAGCGTCACCGTCTCAAACGTCTGATCACCGAAATTATCCGTCTTAATCTTAATGAGTTTCCCCAAGGCAAAGATATTCTTGTCATTCCCAAAAAGAATTCGCTTTCCGCTCCCCGCGAACAAATTCTTACCGACCTTAAACAGTTATGTTCCTAAAGCTTTACCATCGCCTTATTTCCCCACTCCACCATTTTATCGGCCGGTCATTTTTTGGCGCCTCCTACTCCTGCCGTTTTTCTCCCACCTGTTCGGTCTACACTGCCCAAGCCGTTCGTAAATATGGTATCATTCACGGAGGTTTATTAGGCTTAAAGAGACTGGCCCGCTGCCACCCGCTCTCTCGTTCGCCCTATCTCGACCCCGTGCCCTAAAAACATAAAAAACAATGCTTGATTTCATAGTTAACCCCATCAACCAACTACTCATCTTTCTCTATGGCCTCACCGGTCAGAATTTCGGGCTAGCCATCATTCTCCTCACCCTTATCATCCGCGCTGTTTTGGTTCCGGTCACGATCCCCTCTTTAAAGTCGGCCAAAAAACTCCAGGACTTGAAACCCCTCCTCGACCGTCTGAAAGAAAAGCACAAGGACAAAAAAAAACTCCAACTCGCCCAGCTCGATCTCTACAAACAGCACGGCATCAACCCCGCCTCGGGCTGTCTACCTCAAATTGCTCAACTGCTCGTCCTCATCGCTCTTTATCAAGTCTTTATGAACTTCATCAACAACGGACAACTCAACGGCACCTCCCTGAACCTCGACTTTCTTTGGTTGAATTTAGGCAAGCCCGACCCTTATTACGTTCTCCCGGTCCTCGCCGGTCTGTCTCAACTTGTTTTTTCACTAATGATGATGTCCGGCCTGGAAGGCCATCTCAAGGTACCCAAAAAGAAGGATGAGAAGAAAAAGGAAGAAAATAGTCTGGAAATGGCCCAGTCCATGTCCCAGCAGATGCTCTATATCATGCCCGCCATGACCACCATCATTTCCTTGACATTCCCCTCCGGGCTCGCTCTCTATTGGGTAGTTACCACCGTTTTTTCCTTGGTCCAGCAATATATTGTCTCCGGTCCCGGCGGTCTGAAACCAGCCCTCGCCAAGGTTATCCGTTTCCTGCCGGGGCATGCAAATTAATCAAATGACTACCGAAAAAGTTCAAAAGCTCATCGAAAACGTTCTTTCTCTTCTCGAACTCCGGGAAGACCAATTCTCAGTTGAGATGGGTGAAGAAGATGACGTCCGTGTCCACGTTCAGCTTCCTGAAGACGAAACTGGTATTTACATCGGCCACCACGGCGAAGGCCTGACTGCCCTTCAGCTGCTCCTCTCTCTGATGATCAGCCAAAGGATGGGCTCATGGTATCGCGTCAGCGTTAATATCAACGATTACCAGGAGCGTCGCGAAGACTCGTTGAAACACCTGGCTGAAACTGCCGCTGAAAAGGCGATCGCCTTGAACCAGGAGGTTGTTCTCGGCAATCTTTCCTCCTACGAGCGCCGCATTGTCCATCTTCACCTCGAACAACATGGCGGTGTCACCACCGAAAGCCGCGGTGAACCGCCCCTGCGCCAACTCCTCGTCATCCCCAAAGCGTTGGTCTAAGTTCCGAACTTCCAACAAGTTCGGAACTTTCAAAGCGTTCGGTTACAATCTATTTAGTGTTTAAAAGAGTCGTCCTTTTTCTTCTTGTGTTTAGCCTGCCCTTTCAGCTGGGTTACCACTTCTGGCTGCCGGAAACCTACGTTGCCAGTTTCCGGATTGATTACCTGGCCCCCACTTTCTATCTTACCGATCTTCTGCTAATTCTTTTTCTGGCCACTAATTTCAAAAAAACAGTTTCTGTCATAAAAAACTTCTCTATCAAACCGTCAGGCTGGCTCTTCGGCGCCCTAGTTCTTCTTAATCTCGCTACCGCCTCCTTCAGTTTAATCACCATTCTTGCCTGGGTCCGGCTCGGCAGTTACCTGCTCCTCCTGGCCGCCCTTGCCAAGACCGATCATTTAGCCAAAAAGGTCCTCCTGCCCTTTTCCCTTTCTCTCATTTTCATCATCGGCCTGGCCATAACCCAATTTATCCTTCAATCCTCTTTGGGCGGTATCCTCTATTTTTTCGGTGAAAGGCCGCTTTCGCTTGCTCTCCCTAACGTTGCCAAAATGAATCTGCCCTGGGGCCAAATACTCCGCCCCTACGCCACCTTTTCCCACCCCAACTCGCTTGCCGGCTATCTCTTGGTCTCGTTGGTTATTCTCCGTCAAATCCCCGCCCCCAAAGTTATTAGACATTTCCTCATTGGGGCAATCGTTTTGACTTTTTCCAAGGCGGCCATCTTTACTCTAATTATCCTCGAGTTAATCAGGCCGAAATTAATTCAAATTATCCTTTTGAGCGCCGTCCTTGGTTTCCTCCCGTTTCTTAGGCTTGATCCCTCTTTCTCCTCCCGTTACTACTTACTTCCACCAACGGCGAAAATTGTTGGCGACCGCCCTTTTTTTGGCGTTGGCCTTAAACAATTCATTCCCAGTCTTGCCACTCATCTTCCGGCCAGTCAGGTTTCTTATGCCACCCTCCAACCTGTCCATCATACTTTTATTCTGATCTTTGCGGAATTAGGCCTCCTCGGTGTCCTGCTCATCACCAAAATATTCTGGACTCCCCTATCAAAGCTAACTAAGGACAAAAAGATCCGCCCCTACTTACTCGACCTGCTTAGCATTATTCTTATGACCGGCTCTCTGGACCACTACTGGTGGACGCTACCTCAGAACCAGCTTATAATCGTCCTGGTCCTCGCACTAATAGCAAATATGTCCAATAAGTCCCATAAGTCAAATAAGTCCTATGAAATATAACGAAATCACTATCAACACCGACGGCGGCGCCCGTGGCAATCCCGGCCCGGCCGCCATCGGCATCACCGTTCAAGCCGGCAACGAAACACTTTTCGAAATTTCGGAATATATCGGCCAACAGACTAATAACGTCGCCGAATATACGGCCGTTATCCACGCCCTTCATCACTTAAACGAGCACCAAGTTGCCGCCGACAACTGTCTTTTTGTTCTCGACTCGGAGCTAATCATTCGTCAGATCAGCGGCCAGTATCGGGTCAAAGAAGCTCACCTTCAGTCACTGGTCCAAGAGGTCCATCGTCTGACCAAGGAATTAAAAGACAAAGGCCTCTTGAAAAACATTGCTTATCGTCACGTCAAACGCGCTGAAAATAAACGCGCCGACCAGCTAGTCAACCAAGCTTTAGACGCGCGCTAATAATTTCCCGACCTTTTTGTGTTTGTCTAATCCTGTGGATAACGTATCTGAATAATAAGCCTAATAATTTTCATGTGTGCCGTAAGTACAAAAACAGACTCCCACGGATTGCTATACTTAAATTGTGGAGACAACATCCCAAGCATCACTCTATTTATGGTCAAATAGTGAACCCTTAAGGAGGGTCGTGCAAAAATATCTCGAAAATCTATCGCTCAAAGTTGAGACGAAGGAAAAGAAGGAAACCGACTACCGCGTTTTGCTGATAAGTTTGAGCCAACATGAAGATCTAAATTCTCTCGTTCTCGACACACTCGATAGTCTCAAAAACTACCCTGGAAAAACCTGCTTGGTCATCGCAGGCGACAGTCAGACAGACCAGCAGCTGCCAACCCAAATCCGCTCACTCACCGATAGCTATCTGAAAAATAAACAGCTTAACATTAGACTAATCCTAACGTTCGACCTTTATGATGCCGACAGCGAACAACCCCTTAGCAATCTCCAAGAATGGCTCCACCAAACGGCGAGGGCTGAAAAGGCCACCGTCAGTTCCTCCGGTAAGAACCTCTACCACCCCACCTCTGTCTCCGATCTCTGCCAATTAATTACCAAAAGCCTGTTTGTCACCAATACCTCCGGGGAAATTTTCACCGGTTCCGGCGAAGAAATAACCGATCTCGAAACTGCCTACCTTGTTAAAAAAAGCCTCGACAAGAAAGATTTAACCCTCGACCTCGACTTAAAGGGAAAATCCAGCGCCGGTGAAGATAACATCAAAGATCTTTCCATTCAAACCCAAGCGCTTTTAAATTGGCTCCCCAAGCTAACTCTTGCTGATCAAATGGATCGGCTGGTAGATAAGTGTTTAGCCTTGGAGCCGGTATCAATGCTATCTTCGGAAAAACCAGCCGCAACCTTGCACCGGCTTGAACCAAGCGCCTCGGTCGAAAATACTACCCCAGGCCGTCTTCGGTTAACGATCAAGAACCTAAAAGAAAAATTCTCTCGAAAAAAAACACTCGAGGAAGATCTTCACCAAACCGAAAAAAGGGGAATGTTCAAATTACTGAAACTCGCGCTTTTAGCCGCAATTTTATTAGCCCTGATTCCTTTCCTAACCGCAGCCGTTGCTCTCTATGCCGGCACAAATGACACCTATCAGGCTTATCAGCACATCCGGGTGGGGGAGGCGGAAAAATCGCGTCGACTCCTAAATCGCGCCCAGGCTCTTACCGCCCAGGCTCAAAGTTCTTATCAAGCGACACTATCCCTACTTTTCCTCGTTAGTCCCGGGCAAATTGAAAACATCGGTAATTTCATCTCCATCCTTGGTCATGGCCAGGAAGTTCTGGAATCGGTTCTGGATTCCTACGCTCTCGGTGATCAGCTCTATCAGGGCATCCTCGGAAGGCAGGAAGTTGATCACCGGGCGATTACCGCCGCCCTTCGGGTCAATCTCGTCGCCCTTTCTGAAAAACTATCTCAAATCCAGCTTTTGCTTGGGAAAATCGACTTGCCCTTTGGTTATGGAGAAAAGCTGAAAGCGGGCGACCTTGGCCAACAAATCAGTCTCTTGAAGTCTCAAATCAATCTCGGCCTGCCGCTATTGGACCTCGCCGCCTCGGTTGTTGCTGACCAAAAACTCCAACGCTATCTTTTTATCATCCAGGATCAAAACGAACTCCGGCCCACCGGCGGCTTCATCACTTCCTATGGCATTATTACCCTCGACCAGGGGAAGATTGTTGGTTTGCAGGTTGACTCTTCGTTTACCCTTGATCGACTGATCGAAGGTCGCATCGAACCCCCCGCAATTTTAAAAAACTTACTTGGCGAGACCAACTGGCTCTTTCACGATAGCAATCTTGATGCCGACTTCGCCCACTCTGCCAACCAAGTTGCCTGGTTTTACGAGCGCTTTAAAGGCACCAGCGTTGATGGTGTCATTGGTCTGAACACCAACTTTCTCAAATTCATCCTTGGTGAGGTTGGCGCTATTAATTTACCAAACGGTCAAACCGTCTCCGCTGACAATCTCGATCAGCTGGCCAGTAACCCCACCGCCAGTCGGGGTGTCGATGTTGTTACCGCGGTTACCCAAGTGGTTTCCGACAAATTCCTCGCTGGCGAAATTAAATTCGCCACTCTGGCCCGCTCGTTTCTAAAAACCATCACCTACAACGAAAGCGCTCTTTGGTTCAGAGACCCCAAACTTGCTTCTCTCGGGAAAGAAGCTCGTCTTACCGGCGAGATTAAACCCTTTGACTGCCACCCTCAGTTGTCAGTTTTCAACTGTCGACCGGACACTATTTATCTAAATGAAGCCAATTTCTCCATTAGCAAAATTAATTTTTATCTCAAAAGGAAACAAACCATCCTAGCGCAGATCAAAGACGATGGGGAGGTCGACTATACCGCAACTTACGACTACTCCTACCCCGTTCCGGCGCCAACCAATCTCACTCAAAGTTATAAAGCCTACTACCAATTCTATTTACCCGCTGCTTCGCGCAACCTTCAGATTAGCCTCGATGGCAAAAGCCTTGACGCCGCCACTCTCATTCAAACCGCCATATTACCCTTGACCAAAATCGAGTTTTCCGCCGGGGAAATCATCAATCAGTCGCACCAACTGGTAATTAAATTCACCTCGCCTTTCAAACTCGACCTGACCAAACCGCAAACCGCCTACGCTCTCTCCTATCTCAAACAACCCGGAACCCTAAACGACCAACTCATCTTTAGAATTGTTTACCCCGAGAGGCTTCAACCCCGCACCACGACCGTACCCATGAAACAAGTTTCCGCCACCGAGCTCGTCTTTGAAGTTAGTCCTACCAGCAACGAAAACCTCGGCCTCCTCTTCAAGAATAATTCTCTCTAAACTGTGTTAAAATACCCTCGACATGGCAAAAATAACCTTATCAGTCGAACCCCGTACCCTTGCCGGCAAGAAAGTTAAACAACTCCGCCGCCAGGGAATTATCCCCGCCAATATTTTCGGTGGCAAGATCAAAAGCACTGCCGTTCAGGTAAAGGAATCTGTTTTTGCCCCCATTTGGCACCAAGCCGGTGAAACCCAAATTGTCTATCTCCAGCTCGGTGACGAAAAAGAAACCCGCCCCACCCTCATCAGCAATATCCAACGCAATCCAGTTTCCGATGCGGTCATCCATGTCGACTTTCGCCAAGTCGACCTGAAGCAGAAGATTACCGCTAACATTCCGGTCGAGATTGTCGGCGAATCTCCGGCCGTCAAAGACTTTCAGGCCGCCATCATTACTTCTCTCGCCGAAATCGAAGTCGAGGCTCTACCTACCGACCTGCCTGAAAATATCCTGGTCGATATCAGCATACTTAAGAACACCGGCGACGTCATTAAGGTGGCCGATCTTCCGATTGACCGCACCAAAATCGAAGTCAAAGATGACCCTGAGAGCATCGTCGTTTCCGCCGCCGCCCAGCAGGCCGAGGAGGTTATTGCTCCTCCTCCGGCGCCAGAGGTTGAAGCCGAAGGCGCCATCGCTCCGGCTCCCGCCGAAGGTGAAGTCAAGGCCGAAGAAAAACCCGCCGAGTCACCCAAAAAAGAAGTTTAACGACTCAATTCTGCTTTTGCTTTTTCTACCGCCTCCGATTCCGTCGTCTTGCCAACCTCGGTCAGTTTCCTGATTCTATCCTCCACTGTTTCTGTTTTTACTTGGGGCAGCGCTGTTTGAACGCCCAGAACGGCCTTATGTTTGTCAGAATAAGACAGGCTGACAAAACCGACAACGATCAGGACCAGTAACAACAAAGAGGGGAGTAGATGTAACAAAGACAAGTGGAGCGGGGAAATATTTCTAGTCCTTTGTTTCATCACTTCATCTTAGGCCAAGATGAAGCCGTCAACAACCCCTCATTTGGGAAAACCTCGTTCCAGACCGCCTCAGTCACAAAGGGGACAAAGGGGTGAAGCAGTTTCAAAAGGGTAGCCAGACCATCTTCCAATGTACGAGAACCAACGTCACCCTTCTTGTTCGCTTCGATCGCTTCATCGCAATACCAATGCCAAAACTCGTTATATACCGTCTCCGCCGCCTGACCAATTCTCAGATCATCAAGTTGTCTCGTCACCTCCCCGACAACCAGGTCCAGTTTCTTCTTAAATTCCTCATCCTTCCCGTACACCGTCATCCCGAGCGTAGCCGAGGGATCTTTTTGTCTTGAGTTCTCGTGCACATACCTTCCCGCATTCCAAATCTTATTCGCCAAATTCCTCATTCCTCTAACCTTACTTTCACCCACATTACTGTCGTTTCCCGGCGTCGTACTCATCACCAAAGCCATCCTCAGCGCGTCTGCGCCATACTTCTCGACCAAATCGAGGGGATTGACCACATTACCGATACTCTTGCTCATCTTCCGTCCCTGTTCATCCCTGACCAATCCGTGCAAATACACATACTTAAACGGTGATTTGCCTGTCATATAAATTCCCAACATCATCATTCTCATTATCCAAAAAGGGAGAATGTCGTAAGCCGTCCCCATCACATCAGTTGGGTAGTAGGCATCGAAGTCTCCCGCCTTATTCGTCTTCAAAGTTATCACCGGCCACTGGCCTGAAGAAAACCAGGTGTCAAAGGTATCCGTCTCCTGGATATATCCTTCTCCTGGACTTGCTTCACTGACAACATACTCCTCATCTTGAGTTTTATACCACACCGGCATCCTAATTCCCCAGACGATTTGGCGGCTGATGTTCCAATCTTTTAGATTATTTAACCAGTGTCGGAGAATTTTTTCCTGTCCGGCACCCAAGATTGTTGTCTCTTTGGAATCTAATGCGAGCAAAGCCCTATCCACCAAAGGTTTTACTTTAATGAAAAATTGTTTAATTGGCAAAGGCTCAATTGTTTTATGACAACGATAGCAAGTTCCAATACGGTGAACATATTTTTCGTCAACTTTTTCAATCAAACCTCTTGCCTTAAGATCCTCAACTACCAATTTTCTACCCTCAAGAACTGATAGTCCTGCATATTTTCCAGCCGCCTCAGTTAATTTTCCGTTTAACCCAATTACTTGTATCATCGGTAGGCCATGTCTTTGGCCTATGTCAAAATCATTTGGATCATGAGCCGGCGTTACCTTTACCACCCCAGTCCCAAATTCTGGGTCGACCAACTCATCACCAATTACTTTCAATTTAAACTTTCCGTTTAGACCTTCGACCTCAATTTCCTTTCCAATCCATTGCTTATATCTCTTATCCTCGGGGTGGACTGCCACCGCGGTATCTCCGAACTTTGTTTCCGGTCTCACTGTTGCCAGAACAAATGGACCATATTTAATGTAATAAAGAGGGTCATTCTTTTCTTCGTACTCCACTTCCAGCTCAGAATACGCTGTACCACACTTGGTACAGTAATTAACCAGTTTCATGGCTCGATAAATAAGGCCGTCCTGGTTCAACTTTTCAAAAGTCTTTAACACTTCCTTAATTATTTCCGGATCAAGGGTAAACTTAAACCTGTCCCAGTCAGCGCTCGCCCCCAACCGCTTCATTTGTTCAATTGCCACTCCGGAATTTTCATCAACATACTCTGCAATCATTTTGTAGAGAGTCTCCCGGTCAAAATCAAAACGGCTCTTGCCTTGTTTGGCCAGTTTCTTTTCGAACACAAACTGCGTCTCAATACCCGCGTGATCCGTTCCTGGTAGCCATAATGTGGCTTCGCCACACATTCGGTGGTAGCGGATCAGAATATCCTCAATTGCCACAAACATGGCGTGGCCGATGTGCATCGGGTCGTTCGCATTTGGCGGCGGCATAATAATTGTAAACGGCTTTTGGCCTTTCGCTTCCGCTTCTTCTTTGGTTGGGGCCGCAAACACCCCGCTCTTTTCCCAAGCCGAAATTATCCTCTCCTCGTGTTGCCTGTGATCGTAATTCTTCTCCATGCTCATATTCTAGCTTACCGCGAGACCCGGATCGGGCCGCAGTTTCAATGGATTGACGTAATCGGGTCGGAGTAGGGCACAGGCGGCAATCATGGCCGCGTTATCAGTGCAGTATTTAAAATCAGGCAGAAAAAATTCCCTTCCTGATTCCTTGACCGCCCGGGCCAAACCTTCTCGTAGCATCACGTTGGCCGCCACACCCCCGGCCAAAAGCACACTCCTGGGTTGATATTGTTCGACCGCTTTCATTGTTTTCTTGATCAGGACATCGGCCACGGCCTGATTGAATTCGCGGGCCAGTGAATTTAAAAGCTCCGGCTCCTTTATTAGTCGTTCCCCGTTTTGTTCCACGACTTGCACCAGTGCCGTTTTCAAGCCGGAAAAACTCATTTCCAAGTTATCTTCATAAATCATCGGCCGGGGCAATTTCATTTCTGTAGGCAAACCAATACTCGCTTCCCCAGCCGCTTTTGCCACCATCGGTCCACCCGGATAGGGGAATCCCATTGCCCTAGCCGCTTTATCAAACGCCTCTCCCGCCGCATCATCCCGAGTTCCACCAATCCACTTCCAGTCAGTCAATGAGTTAAGTAGCATAATGTCCGTATGTCCACCGGAAACGATGAGCGCCACTGCCGGTAATTGCGGAACCATCTCATCTCCACTCTTTATCCAATTAGCAAAAACGTGGGCCATCATATGATTCACGGCAATTAACGGTTTCTTCCAGGCCAGCGCCAGGGCCTTGGCTGTCTCCACTCCGATTAACAAACTACCAATTAAACCAGGGCCTTGCGTCACCGCAACCGCCTCAATCTCGTCTCGTCCAACTCCTGCCTCCGCCATCGCCTCCGTGATTACCGGTATGATCGCCGCGATCTGCTCCCTGGCCGCGATTTCCGGAATCACCCCGCCATATTTGGCATGAATCTCGGCGCTACTCGCTTTCACATCCGAAAGAATCTCCACCGCCATCGGCTCGCCATAGCCTTTGGCGACGGCGGCCCCCGTCTCGTCACACGTAGATTCAATCGCCAAAACAATCATGTTTAGTTGCTGGCGGTCAACTGGCCGGTCCCTTTTAAATAAATCGCCGCCCAGGGGCGATAGGTTGAGGTAAAGGTTCTGTCCTGAAGCGTCTCTCCGTTTCGGGTCACCTTGTAGTCAAACGAAACTTTTGCCCCCGGTGCGCTCCAGTCAATTTGCTTCAAAGTTCCCGCGGGCAAAGTTGGATCATCCTGATAGACCGTCGCTAATGCCGGACTTTGGGAATAGATTTTCGGCGCTGAAATGGTCGCGATTCTGCCGTCATTGGTACCATAAATCTCGTATCTCATTGAAAAATTCTTGGCGTCAACTTTGGTTTGGATCAAAATATGGCCGGCTGTGTCATTAACAAACTTCAAGTCGGTGCTCGGAAAGAAAACGGTTGCGTCATAGCCCGGCCCCATATCCTGTTCATAGTAGCTCACCCGATAAGCATGCGCCTTTCGTTCTACCACTGGCAGTCCGGCGTTGAGTATCGCCCGGAAAAGGGTCGTTGAAACTTGGCAAACCCCGCCACCGTCACCCAGGACCGTTCTTCCCTCGGAAATGACATACGCTTCCCGGTAACCGGTTGCTCTCGAAATATCGCCTATTGTCGCCCCCAGTGAAAAAGTTTCCCCCGGCGCCACCAAGGCCCCATTCAGTCTGCTTGAAGCTAGTGTCAGATTATGGATTCGGTTTGGAATTGAGTGGGCAAACTTTGAGGTTCCCACCCCAATCAAAGTTTTTATCCCCAAGGAATTAATATCGCCCACTTTTATTTTTGCCTCCGTCACCGTTACCGGTAATTCCATCTCCGTCTTCTTCCCAAAGGCAATTATTTCTGCCAACTTTTGCTTGAAAACCGCCTCCTCAATCGCGACCCCGTTTACCTCGGCTGAAAACTCGATTACCTTGCCGTTCTCGAAATTGAAAACCGCGTTTTTTGCTTCCGTTTCCACTTTCGGCTTAATCGTAGCCAGCAAGCTATCGACCTCCTCGAAGTTGATCGGTGCCGCCGTCAGACTTAGTAGTTTCAAAATTTGTTTCGTCGCCAGAGTATAGCTGAAGTCGCGGTAATAGAGACGCAAGCTCTTGTCTTTCCAGTTTTTGGCGCTCTCCAGGGCTTGATTTACCCGATTGGAATCAATGGCGAAAGAATTAACCACCGTTTTTACTTCCACCGTCTGTTCTCCCGGAAAACGCAAGGCCGCCGCAATGTCTTTTTGTAAGGCTTCCGCATCTACCAACAGCCCGTCAACCCCCGTCTCCACTTTTACTTCTCCTGCCTCGTCAATATAGATTTCCGCCGCCTTCCCTTCCTGGTTAATTTCTCCGGCCGCTCTGGTAATTATTCCCTCGACCGCATCGACGTCATAATCAATCGGTAAGTCGATCGAGATTGGTTCAAAAAACATCGCCATTCGCTCGCTGATCTTGGTTAGGGGATTGCCGCTTCTGCCCAGATTCCAGGCCTGCTCCATCGCCCAATCAAAGTCGTAGTCAACCCGCAACGTTGTTGTTTCTGCCAGCGTCTTTCCCCGGTAAACCACCTTCACTCTATTGGGGTGGGCGCTGAAAACCGCCGCCAATCGTAATCTGGCCGCTTCCTTATCCATGTTCGAAACTTCAACTCCGGAAATTATGACCCGCGGCAAAATCACTTTGTCGTAGGCCAACTGGTAGGCCACCATTACACAGATCACCAAAAGCAGAGCCACACTCACCAGCCACCCGATCGTATGAAACAATCTCTGCATGACTTCCATCTTAACCCATCTTGGTCTACTCTTGGTATACTAAATTGGCATGGTCAACGAATTTCCTTTGCCTTCACCGCTCCCGGGTCCGGACACTGGTTTACCACCGGCTTCCGGCGCCCCCCTACCTCCACCCGAGGAAAATCCGGTTATTCCACCCGCCTATCAGCCGCCCCAACCGCTGGCCGCTCCTCCGGTTAAATCTTCACCTTTTAAGTTCCTTATTCCCATTCTGATCGGTCTGGTCGTCATCGGTCTTGTTGTCTTTGTCGGCAGCCGGATTTTTGCCTCTCTTCAGTCAAAAACCTCGGTTAGTACCAAAACCGAAGCGATCACCATCAACTATTGGGGTCTTTGGGAGACGGGCAATATCATGACCCCGGTCATCGCCGCCTTTGAAGCCGCCAATCCGAATATCAAGGTCAATTACCAGCTCCAGTCGCATCAGGATTATCAGGACCGCCTCCAGACCGCCCTCACCGGAAACACCCCGCCTGACGTCGCCCGCATTCACTCTACCTGGCTGCCCATTTTTATTAATAATCTCTTTCCGGCCTCGGCCAATACCGTTTCCGCTACCGAGATTCAAACCAACTTCTATCCGGTCGTGGCCAATTCTGTCATTGTCAATAACCAGGTCTACGGTGTCCCGATGAACTCTGACGGTTTGGTTCTCTATATCAACACCACTATGCTTCGTCAGGCCAATCTTTCCGCCCCCCAAACCTGGGAAGACTTACGCTCCATCGCCTCGGCCCTGACGCTTCGCGATACCGTCAGCGGCAAAATCACCCGTGCCGGGGTTGCCCTCGGCAACACCACTAATGTGCGTGCCTGGCCGGACATTGTCACCTTGATGCTCTTCCAAGGGGGAATTAACCCGCTTTCGCCTAATACCAAAACCGTTTCTGACGTCCTTAGCTACTACACTTCTTTCGCCGCCCCCGGTGCTTTTTGGGATGAAACTCTTCCGGATTCTGTCCTCGCCTTCGCTAACGAAAAGGTCGCCCTCATTTTTGCTCCTCTCTGGGCCGCGCCCGAAATTTCCGCGATTAACCCCGGTCTGATCTGGCAGACCGCCCCCGTGCCCCAATTACCGGACACCGATCCACTTAGTTGGGTTTCAATGTGGTTGGAGGTTGTCCCGAAAAATGCCGCCCACCCCAACGAAGCTTGGAAGTTCATTGGTTTTCTCGCCTCGGCTCAAGCCCAGCAAATCCTTTTTGGATCGGCCATCAAAGAACGGGGCATGGCCCAAGTCCCCAGCAACAAAGCCATTGCCCAACTTGCTTCCCAAAATCCCATTTCTTCGGCTTTGGTTCCCGGTCTTTCGACCGCCAAAACTTTCTATACTGCCAGTCAGACCCACGACGGCAGCACTGCCCTCAACTCCCGCCTCATTAAATATCTCGAAGACGCTGTCAACGCCATCGCCAAGAAACAAGACGCCACCAAGGTGGTTGACACTCTTAATCTGGGTTTCAACCAGGTCCTCTCTCAATATCGCTTAGTCAATCCACTGCCCACCCCCACGCCCAAATAGTATGGCCGCCTCTCTTCAGCTAGCGGTCAAGAAGACGCTTGCCTACAGTCGTCACTTTGGCCTGCCTATGGGCCCCGAAAAATTACATCTCTGGCTCATTTCTTCCCGCCCCGTTTCCCTAGCCCGCCTTCATCCTCACCTCCCCAAGCTAACCACCCCAAATCGAAAGCTCATCGAAGACCGCTTTTATCACTCCCAAAAAAAGCTTCAGCCCGCCCGGCGCGTCGCCCGCCTCCTCGGTTTTTTCCCTGCCATCAAACTAATTTGTGCCACCGGCTCGCTCGCGGTCGACAACGCCAAGCAATACGATGACCTGGATATCATGGTTGTCACCTCCGCCGACACCCTCTGGCTAACCCGCCCGCTCGTTATTTTATTTCTCAAAGCCCTTAGGTTGCGCCGCCCCACCTCCTTGCCCGAACACCAGTCGCCCCGGGTTTCTGACAAGGTCTGTGACAATCTCTGGCTCGACGAAACCGCCCTGGCCCTGCCGGGAAGTAAAAGAAACCTCTACACCGCCCACGAAGTTCTCCAGGCCAGACCCCTGTTCGATAGGGGAAACACCCACGCCAAGTTTATCCTCGCCAACCCCTGGACAAAAAAGTATCTCGCCAACGCCTACTTGTTTCGTAAAAAATTACTCCTCCCAGGTGGCCGTACCGGACTCCTGGGACGGTGGAATTTCTTGTCTCTCCTAAATGTTCTCGCTTTCAAACTCCAATTTCACTACATGAAGTCAAAAATCACCCGCGAAACCATCACCCTCCACTCCGCCTACTTCCACCCCCACAATCCTCCTAGCTTTTAGCCGCCACCGCAATACTTCTCAAGTATTGCAGGAAAAGCCCCGGAGTCATTACAACCACGCCAAAATCGGACCTGATTTTATCAACCCGAAAATGCCTGAGGTTGTAGGTAGCTAAATATCCGGCTCCGGCGGCCACGGCTCCGGCCACTACATGAGCATCGTTGGAATCGTCAACGTAACTTCCAAATTTTTCCTTAATCTTATCTAAGTCATTGTTTAACGCCACGACGCTTGGAAGTTTGAGAGTCAACCTCGATTTTTCGTCGGTAATATTTAGACGTTTAGCAACCATTTTAATTTCTTTTTGAGAAAGATTGGAAACCCATTTTTGGATGTTGGCGTCGCGAATCAACCAGCCAGACGCGCCGTGATCAGACAAAAGAGCGGAAATAACCACATCCGAATCAAGAAAAACCTTGTGGGGGAACATCACGGTTTTTTACGGGCCCAGCCCAGCTCTCTTTCAACTTTGTCAAGATTTTGCCTATCCGCCAGTTCTGCCCGGAACAGATCATCATCCAGCCCGGTGAAGACAAAAGATAGGGAAGATCGGGGAATCCGATACACCTTGCCCAGCCGCTTGGCCACAATCTCGCCCCTGTTTATCAACCCGTAAACAGTGTTTTTGGATAATTGCAGAAGTTCGGCCGCCTGCTCCGGTGTGTACAGAACCAAATCATTCATAACTATACATTACTAAACTTATCTAAACTTGTCAATTAAGCAATGTGCGGTGTCCAGGACATGCTATACACTCCGCCTACTTCCACCTCCACGATCCCGCACCGAAGTAGTGGGGTATACTTACTTTCGTGGGAGCTCTCTTTGTCACCTATATCTACCAGCCTTTCTTCAATATTCTTGTCGGCCTCTATTGGCTCGTCGGCCGGATTTTCGGCGATCCCGATATGGGTGTCGCCGTCATTCTCTTTGCCCTCGTTGTCCGGATTATCCTTCTCCCCCTCGATTTTGCCTTCGACCGCTCCGAGGATGAAAAAATAGCCATTGCCAACAAGATTAAACAGCTTCAAAAGGAATATAAATCTGACCCCGTTAGCCTAAAAATCGAGGTCAAAAAGATTATGCGCGGCAATCCCGGCCCCGTTATCTCCGAGACGATCAATATCACCATCCAGGTCATCATCATCCTTATGCTTTACCGCATCTTCAAGACCGGCCTCGAAGGCGCCGACCTCCACCTCCTCTACCCCTTCATGCCCGAGGTGAAAATCCCGATCAACCTGATGTTTTTGAACGAGTTTGACCTGTCTCAAACCAACAACACCCTCAACTTTATCCAGTCCCTTCTCATTTTCGCCATCGAAGGTCTACACATGCTCTTTTCGCCCGGTCCCACCAGCCGCCGTGATTTTCTCTCTCTGGCCATTCTCTTTCCTATCGTCTCCTTTGTCGTTTTTATGTTCCTCCCCTCGGGCAAGAAACTCTTTATTATTACTTCTCTTCTCTTCTCAATCGCCGTCATGTTGATTAAACAAGCCCTTTTTTGGTATCATTCCCTTAACGGAACCCACTCCGACGGCAGGTCGGAGGTAGCTTCCCACCAATAAGTGTAAAATGAACTAACTATGGCTGATTTTGATAAACTTGTAGTCGGTTTTCTGGTTGACGAAGTGGTCGGCGGTTTCTTCATCTCCGTTCCTCCCGGCCACATTGCCTGCGTTTATGATCGTGGTTACGGCGTCCTCAAAAAGGTTTGGGGCCCCGGACTTCACCTGAAGATTCCTTTCTGGCAGATCGCCAAGCTTTTTAACGCCCAGATTCTGGAATACACCATCCGCCATGGCTTTGATATCAACAACAAAGAAGCCCTCGGGGATGAGCCGATCCTAACCACCACCAAAGACAACAAGAGTATCAGCATCGAAGGCTCCATCCTTTTCAAGATCGACAAGGCCAATGCCCCCGAGCTCTGGGAAAATATCGGCGACAACTTTGTCAGCAAGGTCGTTCGCCCTTACTCCCGCTCCCGCATTAGCCACGTCTTTACCGAAATCAACAGTAAAGAGATTCCTCATTCTCGTTCCCAAATCGAAACCACCCTCAAAAACGAACTCAACCAACTCTTTACCGACAAAGGTCTGATCGTCGAGGGCGTCCTACTCTCGGAAGTAAAGATTTTGGAAAACCCCGCCGAGCACGAACGCATCGTCTTCGAGAAACCGGCCGCCTAAGCTATACTTAACCCATGCCCGAAGCCGCCCCCCGCACCGTCTTTGAGGTCCGTCCCGCCAAAGACTCTCTCGTCACCTACGAGAATTTCGTCCATGTTTTGGCCTCGCTCAAAAACACCTTGAAGACCTCTCTCTGGCTCCGTCTTTTCGGCAAACTCGATACCATCACTCTCGAAATCGCTTCCCTCAACCAAACCATCTTTTTTGTCGTCACCTGTCCCGAAAAGATCGCCCCCTTGGTGCGCTCTCAAATCGCCGCCCAGTACCCCGATGCCATCATCACCCATATGACCGATTATATGGAGCCTTGGCTCAGCCACAATTCTCAAAGCATTGCCCAACTTTCTCTGGCCGCTCCTTATTATTTGCCTCTCAATACCATTGTCGGTAAGGCCCCCGACCCCATGGCTTCAGTTCTCGGTATTCTTTCTAAATTACCGGCCAATCAGGCCGGCATTGTTCAACTCTGTCTCTCCGCGGCGCCAAACGGTTGGGCCAACTATCCTCGCGGCCTGGTTTTACAGGGAATTCAAACTGCCCCCGACAAACGCGAGGCCCATCCTCAAAAAGCATTGATTGAAACCAAAATTAGTCTACCTAGCCTTGATGTTGATATTCGCCTCGCCGGCATTGCTCCTGACCAAGCCCAGGCCGACTTGATTCTCTCCCAAGTTGCTACCGCCTACGGCGTTTACGCTCTTGCCGGAGGCAACTCTCTTCGTATCCGCAAGTCCAAACTCAGCCAGTCTTCAAAAAACAAGCTCATCCAAGCGCTGATTGCCCGCTCCGCCGAGTTCACTCCGCCGCATCAACACCTAAACTATCTCGAGATCGCTTCGCTTTATCATTTTCCCAATATCGACCTCACTGGCATCAGAAATATCGCCTGGGGCAAGACCTTGAAAGGGGAGCCCCCGACCAATCTTCCCGTCGCCGAAGGTCTCACCGATGAGGAAAAACAAAAGATCAATTTTTTCGCCCGGACTGAATACAAAAACCGGATGGCCATCTTTGGCATCAAGAACGGCGAAGACCGCCGCCGTCACGTCTACATCCTCGGCAAATCCGGTACCGGCAAATCCACCCTCATCGCCAACATGGCCATCGCCGATATCCGAAATCGCGCCGGTGTCGCCGTCATTGATCCTCACGGCGATCTTTCCGATATTCTTCTCGACTTCATTCCCAGTTACCGTGTCAATGACGTCGCCTATCTCGACCCTTCCACCAAGGAAACCTCCTTTCACCTCAATCCTCTTTACGTCAAAAATCCCGAGCACCGCGAACTGGTTGCCTCCGGTATCGTCGGTATTTTCTACAAGCTTTACGGTAATTCCTGGGGTCCCCGTCTCGAGTATCTCTTGCGCAACGCCGTCCTCACCCTGGTCCAAAAGCAGGGTAGCACCCTGGTCGACGTCATTCGTATCTTAACCGACAAAAAATTCCGAGACCGATTCCTGGAATCAATTGACGACGAGGTTTTAAAAGACTTCTGGTATCTTGAATACGATTCCTATACCGAGAAATTTAGAAACGAAGCCATCTCACCGATTCTAAACAAAGTCGGCCAGTTCGTCACCAGTCCGACCATCAGGAATATCATCAACCACCCGACCAATTCCGTCGACCTTGAACAGATGATGAACCAGGGCAAGATCATCATCCTGAATCTCGCCCAGGGCAAAATCGGGGAGGACAACGCCTCCCTCTTGGGCGCCATGATCATCAGCCAACTCCAAATCGCCGCCATGAACCGCGTCCATATCGCCAAAGAAGAGCGCCGCGACTTCTTCCTTTATGTCGACGAGTTCCAGAACTTCGCTACCACTTCTTTTGTCAAGATCCTTTCCGAGGCCCGTAAATTCCGCCTCAACCTCATCCTGACCAACCAATACACGGCTCAGTTACCGGAAGAAATTCAAAAAGCCATCTTTGGTAATGCCGGCACCATCATTAGTTTTGTCGTCGGCGCCGATGATGCCAACCGTCTGATCGCCGAAATGGGCACGACCTATACCCAGGACGACCTCGTCAGCCTCGTCCGCTACCAAATCGTCCTCAAGCTGGCCATCGACGAAACCATCTCCCATCCCTTCCCGGCTTATACCCTGCCCCTGCCATTTTCCAAAAACCAAAACCGCGACAAAGTTACACGCACCAGTTCCGAACGCTACTATCGGAAAAATTTGACTGCCAAATCGGTGTAAAATGAAGTTATGCATGCCCACAAGCGAGAAGAGCAACCCTGGCTCAAATACATCGTCCTACCGCTTCTCTTGATTCTTTTTGGTTTACTCGTCAGCGCCCTCGTTCTACCTAAAACCGTCATCGCTCCATCAGATGGCCTTCTCACCCCAACACCAACACCAACACCAACTCCTACGTCGACATCGCCCTAATTTTCATCGGCCTCCTAGTTGT
>ERZ1292623.474-Hain-H51-01um-R1-474-length-43874-cov-20_pt1 | contig 43874 bp, 67 predicted proteins | sample MGYA00564398_ERZ1292623 | MGnify/ENA primary metagenome ERZ1292623 (study PRJEB36523, sample SAMEA6512633) | groundwater metagenome | collected 2019-01-07 | study: AquaDiva: Metagenomics assemblies of 32 groundwater samples
ACCCCGACCCCGACCTCGACCCCGACCCCGACCCCGACCTCGACCTCGGCCACGACCAGTATTTTCTTTTTCTATTTTTTATCATTCTTCATTATTACTTCTGTATCCAATGCAAATTGATAATAATTACCATCTTCAGGGCAATATCCTATTGAAATATCAAATAGTCTAAAAGATTTTTCTCCTATCTTAAAAATATCATTAATTTTTAAGTCTCTGAGTTGCATGATTTTATTCTCCAAGATTCAATTCTTTTAACTTTTGCTTGCAGGTCATACAATAAAGTAACTTTAATTGGACTAGAATTTTTTTCTTTTTCTCTCTCATCCTTATAAATTTCTATAATAGTTCCAGATGGAATATTAATTTCATACCCCATTTCATTTTCCTTTATTAATTGTTTTTCATACTCAGTAAGATTTTCCATTGGCAAACCAGAAGCTAGATTTAACATTAGTTCTTCATAGGCACTTATTAAAGTATCCATAAACTTCCCTTACATAGCCTTCTACTTTATCACCACCGATATATCGCCTGTTATTAAAGTGACATGCTTTAGCCATAGTGCCGCTCCCCATAAATGGATCAAATACTAGATCATGATATTTAGTATAGGCACGAACTATTCTTTCACATAATTCTATTGGTTGTGATTGTCTATGGTATATATCTTTCATAAACCGCCTAGATAGATCATTGCCTGGTTTTCTTGGTATATCCCACACATCACCAGGTGTGCGGCCTCTAGTATCTCCACGAGGATCACCAGATTCTAATCGTTGTGATGGTATTGACACTTGTTGCCAATAAAATTCAGGTGTCCCGCGTTTGAAAACAAGTAAAGTATCATGGCTAACGACAAATTTCTTTCTTGTATAGAGCCCAAAGTTATAACTCCAGATTATTTCATTGTGTAATTTTAGTGTTTGAAATAACTGTTGGACTAGCTTTTCTGCTAGGCATCTTCGTTTATAATTGACACAAATAACTAACCAACTAGTTTCAGCAAGAATAAAAGACCGTATGTTGACTAGCGTATGGGTGAGAAGATTCTCATAGTCCGATGTATTGTATGGGGCATCAATATAAATAAGTTTAGGACTTATTTTATTTATTGGTAATCTAGTAGCATCTCCAACGTAAAAGTTTAGCATAATAAAATGGGGGAGAACAGATAATCAATATTTATCTGTTCTCCCCTGGAAAGGATGGATATCCGTATCCCCATGTCAGACACTAGCCCCTGCGGGGCCTGCGGGCTTTTACCGCTCTATTAAATCCGTTTAATAGCTTTTCTGTTCGCCTTAGGAGGGTATGGAGTTCTTTTAATGATTTCCCATATTGATTTGGGAGTTACATAGCTACTTCATCTGTCTTTTCAGTTACTTTAGGTTCATTTAGAACAGCAGCCATAAAAATATTATAGTTCTGTTCAAGAGTCTCTTTAGGGGGAAGGAATTCTTGAGTTAAGGTTCTTGGGGCCACATGTGGTACCCAAAATCTATTTTGCCCCCAAGATTCAAATTGAGAGAATAATTCAAAATAATTTGTATGTGGTAAATCTTTCTTAGCTTCATTTTCTCTTTCGTTAGGTTCACGCATATAATCAAAAATTTCATTAGGTAATTTTCTATTAGATGGGCGACCAAGAAATAAAGATGCAAATAAATCCTTAATTGGTATATAAAGTAAAAATTCCCAACCATGAGAGACTACATGTTTACCGTCTCTGGCTTCACGGGTGGAAATAATAGCTTTATAAATGGGAGAATCCTGATTAAAAGATTCTCGCTTTTTTTGTTTAGCTATCATTTCAAGTGCATGAGGTCGCCATCCTGGACAAATAAGAATTGCGATTTTCTTGCCAAAATTTATTTTAGCTCCAGAGTGATAAAAATCTCCTGGAGAATTTGTTATTTTAGCACCGTCAACATCTGTGACGGTTAAATTATTTTCTTCACTTGTGGTTTGAATTAGTTTAAGTGCCGGAATAAAACTAGAAGATTCCTTAGCAACTTCGCGTACATCACTTTCGTTTGGCACGAATTGTGGTCTTTGTAAATCTAATTCTGTCATGTTATTCCTTATTTTTCATTCAGGAGGGGTTGATTCTTCCAATCTCATATTAATGATAAGAGGTTCAAAATTCATTTCTAGAATTCCTTCCAGCTTCATTAAATCCGTTATTCCAAAATTATTAATAATATCCTCCTTAATTTGATTTCTTGCATTTGTTAAATCTTCAATAATCATTATTTAATTTCCTTAATTAAATTAATTCAATAATACATGGGGGGACTGGTTGACAGTATCCCCCCATGTATTATATTATTTGTGCATTGGATTACCAATGAATCACACACCCGCTAAAACTGGCTCGGTTTCTTGGAGTCTTTCCTTCTGCTTCTTTAGCTCTTCTTTAGCCTTTCGTGCTGATTCCTCAGCTAACTTGACCTTTTTCTCTTGTATCTTGAGCTTCTTAGTGTTATCTTCAGCAGATTTAATAGCTCTACGTTCAGCAATAGACATTTCGTCAACACCACAAACCTCTTGAATCATTTGATAGCGGCCGAGTAAACGTACATACTCTTCCGTACCTGGTGTATGCCCATTAATTTCTGCTTTGGCCTCTTCTAGTTTATTCTTAATCTGATTAGTAGTAAGAATTTTAATAGCAGGGCCGATATCTTCTTTTGCTACCTTACCTCCCTTATTAAGAGCTTTACGCAATTTACTGCAAAAATCTGCAAAAGGTACACCTTCAAGTTGTTGGGCTTTAACAAGGATTGATTCAATACCATCTTCGGGCCAATCGTCTATCTGATATTCTGACGGAATAAACTTACCCAAAGCATAAGCATTACATGCAGAAATTTTATTTTCTTCTACAAGTTTAGTTGCTTCTTTGGAAAGATTCTTTAACTTCAGAATATCATGTAACTGTGTTGGCCATAATCCTAATTCCTCAGCAACACGAGATAATGGATATTCAGGATGCCTACCGATATAGGTATTCACCTGATTAAGCATATCAATCGGTTTAGTCTTTAATCGGCGTTCATTTAAGACCATCTGGAGACGGAGTACTTCATCATCCGTCAGATTAACTATTTTAATTGGTACATTAGCTAAATTTAACTGCTGAGCACAATAAAATCTGTGTCCACCGTCAACTAATTCTAGTTTAGTGGGGTGTTCTTGTTTCTTCTCTTTATCAAAATAAGGCCGAACCAATAAATCCTGTTGTATACCATCCTTTGCGATAGAATCGCAGAGTTGTTTACATTCATCTAATGTATCATATATTGGACGATACTTAATATCTGACACAACAATATCAGATAATGGTACATGTTTACGGATTCCTTTTTCTAGGTTGATCATTATTTTATACTCCTTATTCTTGTTATTTAGTAACGTACACGATAAAATTATTTCTAATCCATATTTTCTCCATAACTTTAGGTTATTTTTCCCTATCTACTACTAGTATATCGGCATTTTTGTGGTTTGTCAAGAGAAAAAAATAAAAAATCTTACAAAAATTAGGAAATTTTGTTGAAACATCTAAAAGCGTTACACTATTCAATATCTGGTGGTGCTTCTAGATTGATGTTCAAATAATTTTTCAACTAAATCGGGTGTCCTCAATATTGAAAGCAATTCTTTAAGAGTATCTCTCAAATCTTCCATGAATGTTTACTCCTTTATCAAAAAATTAATATCTGTCATTTGGGTTAACACTGGAATTTCTCCTTCAATATTAGAACAGTTTCCCCATAAGTAAGAACAATCTCCCGATAGATTAGAACAGTTTCCCGATAGGTGAGAACAGTTTCCCGATAGATTAGAACAGTTTCTATGACTTTTATTCTTACAATTCTTTAGTGGGATTCTTTTTAGCACTGGTATTTCCTTTCATAGTAGATTTTCCTGATTCTATACCATTCTTCGCGTATGTCAAGAAGATTACCGTTATCTAGGATAGATACAGTGTTGTGGATATCCTCATCATTTATTAAACCACTATCAATGGCTTCCGATATATGAGCACAATATTTTCTAATGTTTCGCCAATGTTGAAAGGTTGAGTAAACTTGGGATTTTTTCATGTAAAAGTTATGTATGTTTGTCATTTTAACTTCCGAATATTTCTGGTAAGATAGCTTGTGGGTTTCTAGGGATAGAATTAAGATTTGTACTGCCGTTATATTGAGTCACCCAAAAAATACGTTTATTTGTCCAGATATAAACAGCGTAGGTAAGAGGGGAGCCGTAATCTGAATAGAAACTCCAATCTTGCATAAGCGGTTTAGCTTCTTCAGATGTTAATAGAATTTCTCTATGATCTAGAGATATGAATGGTGGATTAGGTTCTTTATAACCATTCCACCCCCAATTACCAAAAACAATAGCTTCTATTATTTCGTTAGGTTCTAAATCTTCTTGAAGTTCATCCCATGCGTTTGTCATAACTACCATTATCTCCTAATTTGCCGAGTTGACGAAAGAAAAATTTTATGTTTCCTCCTTTTTAAGAGACAAATCTATTAAAAAAGAGTAACGTTAATGGGAATTATTTTTTTAATTGAAAAATCCTACTTACTGAGCACTAACCAAGTTTTTGAAAGGTCCGTCGTTATCATTATTGAAAACGCCATAGGACTAACGAACGAACGAACTCAGTTAGTGCTCGGTTAGTGCTATCGCCGATAATAATGGCGTTTTCGTGTATTAGCGTCGAATGTGACTAACCCGAACCGAAACCTCTATATAGAGAGATATGAGAGAGAGAGAGAGAGAAAATCTATCTATCTATATAGAGATTCAGTTAGTTAGTTAGTCCGGTAGGTGTAACTGGCGGAAACGCTAAAAACATCGTTATTATCGGCGAAAGTACTAACTGAGCACTAACTGAGGCGAAAAGTCGGTTCGTGTTCGATTAGTCTGGCGTAACGCGAGCTATCTGTAATGATGCTAGGTCCATTGAATTCGTTGCAGAACCGACGTCTGTTGCGTTTTCCTATGGTAGTTGGTGTGATTGGACATGATGACCTCGCACGTTACTAGCGGGCCGGGAATTGACTGTGTTATATGGACTAGTTATATGGACTATAAAGTTATCGGACGCTATATTATTTTTGCATGTTTTCTTAACCATAGCGTTACGCTTTCGTTCCGATAACGGTAGCGTTTTCCGTTTTTGTCAATTAATTCTCCATTGTAGTGTTTTTGTAGGAGAGAATTAATCCATATTGGCCATTTATCGGGTAATAGCCATTTTGGCCGTAATTTCATTTTTCTTTGTGGCTCAAATTTGCTGTATCCTAGCCAATTGTTGTAGGTAGGCCAGTAGACAGCCGATCGGCCATGTTTGAAGTACGGTACTTTTTTCATTTTAATACTTTGATTATTTGCTCGTTTTTAACTAATACTCTTGCGTACCATTTATGGGGTTGTGGGTAATGTGGTCCTTCACAAGTATGCTCTCCATCTTTTACGGTAGATTCAAAGACCCCCCCGGCTGATAGCAATTAACTGGACCTATTTTTATGGCTTCAGTTAATTCTTTTTTTGTTTTGAAGTTTTTACTTGAATACATTGTTTCTCCTTTCGGTTAAGGTTTAGTTTTAATCCCATCTTAATTCCCCCTATTGTTTTTAGCAGAAAACTACGCTGCCTCTGCAATTCGTTCTGCTTCCAATTCCACCTTGAAGGTGGAACCGTTTTCTTTTGCTGATTTGTAATCGGCATGGAGACGCTTTCCGCGACTATTCAAGCCGAGTACGGCCTTGCACGCTTGATTGAAGTCGAGTTTATCAAGACCGATTTTTTCCCATGATGCATCACTAGACAACGTCAAGTGTTTACCATGAGATAAAAATAGTTCGGTTAGATTGATAAACTCGACCAAACTTCCATCCTTCAAGACCCAGTCTAAAAACTCTCCGATATTAATATCGTTTCGTTTCGATTCTGGAGTTTCAAGGGTATGTTTGACAAAACCTGATATTTGTCCAAACAATGCCTTGAGTACTGGTTTTTCTGCAACAATCTCCAGATACTTATCTAAAAGATTGTTCATTGTGGTTTGTCCAGTCTGTCCGGTTAGTCCAGTGTATCCGTCGATAGGGAATTCAGAGTAAACATATTCTCCGACGGTTTCATTTGGGAGTTTCATAATTCCATCCTTTCTTTGTGCTAAGGGGGAATTAAGATAGGATTAAAATGCAAGCTAAAGTATTTTTCGACCGTACTATAACTGTTGTTACAGTGTTAGACCTAAGCTATTCTCTTGCTTGCGATTGTGCTTGCGTAGGCTATAAGGCCATTAGCTACAAGTCACTGTGCTGATTTTTGGGACACTATGCTTACACACTAGTGACATATGTCACCGATGCCGTACTAGTTCTTTGCACACTGTACGGTAGGATACTTGTAGGCTTCTACTTTGGTGTATGTAGTCTAGCCGATCCTATCCCTTGCGTCACTCCACACCATTCGCACTAAGAGATATAGGGCAATTGCCGTGCCAGTCTTTTTAGGTATTAAATTATGATATTATCGGACGATTTTGTCAAAATGGCCGATTGTGGGTAATATTCCCCACCATTACTGCCGTTATGGCCGATTGTGGGTAATATTCCCCACCACTACTGTCATAATGGCATATTCTGGTAACGCTGTATAATTTATATAATTAAATTGTGAATTGATTAATGTTATTATATTGATAATGCCGATAATCCAGATACATACTAATAGTGGAATTGTGTGATAGTTACGTTCGGAATTTAAAAAGGAGCGTACGATAGGGATACTCTAATTTTTTCATGAAATTTTGCGCCAAATACCTCATCTAAATCAAGTAAGAATTCAATTAAAGCTATACTTTAATATGTAAACGTTACGCGATGTCGCGTGAACAAAAAATATAAGTTGTGCAGACTAAAGAGGTACTGGACATTTTGGGACTCCTATTGTGCGGTGGAGTAACCCATACACCAAAACATTAGTCCCCAGCCCTATGAAAAAACTAAAATTTTTGTTTCATAGATTTGCACATTACTTTCATATTAATAAAGTATTTCTTTCAAGAACTCTTTATCAGGGTCATGAATATATGACTTTAGTATGCCTTACCTGTAAAGAAGAAAAACTTTATGTCCATAGTGAGGTCTGTGATTTATGCCAAAAGTAGTAGATAAAGAAAAGTGTTCTATCTGTAATAACTTATTACAAAGTATTTGTTATGACTGCAATTTTACTGCTATAAGAAAAAGGGTAATAAAAAATATTATAAAAGAAATTAAGAATTCTAATTGTAATGATACAGAGGCGTTGATACTCCTAATAAATAAATTATGACCCCACATGATTATCTCGATAAGCAAGATTTTTCTCTAGTTGAGAGGTTATTAAAAACTCCTAGGTATAAAATACCAGAACATTTAAGAGATAAAATTATAACAAGTGCTGGGAATATCCTAGACTCCAGGGAGGTGGACGAAAAAACTCGACTTTCGGCAGCCAAATTAATTCTAGAAGCCGATAGAACTAACATAAAATTAATTGAACTTATGGTTCCCAAGAAAGTAGAACACTATAATGTTAAGGACCGTACAGACGAGGAATTGATAGAGGCGATCAAAGAAACACGCAAGTACCTTCCACCTATAGCGGAAGGTGATTTTAAAGTAAATTGATCTTAGAGTATGATCCTAAACTCAGATACATTTATAGACGCAGTAGATGAGCTAAAACTAAGACAAGCTCACCCAATAAATGTATTTACTCCTACTAATTCACATGATCATAATCAATTACAATTTCTCACTGCTAATACCTATTATCGTCTCTTATTTGGTGGCAATCAATCTGGTAAAAGTATTACAGCCGCTTATGATCTTGCATGTTATGCCAGAGGAAAACACCCATATAAATCAAACCTACCCAAAGGTAACATAGAGATATGGGTAATTTCTGCTGAGTATATTACTATTAGGACTGGTATATACAGGCATTTGCAGACTTTTATACCCCGATGGGACATAATTCGTGAAGGCCCTAATGTACCTGGACACTTACTTCCTAGTTACATTACTGTTAAGCGTCATCCTAATGTACGCATTGGGAAAGACGAAGCAGTGGCTAAAATAACTTTTCTTTCTGCAAAAGGGGAAAATAGAGAAAAATTTCAAGCAGCAGCAGTACATAAAATTTATATTGATGAAGAAATAGAAGAAGTTTTGATGGAGGAGCTTGAGGCTAGAACTTTAGTAAGTGGTGGAGATTTCACAATTTCTGCAACATTAGCAGAATCTTATGACTGGATAGTAAATCTAGAGGATCGTGCCGAAAAGGGTGATCCAAACGTGTCACTTACCAGATTAAACTCAGAGCTAAATCCATATATTAATCAAGAGAGACTAAAATTTTTACAAAGTAAATGGTCACATGAAGCACAAGAATATCGTATAAAGGGTAAGTCTAAACGATCTACTGGCCTAATCTATCGTGAATTCACTAAAGAACATCTTATCCGACCATTCAAGGTGCCTCTAGAATGGCCACGATGGAGATGTATTGATCCTGGTATACGATTATGTGCAGTATTATGGATAGCAATATCACCTGATGATACGGCCTATGCCTATCGTGAATTATATTTTTCAAATGAACCTCTATATAGAATTGCTGAAGAAATAAAGACTAGTGAAAACTGGTTATTAGATAGGGGTTTATCTGAAAAATATGGTCATTTTGTATGGGAAGAAACTGATGACAGCGAGCATATATTATGTTCATTAGTTGATGATAAAAAAGGTTCAAGACTCATTACAGGTGAAGAAGGTGTAATGAGTCAGTTAGCTAGAAAGTATGGTATACTAACAGTATCACCAGATAAGTCTGTTACTGCTGGTATAGAGGATGTTAGATATTGGTTACAATCTAAAAAATTATTCATTTTTGACACACTAATTAATTTTCAGGAGGAAATAAAATCTTATAGAATAAGAGAAAAAGCATCAAGGAAAAATCAGAATGACCCAATTGATATCCCAGTTAAGAAAAGAGATCACTTAATGGATTGTTTAAGGTATATTGCAAGGGAAAATCCTAAATATTCACAAAGGATACAAAATGACAGAAGTAACAAAAGTACATCCCAACGTATTATCGAAAGGCGTGACAATTCAAGAGGATATATCGAGGAACTCGTTGGCAGTTGGTGATAAAATACTATACCAGATGTCACATAATTATTTTGTTCCTGGTATTATTGAAGAGGTATTTGAAGGTAGTTTCGGTGTGAGTTATTTACGTAGAGGACAATGGACTTACGTACAGGCTATATATGGAAAATCAATTAATGAATTCGTCGTACCAACCTAAAATAATATTATGTTTACCTACTTTAGGTCAGTATACTAAAGAATATCTTATTTCTTTAATGACTACTATTACCCCACAAAATCCATTTGTCGGATTTATTATAACAGAAACATCATTATTACCATTTAGTCGTAATCAATGTATTAAATTAGCTTATGAAAAACATCCTGATTTAACTCATATTATATTTATAGATGATGATATGACACATTTTGGTTTGTGGCATATTGCTAAGTTAGTTCAAGATGATAAAGATATTGTATCAGCTATAATGACTTTTCGTAGTCCACCATATTCTATTGTTGGTAGCTTTGATGATAATAGCAAGATAACAGAGTATTGTGAAAATAAACAATTAGTAAGAGCACACTATACTGGTATGGCCTTCACGCTTATAAAGCGTGAGGTTTTAGATGCTCTTAAAGAAGAAACACATAACGGACCTATCTGGTTTACTATGGATAGAGAACCACGTAAAAGTTTTGAGAATGAAAAATTAGAATTTATTGATGATCTAATAATGGATTATCAAGGTAAAGATACTAAAGTTCCTAAGAGTCTTAGAAAAACTTTAGAAGAAGCCATAGCTTTTGGTCAAACTTCACATATAGGAACAGATATATCTGGTGAAGATATATCTTTTTGTAACCGAGCGAAGAAACTTGGATTTGAAGTTTGGATAGATTGTGAAGTTATTGTGTCACATGTAGGTGGTGATATACCATTTAATATATGTAATCAACATCAATATAAGGAAGCAGCTGAATGCAAATTACAGATAGTCTCATAATATTGTGTTGTATTATGGTTGGATGGCTTATTGGTAGTGGTAAATCTACTAATGGTATAGAAGCCTATAAATCACAGATAAGAATATTAGAAAACCTACTTAATCAACATGCAAATTTCGTTGCACAACTTATTAATGTAAAGAATAATACACAATCTTATGTAAATATGCCACAACTAAGTATAAACGAAAAAGAATTTTTTAAACAAGAAAAAAGGATTGATGATGAAGAACTAGATGAGATAGCCCTAAAGGGTGGTCAGCTTTAATGCATCTATTTGAAGTAAAGAAAAACAAAGCCGCATCCATAGTTGATTTTGTTAATCACAAATTCAAGGCATATAAGATCAATATGACCGACCAGTATCGGTCATGGCTACTTAATCTTGCTTGGATACGTGGTTATCAAAATGTTGATTATGATGTTACTTCAAAGAGGTTTATAAAAAATAACCGAGAGGCATGGCGACCACGTTTAGTCTCCAATTTGATGCTTCCTCTAGTCCGTAAATTAATTGCACAATTAACTTATATCCATCCAATTTGGGATGTTATTCCAGCAACACCAGATGAAGAAGATATTCAAATATCAAATACTAGTACTAAGGTCTGTAGACATATTTGGGAAGTCACTGAGATGTCCCAAAAAATTATTCGTTTACTTACTTGGCAAGCATCTTGTGCTAATGCTTTTCTTAAAGTAGGTTGGGATGCTACTGCTGGTGACGAATTTGAAGCTGATGCTAAATATCTTGAACAAGAATTATTATCTAGTGTAATGGAAATTTATGGTATACAAAATGTCCCTGATAAAATAAAATTAAATGAGGGTGAGATATTCATTGAACCCATTCCACCATTTAATATTACTTTAGATGATGTAAGTGTAGCTCAAGATTCTGATTGGATTATCGAAACTAATATACGTAGTAAAGACTGGATTGTGGAAAAATTTGGAAGTAAATGGAATAAACTTAATGAATCAGATGAATCAGAAATATTATTATTCCCATTTATATATAATAATAATGAGAATAGAAAACCAAATAAACGTGGTGTTTTAGTTCATGAGTTCTTCTGTAGACGAAATAAACAATTTAAAGAGGGTTACCATGCTATTATTGGTGGTAATGAACATTTGATTTCACCATCAAATAATCCATTTAGTCATGGGGAAAAACCATATGTACATTTTCAGGAGATATTAGACCCTGCATCATTATGGGGTACTTGTATTGCTGAACAAGTAAGACCTAATCAAGCTGAATATAATAGAATTAGGTCTGGTATTGTTGAGCAAATGAATCTTATGGGTAAGGTTCAATGGCTTAATCCTAAACAAAGTGAAGTTACAGAGTTTGATAATCGTCCAGGTGGTGTTATAAATTATCGTCATCCATATGCTCCTCAACAAACACAACCTCGACCATTACCAGCTATACTGGAACGATCTTTAGATAGAGTTAGGTCAGATATACAAGATGTATCTTCTAGTCATGATGTAAGTGAAGGAAAAAATCAACCAGGTATAAGATCAGGTACAGCAGTAAGATCATTACAAGAAGCTGATGAAAGTGTACTTGGGCCAACATTACTAATGTTTGATGACAGATTGTCCTATACTGGACGATTATCATTACAAACTATGGCTCAGTTTACAACTGAAGATAAAATTGTTCAGATAACTGGGGATTTTAATCAGATAGAAGCAGTTACATTTAATAGTCTTGCACTTAAAGGTAATAATAAAGGTGATTATTTTAAAGTTAGAGTTAAAACTTATGGTAGACAAATTATTTCTCGTAGCGGTAGAGAACAATTAACAAGAACATTAATTGAAACTGGTATATTAATACCCGGTCAAGATAAAGATTTATTATTAAGAATAATTGGTGCATCAGATATATTAAGTATTTATGACCAAAGTAATATAGATCATACTAGACAATATAAAGAAATTACAGAAAAATTAATTAATGGTCAACAAGTATTAGTTACTGTAGGACAGAATCATGATGTACATATTAAAACTATTAAGAAATATATTTCATCGAGTGCCTGGGATAGATTAAATCCTGAACAACAACAAGCAATAGTATCTCATTTGGAACAACATATGAAGGTACAAGTAACTGAATTAGCGTTTCCACAGATATATGCTCAATCTTTAATAGGAGAAAATAATGGCGGACAATCTACAAACCCCGGCAGTACCGGCAGTACCGGCAGTACCGGCAGTACCGGCAGTACCGGCAGTACCGGCAGTACCGGCATCATCTGAGAGTAATGAATCTGAATTTATACCTTTTCAGGTAGGTAAAGATGAAACTATTAATCTTAAACCAGAAGAATTAGTTCAATTAGCTCAATATGGATGGGCAAATTTACAAAAGAATAAACAAAAGGAACCAGAAACTCCACCTGAACCTAAAGCATTAACTGTTGAAGATTTACAAAAACGTATTGACGAACTTGAAAAAAAATCAGAAACTGAAAGAACTACTGCACAGATACATTCTACTATAGACGGCACTGGACAGAAGTTTGAATTAACTAAGAAGTATCCAAAGTTACATAATAGTATAGCTGTTGAAACTTTAGCTAGAGTAAATCTTAATCCACGATTATCTATTGAAAATGCTTACACACAAGTGTATAAAGAACGGGAATTATTAATGAAAGAAATTCATGCAGAAGAACAACAAAAAAATAAAGTTAATTTCAAGGCTTCTAGCTTATTAAATCAAGCTCAACGTAGTGATGGTGGTTCACCATTGATTGAATCTAAAAAAGAGTATAGTGCAGATGATCTTAAATCAGGTGCTTCTCGTAGAGCAATGCTAGAGTACCTGAAAAACATGGAGCAGTAAAGATATGGCAGGTTTAGCTAGTGTAGATTTTGCAAACGCAATGAAGACTTTTTACCTTGGCCCATTAAATCAACAAGTGGCTAAGGCAACTGTAATGCTTGATAGATTACAGAAAAATTCAGAAGATGTTAGTGGTAATTTTGCGTATTTACCATTAATTTCTGGTCGCAATCCTGGTGTCGGTTCTCGTTCTGATGCTACTGGTAGTGGTCCTACTATCCCTGAAAGTGGCCGGCAATCATATAGTCGTGCTACTTTCCCAATGACCTATCATTATGGTCGTGGTCAAATTTCTGGCCCTGTCATGCGTGCAAGTAAAAGTTCTAATGGGGCTTTTGCACAAGCATTAGATGTGGAAATGAAGGGACTAATGGAATCCCTACCAGAAGATTTGAATCGACAAATTTGGTCTTATGGTCATGGTAGAGTAGGCACACTTATGGTTAATGCTGGTGCTACTTCAACTACTTTTAGTTTAGGTAATGGATCAGTATTTAATGGTAAAATTGGTGATAGAGTTTATTTTGCTACTATAGCTGCCGGTGCTACTCCTGGCCCTATTGGTGGTACTACTATTACTAATATTTCTCGTGATTTCACTGCTACTACTCATCAAATTACTTTAGCTGCTGATGCCGATAGAGCTGTTACTACTGGTACTGATACTCTATATTATGGTTTTAAGACTGGTGGTACTATTGGAGATAATGATTCCTCACGTGCTAATGATATGTGGGGTATACCTGCCGCTATTAGTGGGGCAGATAGTGTTGGTAGTGAAGAAGAAGTAGCTACAGTAGCAGATGAATTACTTGTTAATGCTTTAAATTTTGGAGATATTGCAAGGTCAACTAATACTTTTTGGAAAGCTCAATGGTTAAGGAATCCTGCAGCAGCAGGTACTAACCGACCAATTACTAATGCTGTTTTACAACAAGGTTATTTAACAGCTATTAATGTTGGCGGAGCTAATCCTAAAAATATTGAAGCATATACTAATGTTGGTATTTGGCAAACTATTGGTTTACTTCATATTGGTGATAGACGATATTCTGATTATCAAGAAACTCTTGAAGCTGGTTGGATTTTCTTAAAATACAATGGTGTTAAGATTTTCTTTGATCGTGACGCACCACGAGATATTTTGTGGTGGTTAGATATGTCTACATTATTTTTACTTTCTCAATCTGGTTATGAACTTATGGATGAAGATGGAAGTGTTTTAAGTCGTGTAACAGATCGAGATGCTTATGAATTTACTTTATATCGTGATGTTCAATTAGGTGCTAATAATTGTACTAAAAATGTTAGACAAGATGATTTACAGGCAGTTAACCATATTGAGGCAATTATTTAATGATTACTGACCATAACATGGCTTGGGTAAGAAAACGTAAGTACTATTCCTGGACAGAATTACATAATTTAGCTGAATCTGCTGGCGTGTTAAGAGCTAATAATGATGCTACTCAACTACCAACTATTACTGTTCAAACATTATCTGGTATAGCATTAGCTACAGCAGAAAATTTTGATGGTTGGTTTCCTTGTCCACAAGATTTAAATCCTGCCTTTCCTGTTGGTTTAAGAGCTAGGTGGACAGCTAATGTTACTACTCCAGCTTTAGCTACTTTAGTTACTCTTACTGCTTTACTTAATGCTATAGCGGATCGTGGATTAATTGCTGTTGCTACAAGTGCTTTGAATACAGTTTTGGGTAGTCAAGTTTATGCTGTTACTGCTAGTGTAGTTAGTGGTTTATTTGCATATTCTACTAGGGGTATTAAAAATAGTATAGGTTTAACTAGAGAACAAATAGAAGCTGGTGCATGGTTAGCTGTAAGACTTACACCTTCTGCATATACTAATATTGTTGCTGGTCAATTCTTTTTATTAGGATTAGAAATAGATTATGTTCCTATTAAATTAATTGGTGCAGGTAGTGAATTAGATGCTCCTTTAAGTAGTAATTTTTAATGATAAATAAATATGAATTACCTTGGCGTAGACAATCAAAGTATTATTCTTGGCAAGAATTGTTTGGTATATATACTGCTGCTGTAAATGAACTTGGCGTTGCTGCTTTTGGTGCTGGTAGAATTTTACAAGCACCGTCAGAAGCAACTATCCGTGGTGGTGCATTTAGTGCAGTATATGCTGGTTTAGAATTTAGTGATGCTGCTGCTAAAAAATTATATGGTATATTAGTATTACCTCGTAATTTAGATGTAAATTATCCTGTTAAAGTTAGAATTAATTGGACAAATACTAATGATGTTGGTGCTGGTGAAGGTGTTACTTGGACTTTTCTTTATGCTTTAATTAAAAAAGGTATTTTAATACCTAATGATCCTGCAACAGTTTTAGATACTCCTATTGTTGAATCTTTAATTAGTGCTGCTTCTGCTTTTGAATGGACAGATAATGGAATAATTAATAAATTAAATTTAACACAACAAGAACTTGATGCTGGTGCTTGTTTAGCTATAGCTATAGAAAATACTACAGTAGATGCTGGTATTGCTAATTTAAGATTTTTGGGATTAGAAATAAATTATCAACCACTAATGTGTTTGATTCAATCTGATATTGATTCAGGTGAAAGTGGTGGATATGATCCGGCAACTTTATAATTATGATAATAACTGAATTATTACGTGGTCAGATATATGATTTTAATCTTGGGGATAGTGGTATTCCACAAGAAGTTTTAAATAATCTACAACGATATGATCCACAATTAACTTTATTATATAATTATGATGATTTTCAATGGGAATTCTATCGAATAAAACAACGAGGAGTTACTCCTTCATTAGATTTATTACATTGGCAAATTTCTTACCCAGAAAAGGGTAGATATATCCCTATTAATGTTATTGAATGGCTTAAGAAATATGATACTAATTATCAAGGAAGTAAATCTAAAGATGAAATGAATTCTATATGGTTAAAACAATTTAAGAACGCAAGAAATTTACAAAATAAAAAGAATCTAAAGGAACGATTGGAAATTTGTGACAATGCTAGACCAGAAGTAGCTAAAATAGAATCTGGTAGAAAGCAAATTTCTGTACCCATAACTGTTGGGTTTAACAAAAAGACAGGTAAAAAGATACTAGCTGTGAGAAAATAGTTATGGCTGTACCTACTAGTTGGTATAAACCAGAGTTAGGGTTGCCACTTAATCCTGGTAGTGAACATCCCATACAAAATGCAGCTATGGGAGAGGAAGGTCATGTAGCAAAAATTTATAGGGAAGCTAGTGATGGTGAAATTACTCTTGCTGGACCTAGTCCTGGTGTAGGGGCTAATTTTGTTCCTGAAAGTATTGATCCAATTCTTAATGGATTCTTTGATGTCTCTAATTGTAGTGGAGTTAGTTTATTTGTTAATAGTGTTTTAGGTGGTTTAACATCAATAGATATTTATCCTGTTTTTTGGGATTTAGTTTTAGCATCAGTTGGATACTTAGCTTCATTTGATGGTGCTGTAGTTGCTGGAGATATTATATATACTTTAAAGAAAACTGTTTTTAGATTAACTGCTTCAGATCAATATATTATTACCATACCAGTAGCTAATTATCCATTTATGGGATTTCACATAGATGGTACAGGAGTAGCAGCAGGATCAAGTCTTGATATGAGATATGCTAGAGGATGGACTCAAAATATGGGTATCTTTAGTGTGTGAAGGAGATATATGTTAATCTACCCAGGTGATGGTTTATCTCTTAATCCTGGTGCTGAATCTCCAATTCAAAATACTGGATGTGGAGAAGAAGGTAAACGAGCTAAACAGTATAGGAGTGAACTTTCTGGAGTTATACCCACAAGTTTTACTTTAGCTGTTGATCCTGTTTATTTTCGTAGTGAAGATTCTCTTGATGAAGGTATTATTGATATCTCTAATGTAGCTTCTATAAGTATATTATTACGAGCTAATCTTGTAGCTTTAACTTCTTTAGATTTACTTCTTATATTTTTTAATAGGGGGTTGGGCACTACTTATCCATTAGGTACTCCTGATGGAACTATATCTGGAGATTTACTATTATGTGAAATGAAAAGATCAATTTTTAGATATGATCAAGATTTATTTGGATTTTGTATACATATACCTTGTCCCAATGCTAAATTTATGCAAATTTATATTATGGGTAACGGTGTTAATACTGGTAGTTTTGTAGAAATAAGTTTTGCTCGTGGTTATAATATAGGGTCAGGATTTAATAGTGTGTAAATATGCTCCAATTCCCTAAATTACTTTTACCAGGTTTAATACCTTGTGATAATTATTATTTGATGCCTGGTACTGCTGCTGCTGGTGCAGCCCCAGCTATACAATTAAATTATATTCCTATATGGATTTCTTCTTATTGTAAAGTTATTGAGATAGGATTTAATGTAACTACACTTTCAGCTACTAATAAAGCTAAAGTTGGTATATATGAGTATGATTTAAAAACTTCTGACCCAACAAATTTATTAGTTGCTGGTGCTGCTGAAATAATTTTTAGTGCTACTGGTTATAGATTTATAACTATAAATATTAGTCTTGATCCTGGTATATATTATATTGGGTATGTTATAAAAGACGGAACTGGGCAAATTAGACCAATGGCTTCTATTGTTGATTATCATATACCAAATAAATTACTTTCTGGTGCTACCTTTGCTAGAACTATGGGTAAAAGATCTTTAGCTGCATTTGTCTATGGCAATGAAATGAGTTCTATTGCTCCTGGACCATTTTTAGAATTTGTTATAGGTAATGGTGTACCGAATCCTATTCTTAGAGTAAGAACTGTATGAAATTTCCAAAACTTTTAGGGTCTGGTATGATCCCAGCAAATGATTATTATATTTTTGGTGGTGGCAGACCTAGTTCATCAAATACAGCAGCTACTCCTGATCGGATATATTTTCTTCCTATTAGAGCATCTCTTAGTTTTAATGCAAAAGAATTAGGAGTAATTGTATTTTTAGCAGCTACTTTTGCACAAAAACTAGTAATGGGTATATATGATTTTGATTTTAAAACTGGTAATCCAATTAATTTATTATATCAACCAACTGGTGAATTATCTTTAGATGGGGCTACTGGATATAAAAAGTTTGATATTAACTTCAATTTTGATCCCGGTATTTATTATATTGCTTATCATGCTAGTTCTGGTGTAATTGTTGCTAATTGTAATAGAATTATAGCATTAGAAGAACCTATTTTACCACAAAATACTGGTGGTCAGATAATTGACACCAAGTATAAGTATTTAGATAGTGTTTATTCTTCTATTTTACCCAGTATTATTTCTAGTGTGTTAGTTGAAGCAACTGATTTTGAGGTTGTTAATCCTGTCATAGGAGTAAATGTAATATGATAATAATAAATTCAGGTATAATACCTTCTGATAATCATTTTATTACTCCTTTTAGAGTTTCAAATGTAGATACTTCTGTTCTTACTGTTAATACAGATAGATTATTTTATATACCTATTCGTATACCTATAGCTTGTCGTATAATCGAAATGGGTGTTAATGTTGGACAAGTTGCATCAGCATCTCAAAAAATGGTTATGGGTATTTATGATTTTGATATTATAACTGGTAATCCTATTAATCTTTTAGCTCAAGCTATTGGTGAAATTGAATTATCCAGTGGTACAGGTTATTTAAGTATTCCAATTGAATTAGATTTAGATCCAGGAATTTATTATATAGTTTATAATTTAAAAACAACTGCTGGTACTAGAGCATTATTTAAAACAGGTTCAGTCTTATCTGATCCTATTCTTCCATTTTTAAGCCCTACTGCTCTAGCATATACTACACATAAATTTTCAACTTTAATATATAACCCAACGTTACCAACTATTGCACCTGCTCCTACATCTGAGTCTACATCATTGGCAATACCTAATCCTATACTTAAGACGAGAGTATTATAATGAATCAGGTACAGATGAGAAAAGCTCTGCAGATTAACGTGAATGATATTCGTGGTTCTCGGTTTGATACCGAGACTTGTCGTATCTTACTTAATCAATCTATCCAACATATATGGAATGACCTTATAAATAAAAAAAGATACTATAATAGAAAATCTATTAATATTAATTTTACTACTGAACAAGAGATAGATGCAGCTAATGATATACAAAAAATTTTAATTATCAAAGATGAAGATGGAAATGTCATTGATATAGTAGATGAAGATACTGTTAGATATACAGATATTAAACCTGCTGTTTATGTAATTCATAAAGTATTATCTTCTGGTGGTCCAGCTACAGGTACTATGGTCAGATTAGGATGGTTTGAAATACCAACTTCATCCTTTACACTTACTGTAGATTATATACCTCTTGTGTCACAATTTAGTGAAATGACACCAAATGATTCTGAAGTTATTTTTGATATCCCATTACAATATCATTTATTAATTCCATCATGGGCTACTGTGATAGCTCTTGCTGGTGACGAAAAATCTGTTGATTATTGGTCATCTATATATGATCGACAGATGCAGCAAATAATTGAATCTGGTTCGTATAAACCAGAACCTAAAGAAGTAACTAATGTAGATAATTGGTACTCTTAATGCCTAAAATTAAAAAATTTGAAGGCTATTCTTCTATAAAAAGTGGAATTACCAGTAGTCTTGGTAAAGCTTCTAAGATTATTAATTTAATTATTAATAAGGGTCAGTTATGTAATATACCTTACCCTCAAAGTATACATTCAGTTGGTAGTTATAATCCTATTAATCCATATACTGTTGGTATTTATAAAGATAAAGTTGCAAGCGATCTTATTGTTCAGTATGTTTTTTATCGTGTATTTACTGGCAATGATCATTTTAATAATATATATATTTCTAGCATAACAGAAAGTACACCTACTAGTATAAATCAAAATTTACAAGATTTTTGGAGACCTGGTTTTGATCCTAAGTTTAGTCAAAATAATTACCATCTTGCATTGGGTAAATTTTTTCAAGTAGGAAGAGCTATTTATTTTCTTGCTTTAAATACTGGTAGGATGATTAGATTATTTCCACGAAAAGGAATAAACGGACAAACAATTGTTTCTTTAGTAGGTATTAAGGCTCCTAGTGCAGTTACATTTTCTGCTTATACTGGTACAGGGTTAACTGGTACATTTAGTTTTGCTTTTTCTTTCACACATAAGAAGCAAGGAATAGATACATCTAATCCAGCAGATGGGGTAGATGATACAGTATATTATGGTGTTGATGATGTTATAGAAAGTAATGTAGTAGCTCAATCTAGTAATACTGTTTATGCTAACCAGAATGGTATTTATAAAGTATTTATTCCAGAAGGGCAACTTGAACCTTTAGTTGGGGTTATTGGTATATGGGTAAAGACTGTAGATCAAGATTTTTGGTATTATGTTGAATCTGTAAACATAACTGATACTACTAGAGTAGATCATGTTACAGATCAATCTGGTGGTAGTCATTTTCTAGTTACTGTAAATAATATTACTCAAGATCCATTTACTGTAGCTGAATTTTCTAAACGCTCTGTCCCTAGTATGTCACACCATGCTATTCAGTATAAAGATAGAATATATTATGCTAATGGAACCATTGGTGCTGCTAATAATAAGGTCGAATATACGCCAAAACTAGCTTCTGTGGGAGAGAAGGGAGCTAATTATATTGAAAATTCTGTATTAGTTGGTAATCCGAAAGAATCTATTTGTGGTTTTATTGAATATTTAGGTCAACTTATTATACAGAAAGAGACTGAAACATATGTATTAACTGATGACATACTCATTGGTGATCTTAGATTATTATTTTCTGATAAAGGTGGTATTAATATTTTAGGTGGCAGTGCTCAAATAAATATTAATAATAAAATATATTTTGTAGCTCAAGATTTTAATGTTTATATGTATAATGGGGTTGGTGATCCTATAGAAGTTTCTAAAGATATAGAAGAAGATTTATTAAAAATAAATAGGAATCAATTTAGATTTGCTAGATTTGGGCATGACCCTGAAAATAAATTATTATACCTAATAATACCACAGATAACTGAAAGTAATAATGTCACCCCCTCATTCATTTATCATTATGAAGAATTAGATGAACAAGGGATTGGCATTTGGACTAAGTATAATTTAGGTTTAATAAAAAGAACACGAGAACATTTTCCATCTATAAGTGAAATTAATGATAATAATAGAACTCTTTTACAGATGGAAATAATTGATGATAATTTTGTTCTCATGTTCCATAAAAATATAATTTATATTATGGGTTCAGTAGAAGATTCATTACCTATTGGTATTTTTGCTCATAGAAGATATTGGGTTTATCAAACTGGTGTAATGACTTTTGATGATATAACTATGGAAAAACATTTTAAGATGTTTAAATTGCAGTCTAGTATTTATTTACAAAATATTATAGAAAAAGTAGATGTTGCTTCTGATATGAATCTTAATTTAATTAACGGAAAAGAATATTCAAGTGGAAATCCTGCTGTAGATAGATTTCAAACTATACAATTAACTTCTAGTGGTGAAAAAAATATTGGTATGTTTGCTGAAGAATTAAGTATAGAATTTATGCCAAATGATGTTGGTGATAGGCGGCATTTAATTTCACCATTTAGAATATTTGGATATGAGGTTGATGTGTCTAATAGGAGTAGAAGATAATGGCAAGTGATGGTATAGTTGCAGGGCAAGTATCTGTAGCTGAAGGAAATATGAACCAAGCATCTGCTCCTATTGGGAGCAGTATTGGTGCAGTCGATAATAGTAATCAAGGTCGATTAAAGATGCTTTCAGTAGGGCCTACTAATATACCTTTTGGATTAGTAACTAAAGCACGATTGATCTATGTAAGATCAAAAGATTTAGCTGGTGTTGATAAACAAGTTATATTAAGTATTAGCCCTGGGCCTATTGCTTTACAACCTATAACTGAATTTTTGTATGTTTGTACTCCAAATGCTTCAGCAAATATAACTGCTGTTGCTGTAACTGCACCTGATGCTTCAGGGACTAATGTTGATTTCATTGTAGCTGGAACATAATGGCTAAATTACCTTATCCAGGTGGGATTAGAGATAAATCAAGAGTTAATCTTGATGCTATAAATTATGTTAATCCTTATCAAACAATATATTTTCAATTTGATGTTACTATAACTAGTTCGCGACTTATAGCTATTATACCTAAAGATGCTCTTATTTATAATGCTTTATGCCAAGTACAAGAAGTTTTTACTACACGTAATACAAAACTAAGAATAGGTACTATAGATAATAGTTCATCTATAGGTGTTTTTGACTTGATGAATGAAGGTGTTAGATTCATAGAGACATTCGGGCTTAACTGGGGCAAGATACTGATGGAAGATACTCCAGTTTATGCTTCTATAGCTATACCTTCTGGTGAAAGTGTTAATACTCGTGGTCGAGGGTATGGTATAATTAATTACCTCAATATGCCTCTTATACCATCCTTTCAGAAAGTGGTGCAATAATGCCTGCACAATATGGATTTTTTAATAGGCCAGATTTTTCTAATTTTAGGTTTAATGTTCAACCAGAGAAAACAGTTAAACCATTCCATGCTGGAACAAATATTACTTCAAGTGTACCTGCTTATGATAGGCGAGCCGATCCATTAAGTAGAATACCTGGTAGTAGTGGTATACCTGGTATTGGAGATTTTAGTCGTATAATAGATCGTTTTCCATCAGATCAACAACCATTTGTTGAAGCTGGATTAGCTGGTCTTGGGGGTACTATTGGGTATAATGAGAAACAAGTTAGTGCTGCCTTAGCTGATCTTCTTAAAGGTGAACAAAATATAACTGGACTCTTTGATAATATAGAAGCAGACTTTGCAAAGTCTCTTCCTATAAATCCTTATACAGATGAATTACGTCAAAAGACTCTTACTAATATTGAAGATCAACTTACTCGTGAACAGATAGCAGCTATAAATAAAACACAACAAGCTTATGGTGCCAGAGGGCTTGGATATAGTAGTGCTGCTGTTGGTGCAGAATCAGATATATTAGGAGATGTTATCCAAGCTAGAACTGCTGCTAATGTAGAAACTCTTGCTACACAGGTAGCAACAAATAACGCAGCTAATCTAGGACGAGGACAGATATTTAGTGCATTAGGTAGTGCTGAAGGCCAATTACTTAATCAATTAAAATTAGGTGGTGCAAATCTTCAAGCTGGTTTAGCTATTGATCCTAATACTGTACCTGATTTCATAGGTAATTTATTAAGTACTTATCTCGGACAACAAAATTTCGAGACTGCAATTGATACTGCTGAAAGTATAGAAGATAGAAATAGGCCGAATTGGCTTGAGGATTTTCTTCAAGGTCTAACTGGAGCATACCCAGGTAATCAAACATTACGATTAGGTGGTATCGCAGGTACTTTATTTGGTAATGCAAGTAGGGGATTATACTAATGCCATTTGAAGGAATAGGCCAACAACAGACACAGTTTGGTGTAAATTTAGCTGAACTTCGTACACGTGCAGCATTGCAAGAACGACAAATGCGTGAAGTAGCATTAGAAAATTTTAAGAATCAAATGCTACAGATGTATAAGATTAAAGAGGAAAAAAAGCAGGCACGTAAAGAACGACGTAAAGGGTATGCTACGGCAGGAATAGGTGCTGGTGCTAGTTTACTTAGTTTAGGTATACTTGCTCCATATCTTGCTCCTGCTGCTGTTGCTCCTGCTGCTGTTGCTGGTGCTCCTGCCGGTGGTGCTGTTGCAACTGGTATTGGGTCAGGTTTACCATCTATTGGGTTAGGAACTGGTATTTTATTACCTGCTGCTGAATCTGCTGGTACATCAGCTTTTCCTTTATTAGGTGCTGCAGGATTAACTGCTGGTTCTTTATATAGTCCGTATGTGAGGTAATACTATGCCTGAACAAGTTATAGATCCTAATTATCTTGCTCTTCAGCAACAGTTATTAAATAGACAACCACCACGTAGTCAGCAAATACCTACTGGGCCATTAATTTTATCACAGTTAATAAGCCAGATAGGCCAAAATTTTGGTGGTGGCCAGGGTGGTGATACTTCTGGTATACGGAATATTATTAATGATAGGAATAAACAAGCCTATATTGACTTCAATATTGAGACAGAATTACTTACTACACAACTTGAACAACTTAAAGAACAAATGAAGTTACGTGCTGAGATGAAACGTAATTATGATGATGAGATATTACGTGGTCTAGGTATCGAGACAGAACGAGAACGAGGTAGAAAAGAAAAAGGTTATGCCAATATTAATGAGGAAGGGCTGAAACAATCTAAAGAGCAAGGACCAGAAGATTTAAAATTAAAACAGGCACAAGTACAAAGTGAACAAATGTTAGGAGCAGGACGTGAACAATCGTTTAGGCAGGCAGCGGCAGAGGCTCCGTATGAATTATTGGCGAAGATTGCAACGGCACAGAAGGCTCCCTTGGAAATTGCCGAGCAAGGATATAAAACTGATCAAGCCAAAATTAAACGAGATAGAGATCAAGTAGAATTAAATGTATTTAATATGGCAAATAATATACTTGCTGCCGGTGATGACTCCTCGCCGGAACAAAAATTATTTGCTCTCCGTATTATCCGTAATGCTAATTTAGAAAACCCTGAAGATAAACAACTGTCACCTGTAGAAAAAGCAATGAAGTATGATCCTATTGCGTCAGCTTTAGGGATGAAGATGAAAACTGAATCTCTTGGCCCAGGTGAATTTGAAAAGTTTCTAGGTATAGTACACAATTATTCTAAAGATATTCCAGAACCAGCTAGACGTGTAATGAATTCTACTGCTAGTAGAATTATTGATAATGTAAAGCAAGGTGATGCGACTACTCAACGTAGTTTACGTAAAGAAGTTATTGATGAGTATAGTGAACCAGCTTATTTTGATGCTTTTCGTTCATCACCAGAATTAATTCAAGAGTTTAGAGATTTTATTAATGGTATAGAAGAAAAACAATTACCATTAAGTAAAGGTAAAGTAAAACTTTTAGATGAAATAAGGGAAAATTATCTTATTAAAATAAAGAAAGTCCAGGAACAACCACCACAGATAATGTCCCCTAATATAGGTATTGGTCCTGGTATGAGTTTTGAAACTAGTGGTACTAAGAAGAAGGAAAAGCCCCCAATTTATAAGGGTATTCCTATACCACCACCAAGAGCTTCTATATTTCCAGAGGATAATTAAATATGCCTTCAATGTGGGATACTATAGAAACTTATCAACGTACTGGACATGATCCTTATGGTCTACGTCCACAACAGAAAGAAACTTATCTTGAATCGGCTACACACAATATTTTTGATTTACTTGATGCCCCTAATAATATTGTCAGGAGTGGTGTTGGATTCGCTCAGACAGGTGATCCAGAGTATCTTAAAAATATTCTTAAAGTAGTAACTCCTCTTTGGGAATCACGTACTGTACCAGCAGAAGAACTTACAGGTAGTAAGAATTGGTTTTATAATACTGTTGTTGATTTTGCTACTGATCCTACTTTATTATTTCTTGGTGGTGTAGGAAAATTTACTAAATTAGGTGAGACAGCTAATAGGATAAAGAATCTTAAACATGTAGCTAAGATACAAAAGAATATGGGGGATATAGCAGAATTAACTAGAACAGTTGAATCTATAGCTGAACTTAAGAAGATTATCCCTGCTGGAACAATAACTAAACGATCTTTGCTTACTCTCAAAGCTCCATTTATTCCTTATCAAGTTGATCTTGGTGACGCAAAGAAAGTAACAGATACTTTTGGTAAATTCTTTCCGAAGGATTCTTTTAAGTCTTTAGTTAAACAATCAGAACGACTTGAAGCTAGAATACGCAAAGGTAAAGCTAGGGATATTGATGTAGATAAATTAAGTGAGTTAGAAAAAACTTTAGTCAAGACACAAGATGAAATGCTAGATTCTAAGGGTATATTATCTATACCGACTGCTCTTAAAGTAGATAAATTTATTCGTTTCTTTCGTGATAAATTTTCTACTCAATCTGCCAAACCGTTTGTCCAAACTTTAAAAGATGTTATAGGTGTAAAGAAAGAACAACAATTACAAAAAGTTGCTACAGAAATAACTGAAGCTAGTGAAGAATTAAAAAATATAGGTGATATTACTGATAAAGCTTTCCTAGAAAAAGTTATTCAGACAGGTGAAGCTAGATTTATAAGTAATCCAGCTACTAGACCGGATGTTCAGAAGTCGCTTAAAGAATCCTTGGATAAGCTACAGACACGAACCGACACTAATATAACAAAATTACTTGATGCCGATAAATTAGGTGAGGCAGATAAAGTATTTGATAGGTACTTTATTCGTGCAGAACGTATTAAGAAGCAAGCATTCCTGAGAGAAACAAGATTAAAAGACGCTGAAAAGATATGGGGTGAGAGTACACCTGAACTCCGAGAATGGGTTACTAAGCATGTTGGTAGTATAGAAAATCTTATTTCTCTTGAGAATGCTAATCGGGTTAAGACACAGTTATTAGAAAGCTCAAAGGGATTTACTAGTTATGTGCCTCGTGTATTAACTAAAGAAGGTAGGGAATTGAAAGGGAAAAATCCAAAATTATTTTTTGCTATCTCTCGTGATATACATAAACGTATTTCAGCATCTTATAGTCGTAAATTACTTCCTGAATCTGATATACTTCAAGTCAATAAGTATGTACGAAATATACATGGTGTTGATTTTGATTTCTTTGATACTAATCCTATTAAGGCTTTACTTAATAGAAAGATACAGTCTATAAATGCTATAGCTAGTTCACAGCTAGTCCAACAATCTGCGAAACAATTTGCTACTGGATCAAAAATTAATGCTATACCTATAAAGAAATTTTATGAGAAATTTAACTTAGACACAAAGGGATTACAAGATAATTTATTTATACCTAATCATGTTGTAGAAGATTTAGATAGAGGGCATAAACAATTATTTAAAGCGTTTGATGATTCGGAAGGATTCTTAGCTAATGTACTTCGCATCAATGATATGTATGTTAATCAGTTCTCTCGTATGATGCTAACGGTTGGTTGGCCCGCTTATCATCATAAGAATGCAACTGGTAATATATGGAATAATTTTTATGCAGGTATGGGTATAAGTGATTTACCTTATTATGGTAAAGCTGCAAAATTACAAATTAGAAAAATAAAAAATAAACTTGATCCAGATGAATTAAAATTATATGATGAAATGGTTGCACATAATATACCATCCGGTGGGCCATTACAAGAACTTGATTTATTTTTAGAAGCTGGTGATGATTCTAAATGGACTCAATTTCTTCAAAAGCCTATTGCACAAACTATTGAAAGTACATATAACGTAGTAAATAAATCTAAAAAGATTAGCCTTGAGGGTAAATATGACCCTATAAAAATAGGAAAAGCATATGGTAAGTTTGTGGAAAATAATGCTAGAATAGCACATTACTTATGGGCAAAAGATAAAGGTAGAACACCTTTCGAGGCAATGAAATCAGTAAATAAATTCTTGTTTAATTATAAAGATTTGACACCGTTTGAACAACAATTTATGCGGCCTACATTTTTGTTTTATACATGGATGAGAAAGAATTTACCATTACAGATGCGGGCTATAACTCAGAATCCTAAATTACTTGCTGCTTACAATGATGTGACTGAGACAGATGAGATTGATTTGCCTGATTATCTTCGTGCTTCAATGGCTATACCATCACCATTTAATCCTAATGTAATTATTGGTGGTGTTGGTGTACCCGCTGAAGATTTAAATTTTCTTAATGTATCAGATGTTGATCCACTTTATTCAGATCAAATATCGAGATTATTGACTAAAGTAGCTAGCAGATTTTCTCCTAGTATAAGTACACCTATAGAATTACTTACTGGACAAAAACTTTATACTAGAAAACAATTACATGACATGGGTATAATAGAATTTTTAACTGGTATGACTCCAACATCAAGATTCGCAAGAACAGTTAAAGAATTTTCCGACCCTAAAACATCTTTGGTTGACAAGGCTGTTGATTTTATGACAGGTATACGGACATATACTATTGATCCTAAAACTGCCGCTGTAGCTACATCAAGACGTGCAGCTTTAGGAACAGGTAAAGTGACAAAGTTTGAGGTATTAATACCTAAACGGAAATATAAAGAGGATGAAACAACTAAGGCAATAATTAAGCACCATAAGAAATTGGTTGCTGAAAGGAATAAAAAATGATACATACTATAGGAACTAGTATTACATTAGATATATCACGTATGTTTCCACAAGATGTACGTGAAGCATTAATTATATTATACGAAGAATATGTAAATATTAATTACATGTATGCAAAAGAACAACTAGAACGCATACTAAAAATAATAATTAAATTAGAAAAATTAGTGCAAGAAAAACCAGAATATCAGGAGATGTTAGATAATGCTATAGCTGAAAGATTGAGATACCAACAACAAGTTACTGATTGGACACCTAGACGTGATGGTATTAAACAAGCTATAGTTGGATTTGGAGGGAGTGTAAAATAATGGGGCCAGCAATAACTATACTTACCCCCCATATGAAGAAAAGAATGAAATTGCTTGAACCTAAAAATATGTTTATGTTAGAATTATTAAAAGAAGTGGCTATGAAGAAAGCGAGGATGCCATTTGCTAATAGCTATGGAACGCAAAAAGGAAAAATAAATGAACGATATAGCTAATGGTAATAGTGAAGCTGCTATAAAGAATAGAAAGATATTAAATTTTATTTTTGTTGGTGCTTGGATTCTAGTAGTTGTTCTAGGGGGTGTGCTTATACAATTTATTGTACGTGATAGAAATTCTTTAGATAGTAGAATACATACTCTTGAAGCTGTATCATCAGCTAGAAGTGAAGTTTTGGTGGGTGTTCAACAAGGAGTTACTAGAAATAGTGAACGTATAAATGATATGAAACAAAATATAGCTGATGATATAAAAGAAATAAAAGAACAATTAAAAGAAATGAATAGTGAAATAAAATTACTCAGGAAGAATTAATTTTAAGGGTAAATTTTATTAGTATTATACATTAATTTTTCTATTTGGTCTGATTCAGGAAGAGGTAGATTATTACTTTTTTTATGATTACATCGTTTACAACATAATTTTAAATTATCCTGTCCGTTACTACCTCCTTTATCCAAGGGAATTATATGATCTACTGTAGCTTCTTTTATTGTTAATAATTTTTTACAAATATAACAATGCTTTTGTTTTTTATATATATGGCATTTTATTTTTGTCATCATTTTTCTTTTTTGTTTATATATTCCTGGTATACTTGGTAGTACATTCGCTGCTTTAATTGCTTGCTCAATTGTTGTATATTTTATTCCTTTAGTTAATCTATTTATATAATAACTAGGACCATCTTTTGAGTATGGATAATAATTTACAGTAAATGAACCACCTAAAATTTGCCAATGAATACCATTACATCTTTTAGCTATTAATCCTTTAGACTCAACTATTTGTTTAAATATATCGAAGTTCATTTATCACTTATATGTTTATAGAATATTTCTACTATATCTTCTAATAGAGTTAATTTTACTTGGCTTAATCCTGTACCTATATGGTAATCATCTGCTATCTTTTTAGCATATCTGTATAACTCTGAATCTAAATCATAATGACCCTTACTGTCAAATAATAAAATTTGTTCATAAATAAATTTTGCTTCATAATAATCACCAGTTAAATATCTAATCATTTATCACCTACTTTTAAAAATTTCTCTTCCTGCATTCTCAAAGTTTTTTTGTCCTGGATAAATTATATTAGTATTATAGTTTAATTTACTTATCTGTCCCAATACATCTTGTTCTCTCCATGACCATATATTTTCTGTTTCTCCATAACAATATAGTATAGGAATAAGTGGTATATTAATTCCTTGTCGTTTATGGATCGAGATTGGTAAATCCCATGTATTAATATAACCTTGTGTTTGATCTGTAATCTTTATATTTGGTAATATTTCTTTAGCATAGGATAAAAATAATCTATTATTAGACGCTATCCTTGGTAGTGGATAAAACCAATGTTCAATTTTTTTAGGTAAATAATTTAATCCTTTCCTAATAAGACCCCAATTAATATTAGGTATTTTATTATCAATAAAAAATCTATCTTCACATTCGTGTACAAATATATTAATCTTACAATCATTACATGCCTTAATTATATATTTAGAATAAGTAGTCCAATCTTTAGGGTTATCTAATTCATTGATAAATCCAGAAACACCATTAAATAGTTTAGCACCTGGTATTAGATAATTCGAAAATGAAGCTATGGCTCCATTATGGAAATCTAATCCTTGTTGACGTGTAATAATTACACGTTCTGTATGCTGTAACCAAGTTTTAATTCCTGGTATAACAATAGAATTTTGGCGATTTGAGTTCCATTCGCACCATCCATAAATATTCATTCTTGACTTATCCTATCTTTCTTCATTTGGTAGGGTACTCCTGGTTCTATTCCATTACTTAAACTTATGTTTGCAAAATATGTATGATTCTCTAATCCGTATTTACCTCGTATAAATGGTGCTTGTTTAGCTACACGTCTAATTGACCAAGCACTTCTTTCTATAGGCTCTAAATATTCTAGGAACTTCTCATAAAATGCAGAGAGTTGTATTTTTTGTCCTGGTATTTCGTATATATTTTCTTGTATGAATCTAACAAGTGGGTCATCATTATTATTCTGTTCCGTTATTTTTTCTTTAGTGGCTATAACTGGTGGACGCATACGACCTTGAATGGGTGGTAAATCAAAATTAATTAAAGTATATAATATTGCTTCTGCCTCTTGTTGACATCCATATAATAATTCACTTTTAGGTAATTCCTGTTCTAGAGAACTAACTTTTATTACTACGATTCTTGTATCACCAGGTAATATGGGGCAATAAGTAGGATTGTTCGCACATTGTATCCAATGAGTACAATTGGGTATATCATATGGCGTACCTTTTTTAGGGTGTATAGAAATAGTTCTAGCTGTAACCCAATCTTTAATTCTATCAGCAGCAATAGGTCTTTGTGATAAATTAGTTTCCTCAACAATACAGAATACAGCATTAGCTAATTCACCATTAAATCCTCCTTGATTAACCAATGCTTGATCTGCCCTAACCATACTCTTTTCAGTAAATAATAATTTAATTGCTTCATGAAATATAGATTTACCTGTCTTTTGTTCGGGGCTATAGAAAAATAAATATGGTGTTGGTTCATCTGGGTATTTTAAACAAGCAGCTAACCAACATTGTAAATATGTCTTACCATCAAGTATATTTGTTTCTTGGCACCATTCATTTTCTTTAACAGAGTGATCAAGTAATCTACCACAATGTTCAAATATTCTATCCCATGTGGGATGCTTACCTTTTTTTGCGTTATATTTAAATTGTGCTGCACCTAGATTCCATTCTCTATTATTAGTATACTCTGGTTTGAATGGTTTATTTACCAATACCCAGTTATATTGGATACATTTACCTAGTAGAAGATTTATTTCTTTAGTATTTTTACCTTGTGATAACAAGAACAATTCTACATGTCGTCTATTCTCTTGCACCCAAAATGTATTAGATTGCACATACCAACCAGCATCACTACCCATTGTAGTGAGATGTCTTACCACATGATCTAGTAGTTCCGTTTCTGAGCTACTATCTTGGTAGTAAAAAATTTTATTCCAATGGCCTTTCTTTTCTATAAAGCCATCAAGAACAGGGTCATAGTCGGAACGAGGAAAGGACAAAAGTATTCTGTTGTCCTTTAAGTCTCTAAGTATAGCTGGTCTTTGTTCTGCCATTATACCAGGAATAGTTACTTCTATACCAATAAGTATTAAGGTTTCAATAGCTTTGTTAAGTTGTTTATAATGAATTTCTTTAATATCTTCAATTCCTCCGGTGTGTTTACAAGCGATCCTAAAAGTTGGAAATCTATTGAAGTGGCAAGTTGTCCATCCGCTAGAATCATAAAACCAACAATTAGTTTCGGTGACTCCTTTAGTATGTCTCCGGATCGTCCAGCTACCTGAATTGGTTGGGAAAGCAAAACAGTTTTGGTCTCTTCCACTATCACGGCCTGTGCTGATTGTACCATAAATACCTTTCAGTTTCAATTCTTTGTGTGCTGTCTTTAAATCGGAGGTATGACAGACAAGCATACCTTTGTCATCATCCCACCACCATAACGCATTAGAACTTTCAAACCATTTCAATAATAATATATGGTCATCATCTAATTGTGTTCGTCTTTGTGCAGCTACTAGTTCGTCTATATGTGTAGTCTTAGCTGGTGTGAGATTAGCTTTATTTACTTTCTGTAAATGTTCTTGCCAGTTAAGGACATCATTATCTGTTAATACTTCTGTGTATTGTTTAATACACTTGAAGCTGACTTCTGGATTAGCTCTACGATGCCATACCCAAAGTATACCACCAAATGAATCTACTTTAACTTGAAGATTTATTCCACTGAGAGCAGCTATTTTATCGAGGATAGACTTAGCAACAGCGGCATGGGCAGTATGAGTCGTAATATTAGATATATCACAAAAACAATAAACGTGCCAGCCATTACCGCTAGTGCTAGAGTAGATAGATAAGAAAGGTATATCCTTAATTCGTTCTTTAATTTCATTAAGATCATTTTCATTAAGACCCTCTTTATGCCCAATGATAGAATCAAAGTCAAAGCCTACCCATAAAGATTTTTTCTGTGTCCAGTTCCAACCTGTCATACCTATAGCTTCTGCATGTTCTGCAAGATCGAAGCTCATAGGTTTATCTACATAAATAGGGTTAATTGCCGGACTAAATGGGATTCTGAAGTGTTTCCATGTTTGCGTACCATCTGAATAGCCTTGCCATTTATGCCCGGCAAATGATCCTGTTATTATTTCTCCGTTATCTTTTGCTACATTAACTTGTACTTCCATCTCATGTGTATATAATTTACACATATCATATGGTTGTGAAGAGAGGAATTTTTTTATTGCTTCAATCTTTAGCATAGTACATATTTAAGGTATACAGTATGACAATTCTCACATTTACCAATATAAAAAATAAACATTTGGTTTAGAATATTACAAAAATATTCTCTTGTTAGTCTTACATTAATGTATTCATCATATAGTGTTGGCATTACTGGGGATGAAACAAAAAAATAAACTGGCTTCATTTTACATTTACATATTGTTCTGATTTCAGATTCTGTATGATTACATACTCCTGTAATAATCTTGTTAATAGGATCTAATTCTGGTTTAATAAAAATAATCCATTCTTTTAAAAAATCTTCTAATTCCATATACTCATATCCTTATAGTATTGTTCCATCTGTTTTATTAATCCCATTATTTTTATCCATATTATTCTAGGATATTCAGCTTCAATATCAGTTATTTTTAAAACCCCCCAAATATTACCTATCCATTCTATTGTTAATACATAACAACTTTCTTCATGTTCTATTTTAATAGACCTTATTTTAGGTGATCTTAAAATAGACATTCAAAAGTTACTTTCGTAGCATAGTCTACTTCACCATCAAAGATAGCTTTACATTGTTCTAATTTTATTATCTCAGCCACTATTTTTTCTTTCTCGAAAATCTTTATAGCCCTATTATACACAATATATTTTGGTCGAGAATATCTTATGTATAAACATTTACCTTCTATATACCAAGTTTGTTTATAATCCGACTTCTTCTTCCTGTTCTTGTTCATAAACATCTGTATATTTAAACCAATAGATAGTTTTACATTCTTTACATATACCTATAAACCGTTTTCTTTTTCGTTTCAATTGTACTATTGTATATTTATTCCATGTCTTATCAATACAGAGACAAGCTATAGTAAAAGTTTTGATTAACTTGAGATTATTAATACCAGTATATATTTTTGGTTCAACATTCTTTCTCATTTATCAAAGATATTTCTCTCTATCAGAACCACCTAGAGTTTGTTGGTATCTCTTACATAATGATGCAACTTCACACAATTGCCCATATGACTCACAGATATCCTTACGTGGCGATGGTTCATTTACTTCTACCTCGAAGCCAGTTAAATTAATTTTTGCCCACATCTCTTGTACTTCTATCCATAGATTTTTCTCGAACTCTGCTGATAAAGTGCCTTGATGTTCAGTAAATACTATACCATGTTTCTGTTTACATACTTCATGTAACATATACCGGGGGTATTGATTACCTAATAACCAATTATAAAATTGAAACTGTGTCGCCCAATCCTGGTGTCTATCATCAAGATTTATGACTGAACCAGGTGTTTCCTCACTCTTGTTGGTATCTACCCTATAGAAATATCCTGGTGTTGGTGATGCAGTATACTTAGAATAGAACCCTCGTGTTTTCCAATCTAATGGAATACTATTTATTATACCATCAAGGATACCAAGTAATGGTACACCATCTTTTATACAGTAAATTTCTTGGTCTATTCTATCTGGTAAGATACGATCTAACATACCAGCAGCTATATATGCTTTAGCTACCTCACGTGCATCATTTATTACTTCATCCTTGTCAGGACACTTAAGATTCTTTGCCACTACATCTAGTTTAATTGATGGTTTTTGTGGAAAACTTCGTCGTCTAAGGATATTATCCTTGATAAATGCATCAAACATAATACCTAAGGCAGCAGATTTTCCACTATCTGTCTTAGGTAAATCTATACCAGAGAACTTACGTAGATAATTTTTGTACTGACATTTTCTCCATTCCATAAAAGTAGATGGGGATAAGTAAGTGAGTTGTTTAAATATTGGTAGGTTCATTTCTGCCCCTTTAAAATTTTATTATATTTATATAGACATTCACTCAGAAGATCAATACAAATACTTACAGCATTTAGGTATTGATTTTTATGAAGATCATCTATTAAACCTGTAATTAAAGATCTTTCTGGTAATTGTTCTAGTTGTTCAATAACTTTATTCATAACAATGCCTTTATTGCTTGTATTGTTTGAAAATTAAATCCGCGATTTTTTAATACCACAAAAGCTTTGTCGTCAATATAAAGATCAGCTTGTGGTTTACCAAAATTATCCCACACGGTAATTTTAGATGGGAAATTATGCTTCTTTAACCAAGCATAAATTTTATTAGATAACCACATAGCATGGTAATCGTTAGAGGCTTCTACATCAGAGAGTTCCTTATTATTAATTATTGGATTAGTTCTTACTGTATGTACTATAATTTCATGACCATCTTCTATTAGTTGTTCACATAATCTTAATGCTCCATCAGTTGGTTCCCCTATATGATCTATACCTTTCCAACCATTATAATAAGCTAGTACACCATCAAGGTCTATTGCAACAATACTCATAGTAAATACTGCCCTCCTATATCACATATAGTTAATTGTCTAGTGGGTGATTTAATTAACTTATACCATTTATCAAATTCATTTGTCTTTATTAATGTCATATCTTCTAATCTTTTACTAGTTTTAGAAACACAATCTGGTGATAGATAAGTCCATTTATCATTTATACCAATAACATATCCTTCAATGAGTCTTTCACCTTTCTGATAAAATCCCCACATAGTTTGCTGATATAGTCCACCCAGAACTATGTTTTGCATTGACTTCTCCATTCCATTAATAATTCTTGTAACAACTCAAAGAAATTTTCTTTCGTTCCTTCTTGGTCAATAACAGTTAATTCCTTACAATCTATACAGATAACTAATTCTGGTTCTTGTGGTAATGCTGCATTACAATATTTACAAACACCATTATTACAAATTAAACAACGATCTAAAGTTTCTGTATCACATTTACATATCATGGACATCTATTAATTCCTTGAAAAGCATCCATTACTGCTAACAAATCATCAACATCTATTATTACTATCTCTGGATTCTCCTTGATACACGGGAAAACATCAGCAACAGGATCAGTTTCAGGGTTACTTATTATTCCACCTAATGCGTTTACTTGTCCTAAGATATCTTCATAATCAACAATACCATTCCCAGTATTAATAACATGTCCATTAAGCCAGTAGATTGGATATACATCACCATATACTCTACATAGTGGTGGCCTATTAATCCATATAACTCTTATTTTATCTATTGTTCTTGGTGGGCAATGCTGTGAAACAATAATAAATTCTTGCCTTGAACTAACTGAACAGATCTCTTCACCTGGTAATAATCCTAAATCATCTGTTAATGGCTGAGAAGTTGTGAATAACCAGACACCTGTATTAATACCAATAGCCACTATTGATGGTACAGTAGTAGCTATTACTATAGTTTTTAAGGTAATCTTCATGGTTCAGGATATCCTACCGTATATCTATTCCATAACTCTTCTATCTTGGTTATCTGTTTATCAGAAAAATTTTCATACTTACTCATATTTGTTATGAATTGAACTTCCCAAGTTGTTAATAATGGATTATCTCTATTATATTCTAGGAGTTGTCGGATCATCTCTTGGTAGTTATTCATCGTATATATCTTTCCCAGTTTCCAACGTCATCAAAGAGTCTATGGTAATGTGTTTCATTCTCTAAGACATAAATTTGTTGTCCGTATTTTTTAAATTTATAGAACTTAGTAACTTGACTACCAGTTAGCTTTCCGCCTGGTGCTTTAGTTTCTATCCAACGTAAACCATGTCTAGGATGTATACAAAGTAAATCTGGTAAACCAGATTGATATTTATTACCATGAAGTTTTTCTATATGCCACCCTTCTTTAAGCATATATTGCCTAAGGCGTCTAGCACCTAAGGCTTCTGGCCCTGTATGAACAGTATGTCTAGGTAGTTTGAAATCCATCTTCATCACAAGCTGGGCATTCACAATCTGACGTATCTGTATGTTCACATTCTGGACATGGATCACCTTCATTCATTTCACTATCACAATTAGGACATCGCATGGCCTATCTCTTTATTCTTTTTCCAGTCTCTTTGCTTAACTTTTTCCCATGTATCATGTATTGCAATTTCTAAACTAATATTATTTAAAGTACAGTAATCTGCAAGATAAATAAATATATCACCAACAGCATCAACTTTATTTAACTTATGTTGTTCAACTGTACCACGTATACCTTGTTCTGTCTTAAGATGAGCATGTGCTAGCTCACCTACCTCTTCTATAATACCAAGTAATGGTTGATGAGGTAGTCGGTCTTTGAAATTCCTATTGGCCCATTCACTTATTTCTATTTGTAAATTAGCTATCATTTTGTTTTATACTCCAATTTACCTTCCAATAAATCTTTTATTTGGAATATACCTGGATAGTATTCCAATACCCCATTAAAATTATCAACTTCTAATTCATATACACTTGGACAAAGATAAAGAGTATCTTTCTTCTCTATATCTTGTAATGTTTCTTTTATTTTTGTTGCTTTCTTTTCTTCAGTAAAAGCACATAACATTGTTTCATCTGAGTATTCACCCATAGCTAATACATAAATTTTCATTACTCCGTACCCCTATTATTTTTTACAGGTCTAGTCACCCATTTAATATGGATATCATTCAAAAGTTCTTTCAATAATTTTACTTCTGTATGAGTTTTCATAAAAATTAATGCGTGGTTCCAGTTAATTGAATCTTTATTTTTATCCCAACATAACTTTGCTGTTCTAACCTTAGCCGCGAAACAATCTGGTCCACGGAATAAAAAACTATCTATTAGTTTATCATCTCTATGTGATTTACTTTTTTCAACCCAAGAAAAGAATTTCATATGGGTAATATTAGCTTTTTCTAAAATAAAATCATGTTCTTTTTGGAATAAAATAAAACTAGATTTCAATTCATCTCGTGTAGCCATGTCCAAAGAATCTTTCTTCTAAGTCAATTAAAAATTGTTCATTATTACAAACTTCATTAATTAAAATATCTTGTAAAAAATATTGTTCTTGTTCAGTTAATAACCCCTGATGATTTGTTAGTATCTTCTCCGCTATTTTTAATAATTTTTCTTTCTTCATTTAATATCTCTACTAAAATTTTAGTAGATGCTATTAAAGCTTTATTCACTTCTAAACTATAATCTGTAAATTTATTAAGTTCTTCGTGTAAATCTTTTAGTAATTTAATCTGGTATCCACTAAGCATTTTCAAACCCCAATTGTTTAGAAATCTCTGGAGTAAATCCACCTAAGGATTCAAATTTATTATCCCAGTATTCTCTAATTTCAGAATTGTTTCTATCAAAATAGGGATGTCCTGCTGGTGCAAATCTCCGTAAACGACACATATCCTCTTGAGACATACTATCAATATCTTTTTTAGCATTAATAATTTCTTGTTCTGTCATTTTTCTCCCCAATTGTTTAAGTTATTTTTCCAGTCGATCGCAAGTAAAGGAACAGTTTTCCTAAAATGTTCTATTGTTTCTTTTACCACATTATTAATCCACTCTCTATTACACCTTGGATGAACACATAATACTTCGTCATGAACATTTAATGTTTTTGTTGGTAAATCTGTTTGACCAATAGGATTAGCTGCTATGATATTTCTCTGTAACTTTTTACATATCTGTGCTCCTGTACCTTGGATAATATGATTAGCTGCTGCACGCATATTTCTAGCTTGTATCTGGAATGCGGTTGCATACAATGCAGATTGAGTAGCACCTTTAACTGTCTGTTCTTTATCTCGTCGATAGCACCGGCCTAGTACTTCAAATTCTTTTGGTGGTCTTTGTGCTAGATTAAAAAGTAATTTTACTATCTTATTCTCAATAGTAAAATAACGTCTAAATCCTAGTAATGTCTCCACGTACTCTGCTGGTTCACGCCATGTTATTTCTGTACCTATACCATCTCGTTGACGCATGGAACAAAATGCATCAAAAATCATTTGTCGTGATCGTTTAATTTTAGGATAACTATCCACAAACTGTGAATATGCTAGTTCTGCTTTCTTTTCAGTTACATCGGCAGTCTTAGAAATCCTATGAGCCATAGCTCCGTAGAGGGTAGCAAAGAAACTATTCTTTGCAGGATTATACATATTATTTATAGTACCTTGCGAAGCTATGACTTCATCATAGGATTTATCATATAAGAACTCACCAAATTTAGCATGTATACTCTTACCATCAACTAAATCTTGATGCAACTTTGGATCATTATAGACAGCATCAGCAAGAGTGACTTCAAAGGATTTAAAATCACCACCAGATAATTCCTCACCTTCATCAGCTAAAGTAAACAAACTCCGGAACTCTTTTTGTTTCTGTATACCTTGTGGATTTAGACTGCCGCCGCCGGCATCATCAAAATCACCACCTGACATACGACCAGACTTAGCCCCGATGATTTTGAAGTTAGGACAGAATCTATCAGTAGTTAAGAGTTTAAATAATACATCATTTTCTTTAGTTTTTTCTCTAAATCTTAGTATCTCACCGCATTGATAACCTAGCTTTGAATTAAACTCACTAAGAACTTTTAATGTATCTTCAGTAGTATCTTTAACTAGTGGGAACTCAAAGGGATTAGCTAAATCTCTTAAATGTTGTTTAACTTGTTGATGAGAATTAAAGTTTATTCCACGGCTACTAAATTCTTTTATGAACTCGAATGTCTCCAGATACTTTTGTCTTACCCTATCTATATCTAATCCGAATCCTAAATATCTACATGCTCCCACATGGCAGGCTAATTCACTATCATCGTCACTAAAATTAGGTTCACCCCAAGTATGACGTAATCGTTGCAGATGTACTACATCTTGTTCAGCATACGACCTTGCTGTTTTATTACTGTGCCAAAAATCTATGTGTGCTTGTGCAAAAGGTATCCAAGTTTCTTCATATGGATTATAATTAGTTTCTTCTGGTAATAAATTTTTAGGTACGGGATAATCCATTACTTTGATCTTAAATATTTCTGATATTAACATCTTAAGTTTCATACTAGGTCTGAATTTAAGTATAATATTACAAAATTTAGGATCAGATTCAATTACTTCGGTCTTCCACTCTGCTGCGTCCTCTGGATTTGTTGCATTAGCAAAATAAATTGAAGGTAGTTTGAAATTTTCTTTCAGGTACTGACATAGTATAGGTGCCATAGTTATTGGCACACGTTTAATTTTTATATCATCTCTTTCCATAAGAGATTGATATGGTCCTTTACGGGCATGGAGAAATAAATCTAATGCTGATCTTGGTTTAAGGAGGATTGTTCCTCTATTTTTTGTAAATACTCTGTCCCCCGTTGGATGAATTGATTTATTTTCGTAACTTGATAAATAATTATACAATTTTGTAAGGTGATACCAATCGTGAGTAAGATTAAACCCACAGACATCATCTTGACATATCCTTTCTATTAAAAGTAAAGTGTCTTTTACTGGTTCATTAAATACTTCATGCAGTATAATTGGTCCTTCATCAATACTGTATTGAATTAGAACACAGATACCGTTGAGACCCACTGATTCAGTGTCAAGGTCTATCATATAATTTTATTATAAAAGCTAAGATACTGTTTCAGGATAACATTAGCTTGAATTCCTGGACGTATCTTCATGTTAAATTTAACACTATGATCTATCATATCATAGATACCAGATTTAATTTTATTTATCTGTATATCTATATCTGATTTTAATTGACTTTTATATTGATCCATGTTCATTAGTGGATGTCCTGTACAAATTATAAACATACTGATTCATAGAACTATGTTTAAAACTATTTAATTGTCTAATAGTCTCATAACATTTTCTCATTACACTATAATCTAATTCACGAAGTTTCTCATTCAATTGTGCTTTTATATCCTCAATAGGTATATCTATTTTTGGTAACTCTGTTGGTGTAAATAATTCTTTTATCAACTCTGGTATATTATCTTCATAATCATTTATTTGTGCAGCATCCATCTGATTTATTTTATATACTAATTGTTTGTATTTTGTGTCAATCATACAAAATATATTATGGGCTAATTCTTTTTTCAATTTATCTAATCTATAAGTATTCATAAAATGTTTCTGCTTGATCCTGGACTAAATCATCGGTAAGAGGTTCATCCTTAAAATCATCCCCATTTAATTTATCTATTTCATTTTTTATTTCAATAATTTTCTCATTAACTAATCCCGTAAACTTTTCTTTAATAGCTTCTTTAAATTCTTTGAAGGTCACGTTTAATCTCCTGTAATGTTATACTATTTAGATCAATCCCTTTATTTAATTTATTTACTATCATCATATCTGTGGGTAAATAAATTAAATCCACAATACGAGTTGCTTTTTCTTTGTCTGCTCCAGGTCTGTCTCTCCTATCTAATGATTGTGTCCTTGCATCAACACTAAAACTATTACTATAATAACAAAGACAGTATGTTTTACTCAGAGTAATACCATGAACACATGCTGGATTAGCTATTATGCAGACATTATCAGCCACCAAGTTTTCAAAACCATCAAGAATAGTAGAATCAGACCAACCGCGACCATCAATTTTGCCAACTTTCCATCCGTTTTCATGTACTACCTCCATTAATTTATCTATACTAGCTTGGAAGGCTGCATAAATAACTAATCGTCCTGGCCCACCATTCTCAGTATGGTAGAAGTCTAAGAGTTCCTTTACTAGTTCTAGTTTAGGTGTACCAAACCATTTAATTTGTCGTTGACCTACTTCATTTATATAGTAATTAAATCCATCACTAAATTCTCGTAATTTTTCCAAGGCTTCTATACCAGTAGTGGATAATTCTATATATGCTCGTGCTAATTGTAGATCATTATCAGTACAGTTACACCGTATTTGCTCAAAGATTTTCTCTGGTAGGTCTAAACAATCTTTCTTCTTTTTTACTAATACAATAGGTTTAAGACGTTTACCTAGATTAACTAATTCATCTTCTTTCCATGACAGAATCTTAGGATAAGAGCCAAACTCAGTTTCAACCATCTCAATATTAGCATAGCGTTTACGGAATTTATGTATATCCCCCTCTAGTAACCAACCTGGTCTCATACATTCTATTTGATGCCACCAGTCTGATGGGTCTTTACTAGCGGGGGCACCTGATAGTAGAATAATATAACATTCTGGGTTTCGTTCACGCATCTTGCGACAAAGTTCATATGCAATTTGACTACGCTGTGCGAAAGGATTCTTAATCTTGATAGATTCGTCAAAGATAACACCATCTGGTAAATCTTCTTCAGTATTGTTGACGAGTAGGTGGTGCAGAGATTCGTAGGTAGATGTAGCTACTGGTGTTAGTCGGGCGTGCCATCGTTTTAACTGGCGTTTCCATTCTTGTTGAGCACCAAAGGGTGCAACTAACCACCATTTCCAAAGATCTTGTGACACACCAACAGCTTGCATTAGACGTATACAAGTGAGAGTCTTTCCTAAACCTGGTTCAAGAGCAAGCATACACTGTTTACGTCTATAAGCAAATTCAAATGCTTCTTCTTGATGTTTAAAAAATTCTCCATATGTACCAAATCTATCATTAAAAGATTTTATTGTATTATAATATCTCTCTATTTTATTTCCTTGTAAAGTTTCTAATACATTTCTGTTGTGTTCGGTGTCTTTAAGTACCCAACACTTTTCTTCATGGTTCCATTTAGCACCCTGTAGTGAACGTAAAATATTAACTAGTTCAGGTACATAAGGTGAGTAAACAAATATATGTCTATTATCCTCGATGACTCTAACAGATATCTCATTAATATACCCGCTAACATTTATTTTGAATATCATTTTGTTCTCTAGTTATAATATAGTTCTTGGGATCATCTATAAGTCCAATAGCTGCATGTTCGTATCTATTACATCCACGTAGGATAATAGTAATTTTCTCACCAGTCTTTTCATTGGTGATCACTATCTTATTAGATTTTTTAAGACCAATACAGATCATTTCTTAAATAAATCCTTTAAGAATACTCTATATTTATCGTTCTTTTCTTTTTCTGTAAGGCTATTCCATTTATTATTAATTTCTAATGAATGACATTTCCAACGTCTACGTTTAGCTTTTCGTCGTTGTTGGTAATTAAGTTTCATATTACCTCTGGTTGGAATCGAACCAACTATTGCCACCTTATAAGAGTGGTCCTCATCCGGAGAGGTTCAGAGGCTATTTTACCCCTACCCGGATTTGAACCGGGACACCTGTTAGGTAAAAGATCTTAAATCTTTTGCGTCTGCCAATTCCGCCATAGGGGCAAATTATTATCTAGACTCCCGACCTCGACCTCGACCTCGACCCCCACCCCGACCCCGACCACGACCCCGACCAGTAATTTCTTTTTTTATTTTTTATCATTTTGACTTCATAAACGATTCAATAAATGACTTCATTACATAGATATCCTGTGGCAATTGTTGTAAATCTTTATAAGTAGATTCTGCCCAAGACCCTGTTTCATAAACTTTACTAGGATTTTTGAGTAAAACACAATCATCACTAATTTCTGTTAAAATACCAACATAAAAATAATTAGCACAAAACAGAATTACTTTTTCGCCAAGAAGAGAGATAAGACCGCTAGATTCATTTACTTCAATAATCTTTTTCATTTGTTTACCTTTCTAAAATTATTTAGACCTCGACTTCGACCACGACCACGACCACGACCTCGACCTCGACTTCGACCACG
>ERZ1292623.476-Hain-H51-01um-R1-476-length-43819-cov-5_pt1 | contig 43819 bp, 39 predicted proteins | sample MGYA00564398_ERZ1292623 | MGnify/ENA primary metagenome ERZ1292623 (study PRJEB36523, sample SAMEA6512633) | groundwater metagenome | collected 2019-01-07 | study: AquaDiva: Metagenomics assemblies of 32 groundwater samples
AATATGAACATCCTCTAAAGCTCTTTTTATAACTTTAAATGCTAAAAAAGTAAATCTATTAACATCTTGTTCTCTTTGGAATATATGCTCTTTACTTATTTTAGATCTATGATGAACACAAGTCTTGACATCATCTACCATAGATTTTAATATTATATCAATTTTTCTTATTAAAGTATTAACTGAAACAGATCCTATATCCAAATAATCCTTAGCCACAATTAAATTTGAAGTCTGTTCTATTATTTCAAGAGCAACTAATTTATGTAAAAATTCTCTTATTTTATCTGCTATTTGACTAATATTTTCTCCTTTTAAATTTATTTGATCATAATTGTTTATATAACTTGAAATTATTTTACTTTCTATTGTTTTTATATCCTTAACATCTGTATTTATATTTATCTCCTTAGGCCCTAATTTTGCTTTTGATTCTTTAGCTGAAATAACTAGTTCATCTATTCTCTCTTCTACATAAACATAATCTCCTTTATTTAAGGCATTTCTCTTTATCCATAAATTTGGTATGGAAACTACATGAGAGCTTCCCCCAAACTTAATCAATTTTCTTGGTTCCATTTTAGTATATACTGTATATATTTTCTATATTATATATAGATTAAGTATATATAAAGGTTTCTATTAGACATTTTATAGGAATAAATTAGAGGGGGTTAAAATGAAAAAATTAAGACTAGTTAGTGATGAGGACATAATAAATGACATATACGACAGTGAAGAATACATTGAAGAATTAGTAGAAAGTGATGAAATCAGTAATGAAGAATCTGGATTCATGCAAGGTTATCTAGAATCTTAAAAGAAGAAAAAAATTAATGATAAACTTATGATTAGATATAACAATATAAATTATTCTTAAAAATATTATCATTTATATCAAAAACTATATAAACAAGTTTTCTCGCTAACTCTTTATGGTCCTTGAATCATTTGTTAATCCATTAAGAGCAGAGAACAGGCCATGGAATTTATTTTTCATTGGATTTTTATACGCAACAATAGCTACTTTCTTAAGTTTATGGATTTTTAAACAATATTCAAGCCTTGTAATGGTTTTCTTAACTGTAAATGCTTCTATTCCCTTAATGTATGCTACTATGAAATTTGAAGAATCTAAAGATTTACAAATTGATAAAGAATTACCATTACTTAAAGAACATTGGAAAGCAATAAGATTTTTAATATTTTTATTTCTAGGATTTTTAGTAGCTTATTCTTTATGGTTTGTAATACTCCCATCTAATTTAGTTCAAACAATGTTTAGTACACAACTAGAAACCATAGAAGCAATAAATTCTAAAGTTACTGGTGCTTATAGTGCTGGAACAATTTTAAATCAAATTTTTATGAATAATGTAAAAGTTTTATTATTTGCAGTATTCTTTGCCTTTTTTTATGGAGTAGGTGCAATTTTTATACTAACATGGAATGCTTCTGTAATAAGTGCTGCAATTGGAAGTTTTTTTAAAAATAATATAGCAGATTATTTAGGAAGTGTAGGAATAGCAAGTGCATTTAATTATTTTCATGTTTATTCATTAAGTTTATTACGTTACTTAATTCACGGCATTCCAGAAATTGGTGCTTATTTTGTAGGAGGTTTAGCTGGAGGTATAATTTCAGTAGCAATGATAAATCATGATTTAGAAAGCGAAAAGTTTAAGAATATCATGATGGATGCTCTTGATTTAATTATTATTGCGGTATTTATTTTATTTATAGCTGCATTAATAGAGGTCTTTATTACACCAATATTTTTCTAAAATGGCAGAAGAATTAGAGCAAAGAAAACAAAAAGTATTTGAATTCATAAAAAATAAGAGAAAATGGTTAATTATACTAGCCTTAATAGTAATAATTTCATTCTCGTTTTATGTAAGGACTTTACCTGTAAAAAATCTTCAAGGAAAATATTTAATAGATCCTGATGCACATTTATTCCTTAGATATGCTCAGTACATAAACGAACATGGAACTTTGTATGAGAAAGATCCATTAAGATATTACCCACTTGGTTTTAATACAAAGCAAGAAACTATATTTCTTCCATATTTTGTAGTATTTTTATACAAAATATCTAAAATTTTCAGTCCTAATATTACACTTGAATACGTTGATATAATCTTCCCAGCAATTACTTTTATTTTCACTTTAATATTCTTTTATTTATTAGTAAGGCATTTATTTAATTATAAAGTAGCCTTAATCTCAACCGCTTTTCTTTCGGTAATTCCATCATTTTTATTTAGAACCTTATCGGGAGTTTCAGATAAAGAATCTCTTGCAATGCCATTTATGTTTGCTGCATTTTATTTTTATGTAGCTGCATGGCAATCTAAAAAATTATACAAAGTTTTACTGTTTGGAGCACTAGCTGGAATTTCTACTATGTTCATGGGACTAAGTTGGGGTGGAGATCAGTTTGTAGTGTTAATCATTTCCATGTTTGCAATTCTACTCATTCTATTAAACAAATTTTCAAGAAAAGATTATTATATTTACTTAACATGGTTTATTTCGAATTTTTTATTGTTTAGTATCGTTGCTCCAGGCAGATTTTCTCCAAAATCCTTTATAGACTCCTTACCATATATCCCCCCCTTATTTGCATTAATTTTAACTTCTATAGATCAATTTATAATTAAAAGGAATTTATTAAGGATAAAAGAAAAATTCAATAAATATCCAGAAGGCTTGCTTACTTTTGTAAGCACAATTATAGTTTCTTTATTACTTGTAACAGTAATTCGGGGACCAGGATATATTTTCTCGAAAATTGAAGTTATAATACAAAATTTAACTGCACCATTTGGTACTTCAAGATGGGGTTTAACTGTAGCAGAAGCTCATCAACCATATATAGTAGATTGGATAAATGATTTTGGAACAATATTTTTCTATTTGATTTTAATAGGTTCAGTAATTTTATTTTATGAAGCAGTAAAAGAAAATAAAAATAAAAAATGGTTATTGACTACAATATATGCTATAGCAATGTTATTTATAATTTTTAGTCGTTATTCTAGTAATTCTATATTAAATGGTACAAGTTTTTTAGCTAAATTGTTTTACTTTGGATCATTAGTAGCATTCCCAATATTTTTATATGTAATCTTCTATAAATCTTTTAAAAAAGATAAAGAACTTTATGATAATATTTTAGGCATAGACAAAAAATACTTCTTTATTTTTATATGGTTTTTAATGATGATTATTGCTGCAAGAGGTGGAATAAGATTAATTTTTGTTTTAGTTCCTATAGCAGTTTTACTTGTAAGTTATTTAGTAGGAAAAACAATTGATTTTGCCTCTTCTTTAAACAAAAAAATATACAAAATAGGAATTTATGTTGTAGTTTTAATTTTCTTAGTTGTTTCCTTAAATGGGTATGCAAAAACAGTTACTTCACAAGCAAGTAATGTTGGACCAATATTCCATTTTCAGTGGCAGAATGCAGCTAAATGGGTAGAAAATAGCACTAGTGAAAATGATGTTTTTGTTCATTGGTGGGATTATGGTTATCTTGTACAAACAGGATTTAAAAGACCTACTGTAACTGATGGGGGTAATGCAGCTGGTTCTTGGAATTATTTTGTTTCACGTTATGTATTAACCGCTCCTAATGAAACAGATGCTTTAGAATTTGGAAAAGCTCATGATGTTAAATATTTATTAATAGTTTCAGATGAGATAGGAAAATATCCTGCTTATTCTTCTATTGGGTCTGATGAGAATTATGATAGATATTCTTTCTTACCAGTATTTAGTCTTGATTTAAAAAATACACAGGAAACAAGAAATCAAACAGTTTACTTTTATGGAGGAGGATTTCCACTTGATGAGGATTTAATCTATGATAATAAAGTTTTACCACGTGGCTCAGCAGGAATAGGAGGTATATTATTACCAGCGCAAAAAATTAGTCAAGATACAATAGATATGAAACAACCAACCGCAATAGTAGTTTATAATAACCAAAGATTTGACTTACCAATGGAATGTGTTTTCCTTAATGGTAGAGAAATTACTTTCCCTAATGCAGTAATAAAAGGATGTTTAAGAATTATACCAACTATAGATTCACAAAATAACCTAAATCCAATAGGAGCTGGAATATATTTATCTCCTCGTGTAAGAAATACTTTATTTACTAAACTTTATTTATATGGACAAGATACTGAGCATATTAAAGTAGCATATTCTGATGAACAACAAGTTCCTTTAGCCATTTATCAAGGAAGATTAATAGGGCCATTAAAGATATGGGAATTTACTTACCCAGATACTATAAAAGTTAATCCAATATTTTTAAGTACAGAATTCCCTAATCCTAATGTAACCATACCAAAACCTTTTTATTAATTATTTCTTAGTAGCTATACAAACAAGCGATACACCTATGGGAAAGTTAGTTATATTAAGTAGTTTCGCTTCAAAAGAAGTAATTTTTTCTAATGTATAATTTATTATAAAATTTTCTTTTTTAATATCAGATTTAGGAGTTTTATTAAAGATTATATTCAATTTCCTTTTAATTAGTACAAATGGGAATAAAAAGAAATTATAATAAGAAATTCTTTCTACTTTAAAACCAGCTTTTTCAATTTTTGATTTTAGTTCATTTTTGTTGTAACGTTTTTTTCCACCGAGAGCCAAATCATGTCTTCCAAAGAGTATTTTTGAAGCAGAATCTGTTAATAACAATTTACCATCTTTCTTACAAACTTTATACAAGTTTTTTAAAGCTAAGTCATCATCCTTAACATTTTTGTGATATAATAAATCAAAACAAGCTATAAAATCAAAGCTTTCATCTTTAAACTTCATATCATTAACCGACATTTTTTTTACATTATTAAATCCTTTTTTATGACAGATATCAATAGCATCTTGGTATATTTCAATACCCATAACATTTCCATATTTTTGTAGAATAGGAGTAAACATACATGTACCACAACCAGCATCTAAAATTTCCAAGTTTTTTCTATTTTTACAGATTTTGTCAATAAAACTACCTATTAGTTTTTTTCTAAATTTAAAATACCAATGATAGTTTTCTAGTTCATGCATTTTTTTGTATTCGTCTTTTTGCATTTTTAACCTCATGTGATTATTTATATTTATAAAAAGAAATATTTAAAAATCTATACATTAAAGGTGTTTTATGAATAAATCAAAAATTTCTAGAGATCTGTATAAAAAGATATTAGAAAATGCACCCATGTGTGCTGTGGATTTTGTTTTAGTTTATAATAATAAAGTGCTTTTGGCTTATAGGACTAATGAACCTGCCAAAGACCAGTGGTGGCTACCTGGTGGTAGACTATATAAAAATGAACGATTAGAAGATGCTATAAGAAGGAAAGCTTATGAAGAAGTTGGAATAAAAGTAGATATTGAAAAAAAGATTGGATGCTACGAAGTTATGTTTAAAGAATCTCCATTTAAGAATATTAAAAGTGGTCTTCATTATATAGCTATTTGTTATTTAGTTAAACCATTGAATGACAATGTTGAGATAAAACTTGATAGCCAACATTTAAAACATAAATGGATAGACAAAATAGAAAGAACTTTACATCCTTACGTTAAAACAGTTTTAAAAGATTCAGGAATTTTTTAAGAAGTTTTAACTTACTTTTATCAGCTTTTTAAATCATGATCTATTATTATTTTGATCAGTTCTTTAAATTTAACTTTTGGATTAAAACCTATCATATCCTCAGCTTTTGAAATATCCCCCACCCAAATTGGTTGTTTTCCTGGTCTAGCAAAATTAGGATCTATCTTTATTTTACCATCTGGGTTTATTCCAACTTGTCTGAATGCTTCATTAACATATTCTTCTATAGTGTGAGTTTCTCCTGTAGAAATAATAAAATCATCTGGCTTATTTAATTGCATAATCTTCCATGCAGCTTCCATATATTCTTTAGCATATCCTATATCTACTGGAAGATCTAAACTACCTAGATAAAGCTCATTTTGTAATCCTTTTGAAATTCTTACGGCAGATTTACAAATCTTATGCAATAGATATTCTTCACTTCTTCTTGGAGAGTCATGATTATAAAATATAGCTGTTGAAACAAACATATCATTAACATTTCTGTAATATTTTGAAATATAATAAGCAAGTACCTTAGCACAAGCATAAGGGCTTTGAGGATTGAAAGGTGTATCTAAAGTTTGTGGTGATTGACTATCATCAAACATTGTAGCACTTAATGGCTGGAAAAATTTAATCTTCGGATTTATTTCTCTTACAGCTTCTAAAATTCTACCAACAGCACTCCCAGTTATATCCCAAGCATAAGAAGAAATCCCATAACTCCACCCAACATGGTCCTGATCAGCTTCATTGTATAATTCATCAGGCATAACTCCTCTTATTATTCTATATATTGATTCAGAATCAGAAAGATCTCCTTTATGTAATTTAATGTTATTTATTATATTAATTATATTCTTTGTATTCCCTGTTGATGATCTTCTATACATTCCATGAACTTCATATCCTTTTTCTAGAAGTGTTTCAGCTAAATAACTTCCATCTTGCCCTGTTACTCCAAATATTAAAGCCTTTTTCATTTTACATTTTTATAGATCTCTAATTCTGGGGTGCAAAAAATAAATGAACCTCCATCTCTTAACCATTTTTCTTCTCTTTTAATAAATACATCTCTAAATGAAAAAGGTAAAACTAAAAAATAATCCGCGTCTTTTTTAGCTTCTTCTTCATATATTATTGGGATATGGGTTCCAACAGTATATTTCCCAATTTTTTCTGGGTGTATTTCAGCAGCACCTTTTATGAGATCCTTATTTAAACCATAATATTGTAAAATAGTATTACCTTTAGTTGAGGCTCCATAAACATAAACTTTTTTTCCCTCTCTGTTTAATTTCTCTATCAAATTTACTGTATCTTCTTTATTCTTATTTATTCTTTTTGATAGCTCAAAATAGTCTTCTTTTGTAATATTTTCAGTATGAGACATGCTACCACTATGATAGTGTCTTGCAAATAATCTATAACTACCACCATTAATTTCATTTTCTTCAACCTTAAAAATCTCAAGACCATTTTTTTCAAATAGGTGTTTTAATGATTCATAAGAATAATATTCAAGATGCTCATGACAAATATTTCCGATATCATTTTTTTCAATCATTTGCTTAGAAGTCATAAGCTGTGCAATAAAAATTCCATTTTCGTCAAGAGATTTTACTGCATCCCTAATAAAATGTCCAGGATCATCCATGTCATAAAACATACCAATCGCAGTAATTATTCTTGACTTTTTAGCCAAAAATAAATGTTTATATTTTTCGTAATTCCAAAAGTCATCTATTATAATATCTGCGTGTCTTTTTAAATCGTCAATCAAATTTGTTGCTGGTTCACATCCAACTTTTATACATTTTTTAGGATAAAAGCTTAATAAAGTTCCATCATTTGCTCCTATGTCTAATATAATATCACTATCTTGCAAAGGCACCATATTCATAGCTTCTTTTGTTATTTCCTCTAAATCATTTACTATAACCTTATTTAAACCAGACCTATACCAATAATGCCCAGAATACATTAACTCTTGAGGGGCTGTATGCTTTAGTTGAACTAGTGTACAATTATTGCACCAATACAAATCAAGAGGTGCTCTTCCTATATTATCCCCTTCTTTATTTACAAAAGTAGATAAGTAGAAATTTCCTAATGAAAAAAGTTCTTCTAGTTTATCTGAGCTGCATATTCTACAATCAAATATTTCTTTTGTTTCCATTTTTTGTTTTATATCAATAAATTGTTTTCAACCGTCTTAATCCCTCTTTAATACTAAATAAAAACTTATAAAAACCTTTCTGTAATTTATCACAAGTTGTTAAATCTTAATTCTAAAACTTTTATTCCATACTTGAATCCATTTTTTATTAATGATAACGTATTTCCACTTAATTTTGATACACCACTTTTTCTATTCCTATAGACATAACCAACTTCAGTAATTTTAAATTTCTTTTTCATACTTTTATATGCAAACTCTATAAAATACTCTCCAAAACCATTTTTAGACCATTGTACTTCTTTTAAAACATCTTTTTTTACTGCCACAAAACCAGATGTATAATCCTTTACCTTAGACCCTAAAATTAAGCGGCAATATAGATTAAACAATACGCTTAACATTACGATAGGTTTTGATCTTAAGTCCTTCCCTCCTTTCACATATCTAGAACCTATCGAAACATCATATCCATTTAATTTTTCAACTAGTCTTGGTATATCTTCTGGAGGTAATCCCAAATCACAATCCATCCAGACTATTACATTTCCTTTTGTTTTTTCAATACCATCTGCTAAAGCAGATGCTAAACCTCGTTTATTCATTCTTCTTATTAACTTTACTTTAGAATTTGTTTTATGAATATTTTCAACTATTTTCCAAGTTCCGTCTGGGCTATTATCATCTACAACAATTATCTCAAGCAGATCTTCTCCTAAAGATTTTGATATTCTTTCTATTGCTTCTGAAATGTTATTCTTCTCATTATATGAAGGTAAAACAATAGATACTTTTTCATTCTTATTTATGATAGTTGTCATTTTATTATTTATACTTATAATATTTTTATCACTCTTTTTCTACAAGAAATAACAAATCAATTATTATTGTTTTTGACCAGTCTCTTTAATCTCTTTTATACAATCAACTATGTATTTAATTTCTTCTTTTTTTAAAGAACTGCTTGAAGGTAAGTAAAAACCTTTAGAAGATAATTCGTCTGAAACTGGATAATTTCCCCTAGTATCTGGAAATCTTGGATCTTTATTTTGATAAATAGGTTGCTTGTGCATAGGAACAAAGAAATTTCTTGTATCAACACCTTTTTCATATAGTTTTTTCATAATATCTTCTTTTTTTACTCCAAACTTATTATCAATTAGTATTCCATACATCCAATAAACATTCTTTGCCCAATCAGATTTTGGCGGGGTTTTAATGCCCTCTATTTTGGATAAATATTTATTATAAAGATTAGCATTATTAATTCTTGCTTGTACTAAATTTTCGATATTTTCTAATTGTGCTAGACCTATTGCAGCTTGCATATTTGTCATAAGATAATTAAATCCAATCACACTATGAACAAACCTAGGTTCTCCAAAACCATGCTCTCTTAATACTTTTGCTCTTTTTGCGATTTTTTCATCATTTGTTACTAACATACCGCCTTCTCCAGTTGTTATTATCTTATTAGCATAAAAACTAAAGCATCCTATATCACTCAAATTACCAACTTTTTTTTCTTTATATTCTGCACCATGTGCTTCAGCAGCATCTTCTATAACATACAAATTATAATCTCTTGCTAATTTGTTTATTTTATCCATATCACAAGGATGTCCATAAATATGAACTGGCATAATAGCCCTAGTTCTTTTAGATATCTTTTCCTCAATCTTTTCTGTATCTATATTCCATGTGTATGGCTCAGAATCAACTAATACCGGTCTAGCTCCTGTGTATATTACAGCATATGAAGTAGCTATCATAGTAAAGTTTGGTATAATTGCTTCGTCACCAAATCCAATACCTAATGATTCTAGAGCTAGATGTAAAGCCGTAGTCCCGCTAGTGCAACTAATACCATACTTAGCACCGCAATAAGAACTAAAACCTTCTTCAAATTTTTTAATATATCCTCCTTGAGAAGAAATCCAATTTGTTTTAACACAATCTTGAACATACTCAAGTTCTTTTTTTCCTAATGTTGGTATGCAAACTGGAATCATTTTTCTATAAATTTTTTTTCTATATCTACTCCACGATAAGGACCTTGTTTTATTTCTATCACTTCACTATCTTTTAAAAAATCTACTCCATGGGCTCCTGAAATAAATACTATTAAATCTCCTTCATTCAAAGTAACATAAATTACTTTTTTATTGTTATTGTCATAAATATCTACACCTATATTCCCATTTTTTACATAGTAGATTTTATTAGGTATTAAATTTTTTAATTCTTTGAATGGTAAAGAAAAGTGTGCTCTAGCTCTACTCCCTTTTTTTTTGTATGAAATCCTATTTGAAATGAATGGTGATTCTCTGTTATAAAATCTAGATTATTTGCTTTAAAGTAAGACCTAGCAATTAAAGCTAGTAGTTCTCCTTTATCCTCTATTCTTTCTATGCCTTTTATCATGTCCATTTTCTCCCATTATCTATAAACCATTGATAAGTCATTTTTAATCCTTCTTCAATATTAATTTTAGGATTCCATCCAGTCACTTTATTTAGTTTTGAATAGTCTGCTCCAAGAACTTGAACATCTAAAGGTCTTAACCTACTTTTTTCAACTTTAATATATATTCTTTTGTGACCCATAATTTCTCCAATTTTATTTACTAAAAATTCAATACTACAATCTTTACTAGAACCACAATTAAATACTTGGCCATCTATTCCATTATGCTTAATTAATCTTACAGCCGCATCTGCTGAGTCCTCTACATAAACAAAATCTCTTCTAGCTTTTATGTTACCCAAGTTTATTTTACTTGATTTAGATAATTGAGACATCGCTATAGGAATTATATAAGGATGAGTTTCTCTAGGTCCATATGTATTAAATTGTCTTAAAATAACAACTGGAGCTTTTTTTTCATGAAATAAAGTAAAACATACTCTATCTGCAGCTAATTTACTTACTGCATATGTAGAATGTGGTAGTGTTGGATGATCCTCATTCATAGGTAATTGTTTTGCTGTTCCATAAACTTCTGAACTTGAGTATTGAAGAACCCTTTTAACACCAGTTTTTACAGCGGACATAACTACATTTAATGTTCCTAAAGAATTAACTTCAAAAAATTCATGAGGGATCTTATAAGAATCAGGAATATATGGTAAAGCAGCTAAGTTAAATACAAAGTCTACTTTATTATCTTTAAAAATTTTATCTAAATTTTTGTCTAAAATGGTGCCGTTTATTATTGTTATTTGTTTTTCAACTTCTTTTAAATTATTTAATGAACCACTTCTAAAATTATCGAGTACAATTACATCAGCTCTCTCTTTAAGTAATCTTCTTACTAAAGTAGATCCTATAAAGCCAGCACCGCCTGTTACCAAAACTTTTTTATCTTGAAGATTCATGTTACATGGTTTTTACTAGAAATGTATTTAAATCTTTTGTTTTTAATTATGTTATGGGATCTAAGTCGATAAAAGATAAATTTATTTATATTCCAGTCATTGTCCTTAGTCTTTATTTAATAATAAGATTAATAGACAAAGCTTCCATAATTAACTCCTTTCCTTTGGATTTTGACAATGATATTTCTTCTTATTTAGCATACTTATTTTTTTTGGCAAAATGTGGTTGGAATAATCTTTGTGGATATTGGTATAATGGTATAATACCCTTTCAATCATATACCCCAGGATGGTTCTTCTTTACATTTCCAATTTATATTTTAACTAACAAAGTTACTTTATCTGCTTATATTTCATTACTTCTGATTACTTTATTAAGTTTTTTAGTTATAAATTCTATTGGAAAAATTAAAAATTATAGTTTAGTCAAGAGATTTTTTATTTTTTTATTTTTATTTGGTAACCCAATAACTGTTGGAAATTTTATAAGACTTGGGAGACTTCCCGAGATGATGGGTTTTCTAACTTTTATGACTTTATTTTTGTTTTTTATTTACTATTTTAATAAGAAATTAGATCTCAAGTTTCTAATTTTCTTTTCGATAGTCTATTTCGCAATAATCATATCTAGCGCACATTTTGCTGTATTATCACAAATTTTAGTAATATCTTTTCTTATTATTAGAGATTACAAAGAAAAAATTAAAATAATTGCTGGAGCATTTTTAGGAATAATCTTTTCATCTTTTTGGTTACTAGATTTTTTAAAAAGCAAATTTTTTGGGACTTTGGGAGATTATTCTCCTTTAGGTAAATCTCAACTTCTATTATTTACTAAAGAACATTTATTAACTAATTTGGCTTTAATTATTGTTCCATTAATTTTCATCTTTGTTTTTTATTTTTACTACAAACAACATAAAGAAAACAAAAAGTTAATTTTATTTTATACACCAGTTTTAGTATTATCAATACTTGTTTTTTCTAGAGCAGTAACTATAATCCCGATTTTAAATGATTTGCCATCTGATCCATATTTAGAATTTATTTTGTTTTTTACCCTAATATTATTTTTTGATACAAATTTATCACTATATAAAACTAAATTTATAGATTTTATAAAGATAATAAAACCAACAATAGTTTTACTACCTATGTTATTAGTAATGATTTCAATCTTTTATACTCCTTGGAGTAGAGGATACACAAAATTAGAATATGACACGTTAAATCTTATGTCAAAAATAGATGATAAATTCATTATTTACGGAGAGGGCTATCCAACTTCATATGCCGCAGCTTATTATTCTTATGCTCCTATATACTTAAATTTATCAACGTCTTCTGGTTGGGCTCCTATTACAAAACCTAAATCTTATTACGAGTTGTTATCAGAATCTAAGAACGCATTAAATAATTTAGATTGTAAAAATTTCAAATCTTTGGTAGCAAAACTTAATACAACTAATTTCATAGGCTTTAAGGATTTTTGTTCTAATTTAAAAAAATGTGGATTAATTAAGATAGAAGAAAGAGAAAATGTTTGTTTATATAAAAAGTAACATCAATTGTAATAATAAAATATTTTTTGTATACATTACTCTAAATAGAATATTAGAAACTTTTTTAAGGAGTTAACTTATAAAAAAAACATGGTACTAGCAGACATAACACCAATTCCATTTATATGCGCATTTGTAAGCTTTTTAGTAGTTTGGTATACAACTCCCTGGTTTATTCGTTATTTGAAAAAAATAGGTTTAGTTGTAAAAGACATGAATAAAAAAGACTCTCCTTTAGTTCCTTTGTCTGGAGGTATTACAGTAATGTCAGGAATCTTCATTGGTCTAATGATGTTTATTTTCTTTTGGACTTTCTTACCTGAAAATTCTGCTTTAACTATAGACTCAAAATCTTTATTAATATTATTTGCTTCTATGACAACAATATTATTAATTACATTCATTGGTTTTGTGGATGATATTCTAATTAAGAAATCCAAAGAATCATCAATTGGGCTAAAACAATGGCAAAAACCATTACTTACTTTAGCAGCAGCTATTCCTTTAGTTGTAATTAACGCTGGTTTTACAAAAATTTGGATTCCTTTTATAGGATCAATTAACGTTCAGTATATTTATCCATTATTGTTTATTCCATTGGGAGTAGTAGGGGCTGCAAATATGGTTAACTTATTAGGAGGAATTAACGGGATAGAAGTTGGAATGGGTATTATCTACACAGGAATGCTTGGTTTATATGCTTATAGTAATGGAAGATTTATAGCTGCTTTAATAGCATTACTAACATTTGTTTCTTTACTTGCATTCTTTTACTATAATAAATATCCTGCTAAAATTTTTCCTGGAGACTCATTAACGTATTTATTAGGAGCAGTAATAGCAGTAATAGCAATTATAGGTAATATAGAAAAAGCAGCTTTAATTGCATCTATTCCTTTTTTCATGGAGTTTGTTTTAAAAGCAAGAAGTAAATTTAAAGCACAATGTTATGGTTACTATAAAAATGGGAAAGTACAATCTTTGTATAATAACAAAATTTATTCTTTAGTTCATATATTTACAAGAAAAGGATTATACACAGAGAAACAAATAACATACATTTTTATGTTTATCGAGCTTATATTCTGTAGTTTAATATGGATAATTTAAGATGATAAAAAAATTTCTGAAATATAGTAAAGAAGATAGTTTAATTCGGGATAGTATAACTTTCTTTTCAGCATCTATGATTTTAAATATAACTGCATATTTATTTCATTTATATATGGGTCGCGTATTAGGACCATCAAGCTATGGCATTCTTGGTGCATTATTATCAATTACTTACATACTTAACGTACCTTTAACAGTAATACAAACATCAGTAACTAAATTCGCTGCTCAATACAAAGCAAAAAAAGAAATAAATAAAATAAATACATTATTAATTTCATCAATAAAAAGACTTTCTATTTTTGGAATTATAGGAACAATTATTTTCTTTATTTTAAGTCCTCTAATAGGATATTTCTTACATATCAAAATAGAATATTTATTCATTTTAAGTCCAATAATAATCTTCTCATTACTTTTACCATTAACAAGAGGAATTCTTCAAGGACTGCAAAGATTTAATAGTTTAAGTCTTAATATGATTCTTGAAGGTTTAATTAAACTAAGTTTAGGTATTTTACTTGTTTACATGGGTTTAAATATAGGAGGAGCTATTCTTGCTATAATTTTTTCTTTTGTAATAGCTTTTTTCTTAACTTTTATTCCTTTAAAACAATTTTTAGTAATAAAAAATATGAATATAAATACTAAAGAAATTTATAACTACACAATTCCTGTTTTGATAGCATTAACAAGCCTAACATTTATTTATACCATAGACATATTTATAGTAAAACATTTTTTTAATGAGATTGAAGCAGGTTATTATGCAGCTCTCTCTTTAATAGGAAAAATAATTTTCTTTGGAACTTTTGCTATAGCCAATGTAATGTTTCCAAAAGTAGCAGAAATGCATGCAAGTAATAAACCTAATAAAAAAATTATGAATAAATCTTTGTTGCTTACATTAACTGGTGCTTCTATTGCAGTTATAATTTATTTTATATTTCCTAAACTAATAATCACACTTTTATTTGGAAAGGATTATTTGGGTATATATAAATTAGTAGGGCCTTTTGGTCTTGTAATGGCTTTATTCTCTTTAGTCTATCTCTTATCACTTTATAATCTATCTATACATAAGACAAGATTTATTTATATTTTAATTTTGTTTAATATTTTAGAAGTAATATTGTTATTTTTATTTCATAATACTTTAACTCAAGTTGTCACTATTCTTGTTACATTAATGATAGCCTTATTTATTATTCTATATTTATACACAAGTTTAATAACCAAAAATGAAAAAACTATCTATAGTAATACCAGCATATAACGAAGAACAAAGAATTATAAAAACATTAAATGAATATTATGAGTTCTTCAATAATAAATTTAAAAACGATTTTGAAATCATAGTTATAGTAAATGGAAGTACAGATAAAACAATAGAAATAGTAAAGACTTTCTCAAAAAAAAATAAAAATTTAATTTACAAAGATATAAAAGAAAAAATTGGTAAAGGCGGGGCTATTTTAGAAGGATTTAAAATTGCTCAAGGTTCTTTAATTGGATTTGTAGATGCTGATTTAGCTACTTCGCCTAAATCGTTTTATGATTTAATAGATAAAATAAATGACTATGATGGAATTATTGCTTCAAGATGGATGAAAGGTTCTAAAATAAATATAAAACAACCGTTATTAAAAAGAATTGGAAGTCGTGGTTTTAATTTTCTAATAAGGATTTTATTTGGATTAAATTTTAAAGATACTCAATGTGGTGCTAAATTATTCAAAAAGCAAGTAATAAAAGATGTTTTAGAGGATTTAACAATTACTAGATGGGCATTTGATGTTAATTTAATTTATTCTGTTTTAAAGAAAAAATATAAAATTAAGGAAATACCCACAGAATGGAATGCAGTTAAAGCATCTCATTTTAATTTATTCAAAGCTATTCCAGAGATGGCTCTAGGTTTATTAAGATTACGTTTAGTATACTCTCCATTTAAGTTTATAGTTAAAATATATGATAAATTACCAGGATTTTTAAAATTAAATCACTATCTAAAATGATACCCCTCAATTATATTCACAAGACTATTAATATTCCTGGTTTCATAGTTTAATATTTCCAGTTTTAGCAGGATTAAACGTTTTATTTGTGGGCTCTTTAAGAAATAATCCTTCTATAAATCCAATTCCGTAAGCTACTTGTGTAATTGCAGTAACAATTATTACTGGGAAAAACAATCTCAAACTTTTAGATCTTATACCTGTAACGATTAGGAATAAAATATATACTATCAATGTTCCTATATATAGATATAATATTGGAGGATAGAGTATAGAAATTAAACCACCAAAAAAAAGCCATAAAACAAAAAACGAGGGAATCATAAAGATTATTCTAAATGAATGTTTAGGATAATTTTTAGTAAGGAATGCTCTCCACATCCCCCAAAAGAATGTTTGTTTAAGATGATTCTTAAGATTGTTTCTCGGATGATGGTAAACTATTACCTTAGGATTGTAGATTATCTTTTTACCTTTGTTAACTAAGGCATAACATAATTGGTTATCTTCTGCTCCCCAGGATTTAGAATCAAAACCGCCAACCTCAAGAAAGTCCTTTTTCCTAACAAGGAAGTTGCATGTAGGCCAATCATCAATTTGTACTACTTTAGAAAATCTTTCATACCTCATGCCTATCTTTTTAGAACTTAATGCATAAACCTTACTAGATACTTTTTGAAAAAAGGTGGATTCTTTCGGAATAAGTCCTGGTCCTCCTACGGCAGAGATGTTTTTATCTTCAAAAATTCTTGATGCTTCTTTCAACCAATTTTTTTCGGGATAAGCATCATCATCTATGAACGCAATGATTTCTCCTTTAGCAAAATTAACTCCAATGTTTCTCGCTTTTGCAGGATTAACTCTTCCAGAACTTATTATTCGAGTTTTATAAAAATCTTTTTTCTCAGAACTTTCAAGTATAACTATAATCTCAAAATCTTTAAACGTTTGATTTTTAAATATTGGTAGATGTTTAAGAAGGTAATTATTTAAGTTTCGAGCAACAATAACTACTGAAAATTTTACCATTCCAATTCTCCTTTTTCCCAGAAACTATACTTATCAAAACCTAGTCTTTGATGTTCGAGCCAGTAAAATAGTGGGCCACTTGTAATCACTTTTTTAACAACCTTAATCATTTTTTTACTAACGTTGCTACCATAGATTTTTTTAGCTCCACTCATCTTTTTGTTTAAGTTTTCATTTTCATATACCTCCTTTACTATTTTATAGACTATATCTTCTCTTATTGGTGGGGCAATTATATTAGAACCTAAGAATACTGTTTCTGGCCTGTCTGTATTAAATCTTAGTGTTACGGTTGGAATTCCCAGGGCATTTGCTTCTTCCTGTATACTCCCAGAATCTGTTGCTATAACTCTACATTTTTTCATTGCGGCTATAACATCCAAATAATTCGGCCAAACTAAAGAATATATAAAATTGTCATGTTTCTTTACAAGTTCATTTATAATTTCTCTAAAACCAAACTCGTCTATCGCCCTCTCTGTTGCTCCGAGAGAGATAAAAAGTATATTTTTTCCTTCTTTTACGAGCTTTTCTATTGCCAAAATTAATGATTTGAATCTTTGTTTGGATGAGACATTTTCTCTTCTGTGTATACAAAATCTTATAAAATTTCCTTCCTTTAATTTAGGATACTTATCAAATATCGTACTCTTAGCAATTTTTTTTTCAGTAATTCTAATTATATCTACTACAGGATTCCCTACAACAAAAATCCTCTTTTCGTCATATCCTTCTCTTACTAGATTTTTTCTATTTAGTTCTGTTGGAGCAAAATGTATTCCTGCAGAAGGGGCTGATGCTCTAGTATCGAACTGTTCTGGATAAGGTTCATAACTCCCTTTTCTCCATCCTTTAGGTTTTTTAAGATTTTCAAAATAATCAACAACGTCAAAATTTTTCAAGAGTCCAGTGATTATTTTGTTTGGAGGACTCATAGTTCTTAAACCTGCTTCAATATGGACTACGGCAATTCTATTTGCAAAACTGGCTACTCCTCCAGCCACTGCAGTAGTTGTATCGCTGTATGTATAGGGAATTATTTTTTTATTTATCTTTTTGATATCATCTATGACTTCACCAAATCTTTGAATTATTTGTGATTGTTGCTCGTGTAGCTTACTTCCCTTTACATTTAGATTTATATCTGGGTCTATATCAAATTCTACTTCTAATCCTTTTGAAAGTTTCCAATCATAATGCTGCCCAGAATGAACAATTAGTAAGTTTTCTTTCTGTTTTTTTAATTCAAGAATCAGTGGAGCTTGTTTAATTATATCTGGTTTTGTAGCTATAAGCACAAGATGTATTGGTCTTTGATCATTACGTAACCTTTCTAATGTTCCTGGTTTTACTGTTATATTTTCATTCATCTTATTAGTAAAAAGGGTGTTCTTTTTAAAGATTTAGTTTTGCTTTGGTTTAGTTGAAAAAGTCTAAATTCTTCAAAATTATGTTGTATGTGATAGTCATATAATATATCTCGCCTTTCTATAGTTCAGAATTGTTGGTAAGTTCATTAGGGGAATTTTAAAGATTATTTTTATAAAATTCTATTGTTCTTTTTATTCCTTCCTCTAAAGAAACTTTAGGGGTCCAACCAAGTCCTTTTAAATCTGAATTATCACAAACAAAATCTTTTATTCCAACGGCCTTATGAAATTCTGGTGGTTCTATGACATTAACTTTCGTATCAGGTATTTGTTCTATTATAATGTCTATTAATCTTCTAAATTTTACATATTCTCCTCTGCCAACATAATAAACTTTATTTTTTTGACCTTTTTCTGCGAGTGTAATACAAGCATCAACTGCATCATCAACATAAAGATAGTCTCTAAAAAAATTCCCATTATTATATAGTTGAAGTTCTTCACCTTTTACAGCCTGATTTATCATAAAGTTAAAAGCTGCTTTTTTCTTATTATTTCCACTCTCAAAAGGACCAAAAACATTAGTAAACCTTGCAATTAAAGAATTTAAATCAAAAACCTCGTTATAAACATGGCAAAAATGTTCTGCAGCAAGTCTTGTAGCTCCATACAAACCAAGAGGATTACAAGGTGAATCTGCATTAACAGGAAGTTTATCCACATTTCCATTAACAAAAAATGTACTACCAAAAATAATTTTTGTTGTAGGATTAAAATTTTTACATGCCTCTAGGAGAGCTATAGTGCCATTACAATTTATTTCTATATCCTTATATGGTTCTCCCTCCTTAATGGCATAATTATCAACAGTACCTGCAAAGTGAAATATGTAATCTTTTTCCGCTACATCACTTTCACCTATATCCCTTATATCTTTTATTATCAAATTTACTTTGTTCTCAATACCAGAAATATTTTGTTTTTTATTGTAGGATCTTGATAAAATATAAACATTATCTTGATTTTGTATGTACTTTTTAGCTATATGACTACCTATAAATCCCATCCCACCGGTTATTAATATATTTTTTTTAGATGAACATTCTTCCATTTTAGTATATTAAAATTCATACAAAAAGCTTAAATAATTTACTATAAATAAAATAGATAAAATTATAAAATTTATGTTTGTATGATATATAAGGGGGGTATAAAAAATGGGTGTTTCTAAAGTAACAGAATTAGAAAAAAAGATATTAGAAAACAGGAATAAAATACTTGATGAAATTTCAAAATTCATGCAGCTAAAAGAGGAAAATAAAAAATTCATTCCAGGTAAGACTTTAATACAGTATTCAGGTTCAGTTTATGGAGAAGAAGAAGCAAAAGCATTTGTAGATTCATTTTTAGATGGCTGGTTTGGATTAGGTCCTAAAGGAGAAAAATTTGAAAGTAAACTTGCTGAAATAGTAGGATCTGGCTACGGAATTTTAACAAATTCAGGGTCTTCTGCAGGATTGTTAACAATTGCTTCTCTATGTTCATGGAAATTAGGTGAAAAAAAATTCAAACAAGGAGAAGAAATTATAGTAGCTGGAAATTCTTTCCCAACAACAGTAAATCCTATTGTTCTATATGGACTTATGCCTGTATTCGTAGACCCAGAATTAGGAACTTATAATTTAGATACAAATAAAATAAAAGAAGCAATTACACCTAAAACTAGAGCTATGTATTTGGCACACACTTTAGGAAATCCTTATAACATGTATGATTTAGAATCTATATGTAAGAAATATGGATTAATACTAATTGAAGATAATTGTGATTCACTTGGTTCCAAATTTGACGGTAAAATGACTGGCAGTTTTGGTGATTTTGCAACACATAGCTTTTATCCAGCTCATCATATAACCACAGGTGAAGGTGGGGCTGTTCTAACCAAATCAAATGATATGCAAAGAATAATAAAAATATTGAGAGAGTGGGGTAGAGGATGTTATTGTAGCGGTTCTAGTTCTAATTTAAAACCACTTGGAGAATGTGGTAACAGGTTTGATTACAAACTAAATAATATTTCATATGATCACAAGTATATTTTTGATGATTTAGGATTTAACTTAAAACCTCTTGAATTCCAAGCTGCGATGGGACTAGAACAACTCGATAGACTACAAAAATTTACAGAAACAAGAAAAAGAAATTTTAAAATGTTGGATGATGCATTCAGAAAATATTATGACATGTTTATTTTACCCAAATCTGAAAAACTTGCTGATCCTTCGTGGTTCGCATATCCAGTTACTATTAATACATCAAAAATTGATAGATATGAAATGGTAAAATTCTTTGAGGAGCAAAAGATACAAACAAGAGCAATGTTCTCTGGAAACTTAACTGCTCATCCAGCTTATCAAAATGTAAATTATAGGATTCATGGAAGTTTAGATAATGCTAATAGAACACTAAAAGATTCTTTTTTCTTGGGGGTATACCCAGGAATTACAGAAGAAATGATGAGTTACGTCATCAAAACACTTAATGACTTTATGGCTAATATAAAAAATGGCTAAAAACCCAAAAGTGAGTTTTATAATAGCTACATACCAAGGTGAAAAAACTTTCAAAAAATGTTTAGATAGTGTATTTTCTCAAAATTATCCCAAAGATTTAATGGAAGTATTAGTAATAGATGGTGGTTCAATTGATAACACTTTAAAGATAGCAAAAAATTACCCTGTAAAAATTTTTCATAATAAAAAGAAATACTCTGAAGGCAAAGGGATGGGAAAATCACAAGGTTTTGATAAGTCTTCAGGTGAGTTTGTATTATTTGTTGATCAAGATAATGTATTACTAAAAAAAAATTGGATTAAAAATATACTAAAGCCTCTTTTTAAAGATAAAGATATTTGTATTGTAGGATCAAAAGTAAGTATAGTAAAAAATGATTGTCTAATAAATCGTTATTTAAGTCTTGTAGGAGCAGACCCATTTATGGCGCCATTTAGCATTGATGGACAATTATCTTTTAATCCAAAAAAATTTAAGAGAATAAATAATTATTTAGTTTTTAAAATGAGTAAAAATAATTGGTATATCGCTGGCTCAAATGGATATGCGTACAGAAAAAAAGACATTAAAAAAATTGGAGGTTACACTCAAGATAGTGACATAGTATATAAGCTTGCATCATTAAATAAAAAATTAGCAATATGCTTAGATGCACCATTACATCATATTAATATACATAAAAATCTATCTGAATTTATTAAAAAAAGGAATTATCATTTTAAGTTTTTTATAAAAGAAAATAGTAAAAAAAGAGCTGTAGTTTATGTACAACCAAGTACAAAATCAAAGTTAAAAATGATCCTTTATTACGTTTCAAATCTTATTATTGTACCCAATCTATTTATAAGTATTAAAAATTTAATAAGGGATAAACAGCCTTTATGGTTACTGCATCCATTTATGACATTACTTAATCAACTAATTTATACAAAGATATTATTATTTTCTAAAGAAGGAAGGTCTTTTATTAAAGGTATTTTAAAATAGAATGACTCAAAAATTATAATCTTTGAATTGATAAATAACTATAACTGGTCTATCATTTTCTGTGTATGCTTGTACAGGAACTAAATGATCTTTATATTTTTCAGGAAATTGAAACGTCCATTGTTCTGATGGATAGTAACCTGTCAATATTAAATATTTAGGTTTTACTTGCTTAATTGACTCTATTATTTTTTCTTCAGTATCAGACATACCATAAACTTTTCTTTCTGTATAAAAAGTAAATGGTAATTGTTCATTATTACTCATTAATACATCATTAGGTAAAGTATTTTGTTTAAGCCAAATACCAGCAGCTGGTTCTTGACTATAAGTGCTAATCTTTGCTTTTGTTATAAAATCTGTATGTTTAATATGTAAATAACCATTGTAAAAAAGTAAAATAGTAATAACAACAATAGCAACGTGATGATTATATTTTTTAATAAATAAATAAATGTAACTTAATCCTTTAGAGATTATAAAAAATATTGGTACTGCCAATGGCATTAACCACCTATCTTCAGTTAATGCTCTTAATATAAATACAAAATAAATTAAGTATGTTAAAATCCATATAACATTAAAGAAATCTGCTTTTAGTTCTGTTTTTTTATCTTTAAATACATAATCAAAACCAATAATTAAATTAAACAATAATAAAGCACTACCAAATAAAAATATGATAAAAAATAACCATTCTGTAAACCATTTAAAGTATCCAAAAATAGCCCAAGCAGCAGAAGGATTAGTTCCAGTTTCATAACTAGAAATAAAAGCAAGAGGACTTCCAAAATTAATCCAATCATATATCAATAAAGGAGCTAATCCTGCTAATCCAATTAAAATTGTTAACCATAAGTTTTTATCTTTGATAAAATTGAATTTCTTAACAACAATTAAATAAATCCCAAATATAAGAACATAAATCCCAGCTAAAGGTCTAGTTATTACTGCTAATGCTAATAATAATGCTGATAAGAATAAATATCTCTTATTAGAATGAACTTCATAATACTTCCAGAAATAATAAATAGAAAATGTAGTAAACATCATAGCTAACGCATCTGTATGAATTCTAGTTGTATTAAAAATCAATAACCAAAATATAGCCATAATAAATGAAGCTAATAATCCAATTTTCTTATTGTACATCTCTTTCCCAAGCAAATAAGTAGCTAAAACTATTAAAACAGATGGAACTAGAATAATGAAGAATTTTACCCAAAATTCATTAAATCCAATTAAATAAAAAAATGATATTAAAACAGGCAACATTATTGTTCTTTGTGGATTTACATCAAGAGGAACTCCCATAACCCAATGCTTTGCTATGCTTAAATATTCACTCTCATCCCACCAAAATGCCTGATTTTTAGTTATAATTAAATAATATAACCTTATTATAAAAGCTAGCAAAATTATTCCAATTAATATTAAATTATGTTTATCTTTAAAGAATTCACTTATAGATTTTATTCTTTTTTCTATTGCATCCATTAAACTAATTAATTATGCTCAATATAAAAATGTTTCTTATTTATAATCTTTTTTAATTGCTTGAATTAATTCTTTTTTGGTAACTATAGCTGTTCCTACTTTTCCTACAACAATACCAGCCATATAATTAGCTAATTCAGAAGCCTCATATATGTTTAATCCTGAAGTTAATCCTAAACATAGTCCAGCTAATACTGTATCTCCTGCTCCAGTAACATCAGCTAATTCTTTTGCATTAGTTCCAATTTTTTTATTTTTATTCCCATCATAAACAAATAATCCATCTTTCCCACATGAGATTATTGTATACTGGGAATTTGTAATTTTTTGTAATTTCTTAGCTGTTTTTATTAAATTATTTCCATTTTTATAATCAATATTAGTTATTATTGAAGCCTCATGATGATTAAGCCTTATTACATTTGAGTTTTTAAAATAATTTACATTTTGAGGTTTAGGATCTATAAGAACTGGAACTTTATTTTTATTTGCCATTTTAATAATTTTTTGTGATAAATTTTTTGTTAATGTTCCTTTATCATAATCACTTATAGCAATACAATCTGCTTCTCCTATATATTTTTTAAAATCATCTAAAATCATATTTTCTAAAACTCTATTAATCTCATTTGTTTTTTCATAATCCATTCTTATTATTTGATGATTGTCAACCATAACTCTTTTTTTAAGTACAGTAGGTCTTCCATCATAACCTGCAATAGACTCTAAATTTATTTTTGCTTTATTACATAACTCATCTATTTTTCCTGCACATAAACCCTCTCCTATTACTCCAAATAAATAAGTTCCACATCCTAAAGAAGCAAGATTATTAGCAACGTTAGCAGCACCTCCCAAAAAATATTCTTCTTCTTTAACTTTAACTAAATGGGATGATGACGCTTCAGGATTTATTCTAGAAATCTCACCATAAACATATTCATCCAAAATGATATCACCTATAACAAGAATTTTCCTATCCTCAAATTTCTCTATAGCTTTTAGTAATTTATTCATTTTAAATCTTAGTTGAATCTACTCTTTCCCATGCATCACCATAATATTTTTGTTTTAACTTAGTATCATAAAACACAGTCATCCACATATAAAATCTAGCAAAGAATAATTTAGCAGTCCAATAAAATTCTTTTAGATTACTAGGATATTGTAAAGCCCAAAAAGTCCCATTTAAAATCTCATTCTTGAAGCTTTTAACACGAGGAAAATCAGGTGCATATTTAAGTAAAGTTTCATGTGCTTTTGCTGTTCTGTTCCTTTGTTTTAACCAATCTTCAAAATTATCAGGATTTTTAACGTAAACATTTGCTTCTTTAGCATATTTAACTAAATAACCTCTTTTCCAAAAATAATAAGGGATGATAGAATCTTCAGCAACATCTAAAGGTATTTGTTTTACAACTTTATTTCTAAATGCAAATAAATAACCAGAACACTCTAAGAATTTATTTTGATCTGATAGTTTTTTTCTAATTTTATGAGCCCCAGCGTCTGCCAATAAATGCGACCAATAACCAAATAAATTATTTTTACTATTTGAACTAACAACCCTTCCTGTAACACATCCAACTAATAAATCATTAAATTTATTTATAGTTTTGTTTACAGAATTCTCTCCAAGTAAAACATCACCATCAGTAAAAATTAATATACTATGCTCAGAATCATTAAATTTTTTAAATAATAAGTTTAAAGCAAAACTTTTTCCTGAGCCTGGGTCTTTAAAGTATTGAATATTTTTATGTTTTTTTTGATAAGCTTTAACTAATTTTTCAGCTTCTTCATCAGGTGCACTTACAATTAAATCATAATCATAATTAATTTCCTGTTTTAATATTGAATCTATAGTTTTATTTAGATTAGGCTCTTTAAATGCAGTTACTATTATAGCAACATTTTCTTTTAATAATTTTTTTACTGAATTAAATACATCATTTACCTTTATAGATTCAGTAGCTTCACAATCTGGCTTGTAACAACAATAACATTTATGATTGGGTATTATTTTTAATCCTTGTCCATATAATTCAATTTCCGAAGCTGAAGTTGGTCCAAATAAAGCAACAATTTTTCTTTTTAATGCTACTGCCAAATGCAATCCTAATGTATCACTAGTTACAAAAATATTGCATATACTTATTAATGTAGGAAATTCAAATAAATCATTACCACAACCAGTATTAATTATTGGTACTCTTGCTAATGAAATAATATCATTATTTCTTTGTATTTCTCCAGGTCCTCCAAATAAAATTATTTTAGCTTTTAATTCATGATACAATTTTTCAGCTAATTTTGCAGTTTTTTCTACACTATATCTTTTAGAAGGCCATTTATCTCCTGATCCCGTATTTATTCCTATAACTAAATCATTACTATTAATACTATATCTTCTCTTAAAATCTTTAGCAAATTTAATTTGTTCTTTACTTAAATCATAATTCAAATAAGTCTTATAATAATCAACCCCAACCATTTCACTAATCGATTGTTGATAAGTTTCCTTGTTTTTTTTCTTTAGAATATCATTTTGAGGTTTTTTTCCTAAAGCACTTCTATTATACATTTCTAAAGCACTTGCACTAGGAACAATTTTTCCATCTCTTATATAAAATCCAACTAGTTTTTTCTTTTTAATTTTTGTAGCTAAAGAACAAGCCTCAAAGTCTTCATCCAAATTAATAACTAAATCAAAATTCCTGTTTAATAAATTTTTAATATCTCTAGGATTATAAATAAGAACATTGTCTACTAATTTATTATTTGTAAGTAATGGAGAGGAATTTTTCTTTGTAAACCAGGTTATTTTACTATTATGATACTTATCTTTTATGGCTGGTAGTACTGAAATTGTCCTTAAAACATCTCCAAGTGCTTCTAATTTAATTATTAATATTTCCATGTTAATATACTAAATAATAACTTTAAAAAACCTTTTGGTTAGTCTAAATTTTTATATATTTTATCTAATTTTGAAGTTATTTTATCCCAAGTAAAATTCTTTGATTTTTCATAAGCTTTTTCAGATAAATTTAATCTTAACTTTTTATTTTTAATCAACAACTCTAACTTTTTTCTTAAATCATTTAAATCATTAAATTTGTAAGTCAATCCTACATCTTCTACAACCCATGGTAAGCCACCTCTATTTGAGGCAATAACAGCAGTTTTTTGGGTCATGGCTTCTAAAGCAACTATCCCAAAAGCTTCATAATAACTAGGCATTATTAAAATATCAGCTGCATTATAAATTTCTAATTTTTCTTTCTCACTTATTTCCTTAAATACTAAAGTTACATTGTCTGAATCTACTAATTTTCTTAATTCCTTACCATAACCATCGTCCTTTCCAATAATAAAAAACTTAACTTTAGGAAAATATTTTGCTATTTTAATAACTTGATCAAAACCTTTACTTTTATGAATTCTACCAAAACATAAAACAACTAATTCATTGCTTTTGATTTTATATTTTTTTCTAAAATTATCACCATTATATTTTTTTAAATATTCTTTATTAATTCCATTAGGTAATAATTCAATTTTATTTTTCTTAATGTTAAAATTCTGAATCCAAGGAATTTCTAGTTTATTTACAGCAAGTAATTTATCATATTTATTCAATAAATAATGACCAAAAACTTTATCGAATATTTTTATTAATATATCCAAATACCATTTTCTTAATCCTTTAGGGTAATTAGGCCAGTGTAAAGTTAATAATGAAGGTTTTTTGGTAAACAAAACAGAAAAATTATGAGGATGTCTATAACTATGAACATGGATCATGTCTGCATCGGAATTTTTTACTGCTTTAAAAACTCCTGGGAAAAATGAACCAAAATCACCTATTCTAAACCATGTCTTAAACCTTTTTATTTTAATTCCATCTATATTTTCATGATATTTTTTTATTTTTCCATGTCTTAATAAATCAGATGTAAAAACCTCTACTTCATAACCTTTCTTAATTAGTTCTTTACTTAATTCATATATTTGAGTTTCTACTCCTCCTTTAATAGGATAAAAGAAACTCGTTACAAACACGACTTTCATATTTTCTCCTTTAATAATTTTTCATACTTTTCTTCTAATTTCATTGTAATATCTTCCCATAAAAATTCTTTAGCTTTTTTAATATTATTTAAACCTATTTTATATCTCAATTTCTTATTCTTAATCAATAATTGTATTTTATTTCTTAACATACTTACATCACCAAAATCATACAAATAGCCATTTACTCCTTCTTTTACTAAAAACAATCCTCCTTCAGTTTTAGTTGAAATAATTGAATTACCTTTAGCCATAGCTTCTAAAATAGAAATTCCAAAAGCTTCCCATTCACTTGGTAAAATAAATATTTTTGATAAATTTAATAATTTTAATTTTAATTTTTCATTTACTCTACCTGTAAAAATAATATAGTTATTTAACTTGTATTTTTTAACTAATTCCATTAATCTTTTTTTATCGCCTAAATCTTGTCCTATAATAACTAATTTCAATTTATTTTTATTAGAAATTTTATTAAAAGCTTCTATTAAATTATCTATTCCTTTATATTTTTCTAATCTTCCTAAATAACTTATAACTAGTTTATTATTTAGTTTGTATTTTTTAATTAAATCATTAGTATTTTCTTTTTTAAATAATTCTTTTGATATACCATTAGGAATAAATTCTATTTTATTTTTATTTATTCCATAATCAACCATCCATTTTTTTTGTGAAGGATTAACTTGAATTACTAAATCATATAATTTATTAATTAATTTTTCAAAATTTACTATAACAAATCTGTAAAATTTAGCTATAAAGTTGTAATTCTTTAAAGTCATAGGAGGACCATGAGGAGTATTCACGATTTTTGTTTTGCTAAATAATTTCTTAAAAATAACACAAAAATCATGCATAAAAAAACCTAAACTATGCACATGTAAAATATCTAAATCTTTTCTTAGAATTTTACTAATAATTGAAGGATAAAAAGCAAAATAATATCTATATCTAAACCAAGTTTTACATCTATGAACATGTATATTATTTATTACTTCATATTCTTTAAATTTTTCATTATTTTTTCTATCAGAAGTAAAAACATGTACTTCATATCTTTTTGCTAGCTCTCTGGCTAAGTAAAAACAATTATTTTCCGCCCCTCCAATTACAGGATAAAAATACGTGCTAATAAATCCAATTTTCATGGAATAAGAACTATACAATAAGATTTAAGAAGGTTTTGAAGTTAGCAATATGTTTATAAATATTATATATGTTGACTACATCTATGAAAATATGTGTTATAGTTGGTACAAGACCTGATATAATAAAATTGTCTCCTATAATTAGATATCTCCATAATAAAAAAAGTGACTATTTTGTAATACATACTGGACAACATTATTCTTATAATATGGACAAACTTTTCTTTGAAGAACTAGAATTACCTCAACCAAATTACAATCTTAATGTTGGATCAAAAACGCATGGTGAAATGACTGGAATGATGCTTTTGGGTATAGAAAAAATTCTTATTAAGGAAAAACCAAAAGCAGTTTTAGTTTTAGGAGATACTAATTCCACATTAGCAGGAGCTTTAGCTGCCTCCAAACTTCATATAAAATTAGGACATGTTGAAGCAGGACTAAGAAGTTATGATAGGAAAATGCCTGAGGAAATTAATAGAATAGTTACAGACCATCTTTCAGATTTTTTATTTGCACCAACAAATGTTTCTTATGGCAATCTAATCCAGGAAGGAATTCCAAGAGAAAAAATAATAATAACTGGAAATCCTATTGTGGATGCTATAAACAAAAATTTAGAGATTTCAAAAAAGAAAAATTCAGTTTTAAAAAAATTGAATTTACAACCTAAAAATTATTTTTTACTTACAACACATCGTCCAGAAAACGTTGATAATAAAGATTTGTTACAAAGTGTATTTAATGGTCTTAAATTAGTTAATGAGAAGTATGGTTATCCTATAATTTTTCCTGCTCATCCTAGAACAATAAAAAATATTGAAACATTTGAAATAAAAGTTCCTTCTTTTGTTAAAATTATTCCTCCTTTAGGATATCTTGAGTTCATTCAAATTCAAAATAATGCTCGTTTAGTTTTAACAGATTCTGGTGGGATTCAAGAAGAAAGTTGCATTTTAAAAGTTCCTTGCGTTACTTTAAGAGAAAAGACAGAAAGACCTGAGACTATAGATATTGGAAGTAATATTTTGGCAGGAACAGACGAGAATAAGATTTTAGATTGTGTCAATAAAATGCTAAAAATAAAAACTAATTTTGAAAATCCTTTTGGTGATGGAAACTCATCTGAAAGAATTATCAAGTATTTGTATAATAAAATATCAGTATTGTAATAGAAACATTTAAAAATTCTTATACTCAGTTTACGAAAATGAAAGTTCTTTTTAACTGTAACACAATAGCATTCCAAAGTCCTGGCGGAGGGACAGTCCAACTATTAAAGACTAAAGAATACTTAGAAAAAAATAAGATCAATGTTAAGTTATTTAATCAATGGGATGATAAAATAGGAAATTATGATATAATCCATAATTTTGGAAAATCTAACAATTGTTACGATGTTATTCATTCTGCTAAATTACAAAAAGTACCTATTGCTATAACACCTATATACAACTGGCCTTCTTTAATATATGGTTTAAAAGAAAATATTGGTATTAAAAGAAAACTTAAGTTTATAGCATATCATATTATTAAAAACAACCACCTTTTTGATTTTATATCTAAAACAAGAATAATGCTTAAAGAAGCAGACATAATTCTCCCAGATTCACAAGCAGAAGCTAAACTAATGATAAAGCATTTTAATTTAGATAAAAGAAAGATAGCTATTGTGCCCGTTGGAGTAGAGAAATCATTTAAGGATGCAAAGAAAAATCTTTTTATTGAAAAATATGGATTAAAAGATTTTGTTCTTTATGTAGGTAGAATAGAACAAAGAAAAAATTTAATTGAACTAATAAAGATTATGAATAAAATTAATTTACCTCTAGTTATTATAGGGAATAAAGTACCAGATCAGATTAATTATTATAATATTTGTAGAAAAATCGCTAAGAAAAATATACATTTTTTAGGCGAGCTAGAAAAAGATTCTAAACTTTTAATGTCTGCATATGCTGCTACAAAAGTTTTTGTCTTGCCAAGTTTTGTAGAAACTCCAGGAATCGCAACACTAGAAGCTGGTCTAGCAGGTGCAAATATAGTAATTACAGAAAGAGGAAGTACTAGAGAATATTTTAAGAATCATGTTAGTTATATTAATCCATTAAATACTACACAAATAGAAAAAGCTATTAAATTAGAATATGATAAGGATAAGAATAGAAATTTATCTAAATACATTGAAAAAAATTTTGTATGGGAAGTTGTTATAAAGAAAGTAATAAAAGCATATCAAAGGATAGCTTTATAAAATTTATTTTATGTTAGAATTTGATGAAAATACTCCACGTTTTAGACGGTTATGGTAGCTCAACAGGCCATTCTACGAGATATATAATTGAAGGAATGCAAAAGCTTGGTCATAACTTAGAAGTATATACATCAAATGTAAAATTAAGTATTTTTGATTCTAAAAATGAAGAATCAAAAGTTAGTGTTACCAGATTTAAAGGTTTTAAATTTTTTAAAAAAGCAATATTTCCAGGTGTTATTTTTAAAATATTGTTTAGAAAGAATCCTGATATAGTACATACTCACGTTATGGGTTTCTTTTCTACATTTGTTACTGGCTATTTAAAATTAATTAAAAAGTATAAATTAGTTTTGTTTGCAGATATAGACGTTGATAACATCCCTAAACCAAACCTATTTTACAAATTCTATTATTATCTGTTTATAAGAAAGCCAGCTGAACTATGTGACGCTATAACTGTATTCACTGAAGATCAAAAGAAGGAATTATCAAAAAGAATAAAGATAAATCCAGAAAAAATATATATAATTCCCTCTGGTGTTGACAATAACTTATTTAAAAAATACATAAACAAAAAGAATATCAGAAATAATTTAAATTTTAGAAATAAGTTTATAATTCTTAATGTTAGTAGCATAGTAAGAAAAAGAAGGTTAGAAATAATACTCAATGTAATAAACAAAATTAAAATAAAAAATGTTCTTTTTATTCATGTTGGAAAGGTTATTGATAAAGATTATTATAATGAATTAAAAAATTTAATTAAAAAGTTAAAAATAAAAGATAAGGTTAGGTTTGAAGGAGAACTTACTCTAAAGGAAATAATACCATACTATCTTTCATCAGACATCTATTTAATGACTTCACGTAATGAAAGTTTTGGTATTCCAATGTTAGAATCTATGGCTGCAGGTTTACCTGTTTTAACTACAAATACTGGTGCGGCAAAAGATTTAGTTATAAATGAGGTAAATGGATTTATAGTAGAAGAAAGTTATAAAGATATAATAAAAAAAATAGAAATTTTGTATAGTAATGAAAAATTAAGAAAAATCATGAGTAAAAAATGTAAAGAGACTGCATTGAAGTACGATTGGAATATAATTAACAAAAAAATTGAAAAGATTTATATAAAATTACAAAATGATAAAAAATAAAGTTTTATTTATCACATCAAATAAAGAAGATTTAGATAGTGTATTGAACAAAATTAGAATTTATGATAATTACTTAGTTTTAGCTTTTAGAAATACACATAAACTATTAAACAAAAAAATTAGGTGGAAAAATGAGTATAATTATATAGGTGATATAAATAAAGACGCATTTTTTGAAGGAGTTTTAACATTTAGAAAATGGGGTAGTATAAAATTAGAAAATGGTAAAACACTTAAAGATTTTTTATGTTATAAGGATCTTGATTTGTGGGATTGTATAGAATCTAATTTCGTTAGTAAATTGATTGAGCATTATGATGAAAGATTACAATACACAAAATTAATGAAATTAATATTGTTAAAAGAGAAACCATCAAAATTGATTATTTCAAATAATTTCGATGTACCTTGTAGAGCTGCTATTGCAGTTTCTAGATCGACAAAAGTCAATTATGAAGTATTAAATTTTAAGAAAAATAAAAAATATAAACAATATCTTATAAGATATATTAGAAATATAAAGGCTTATTTAAGAAAGCACAAAATTCAAAAAATTACCAAAGATAAAAAGATCATAATATTTTTAACAATCCCTAGTTCTTTTTTCACTATAGAGCCTGCAATAAAATTATTAAGGAAAAAATATTCAAATAATGTTATTGTAATAAGACAAGAAATAAGAGTTAAAGATCAATTAAGAAATTTGTTAGATAAGGAAAAAATTGATTATAATGACTTTGAGAGTTACACTAACAAAGGCGTAAGAGAAAAAATTAGAGAATTTAAAGAGGTGTATAAAAGAAGATGGAATTACCTTATTAGGGATAAAAATTTTAGGAGTTCATTTTTATATCAAGGAATAAATTTATGGAATTTGGTAGATGATATATTTGATTATTTCTTTGATAGTAGATTTTGGATAGGAGAAGTAATTAGTTTTCATTTAATATCAAAAGAAATTATAAATACTGAAAATCCTGGAGTTATAGTTAGCATGGATGAATCTTCTGCTTTAGTAAAACCATTATTTAAATATGCAATATCCCAAAAAATACCTATAATTTATTTACAACATGGCATTCTAAGTAATAGAGAACCAACATCATATAAAAACTTTTTAGTAGATAAAATAGCTGTTTATGGGAAAAGAGATATTGATTTTTTTACTAAAAGAGGAGCAAACAAAAATTCAATTTACATAACAGGGTTACCTAAATTAGATTATATACCAAAATATAAAAGAGATAAAAATTTTTTATATAAAAAATTTAATTTGAATCCTAATAAAAAAATTATATTATTAACAACAGCTGTACATAAAGAAATTAATATACCAATGTTTCTTGCAGCTGTTAAAGCAGCTAAAAAATTAGACAAACAACTAGTTATTAAAAAACATCCAGGAGATCAAATAGAAGATAAAGAATATTATGAAATGGCCAAGAAATTTAATTTAAATATATTAATTAAAAATGAAGATCTTTATGATTTGTTTTATATTTGTGATATAGTTTTATCTTTTAATTCAACTACTGCTCTAGAAGCAATTGCTTTTAATAAGCCAGTTATTGCACTAAATTTAACTAATAAAAAAGAAGATTTTCCTTACACTAAAAGTGGTGCTTGTTATGGTGTTTTTAAAAGTGAAGATTTACCTAAAACCATTAATGAAGTTTTATACAATAAAGAGATAATTAAAAAATTAAAGAAAAATATGAAAAAAATATTAGAAGATACTTTCTATAAATTAGATGGTAAATCTACACAACGTTTAGTAAAATTAATAGAAGAAGTAGTTAAAAAATAAAACGAAATCTTTATAAATATAAGTAAGTTACTAACTAAAGATTATTAATTTCTAAAAATGACAAACACTGAAGTTGAAACAATAGTAAACCCTACTTTCCATTTGAAAGTAAAAAAGAAAGATGACGAGTCAGATCTATATAAGGAATATAGATCGAGATGGGAAAACTATCCTAAACTACATAAATTAGGTAAGTTTCCAATCCATGTTGATTTAGAATCTACTGCAAGATGTAATTTAGAGTGTGTTATGTGTTTTCAATCCGATCATACTCCTGAAACAGGCTGGAGAAATAAATTTGGCTACATATACGATCGTAAACCTCAAGAAGAAAGAGAAGGCAAAGCAACACATTATGGAGATATGCCTATGAGTTTATTTAAAAAAATCATTGATGAAGGAAGATCTGACAGCTTAATCTACCAAGTAAATGGAACAACTGTGGATGATAGACTAAGATCTATTAAATTACAATATAGAGGAGAACCATTAATGCATAAAGAACTTGAAGATATGGTTGCCTATGCAAAACAAAAAGGTGTTATTGAAACTATGTTTAATACAAATGGAAATTTACTTGATGAAAAAAGAGCTTTAAGATTTATTGAAGCTGGTTTAGATAAAATAATCTTTTCGATGGATGGTTCTACTCCGGATGTATATGAAGAAGTAAGAAAAGGGCATAAAGGACGCATTAAAGGATTATTTGATGTTGTAGTTAGAAATATTGCTACTTTAAAATATTTAAGAGACAAACAAGGAAGAGATAAGCCATATATAAGAGTACAGGCTGTTTATCAAGATCTAAATAAAGAACAAATAGATAGTGATGATTATATAAAGTTCTGGAGTCAATATGCTGATCATGTTGCTGTAGAAGACTGTAATGATTATCATGAAAATGGAAGACCAGCTGTGGTAGCTCCAAAATTTGCTTGTGATCAATTATGGCAAAGATTGTTTGTTAATTTCGATGGTAGAATAACTTTATGTTGTGGTGATGTTTATAGTAAACAAGTTGTTGGTAATGCATATAAAGATAGTTTACAAGATATATGGCAAAGCCAAAAACTAAATTATTTCAGACAATTACATTTAAAAGGTGAATCTCATAATATGGGACCTTGTAACTCTTGTGGTTATAGAGACACAATAATAAAGAATCATCATCCAGACGATTGGACCAAATATACAAATAGTCCTGAATATACAAATTGGTTAGAAACAAAGAAGAAAGAGGGTGTTGTAATAAGTCCTTTAAATGTATAGATAAATAAAGTTTCTTTTTAACAACTTTTATAAATTTTTTTAATCTATTATTCTTATGGAAAAAATCTATAATGCAGGAATAGTAGGCCTAGGTCGTATTGGAAACCTATTTGACCGAGACCTTTTAATAAAAAATAAACCAGCTTCTCATGCTGGTTGTTATCAAGAGTGTAAAAGAACTAATTTAGTTTCTGGTTGTGACATTCTAGAATCCAGATTACAAGATTTTAAGAAAGATCGTGGTGTAGAAAGATTATATAAAGATTATAGAGAGATGATAGACAAAGAAAAGTTAGATATTCTTAGTATTTGCACTCATAATGATTCACATAAAGATATTTGTGTATATGCAGCTAATAATGGAGTAAAAGCTATATTTTGTGAAAAACCAATGGCAATGAGCCTCGAAGAATGTCAAGAAATGATAGAATCATGTGAAAAAAACAATGTTTTATTGTTATTAGACCATACAAGAAGATATGATAATTCTTTTATTCATGTAAAAAAAATGTTAGATAATAAAGAAATAGGTAATCTTCAAAAAATAGATAGTTACGCAACAGTTGGTTTACTTAATGGTGGAAGCCATTTATTTGATTTACTTAGATTTTATGCTGGTGATGCAAAATGGATTAGTGGAAATATAATACTAGATGAAACAACAGATCCTGGAGCATATGGAACTATAGGATTTAAAAATAATGTTCATGCTACTTTTGATTGTAGATGGAGAGATTATTGTTATTTTAAATTAGATTTAATTGGATCTGAAGGTATAATTAAAGTTGGTGGAATGATAAGAAGTGGTAGACAAATTGAATTATTTAAAACAAGAAAAAGTCAAGGAGAAAGTGGAATTTATGAACTAGTTGAAGAAAAAGTAAATGAACCAAATATTTCATCACCTTATTTAAAAGCACTCGAAACTATTATTGAGCGTCTAGATAATAACGAATATAATTTAGAAAGTGGATATGATGGAATGGCTACTTTAGAAATGGCAATGGCTTTTTATGAATCTGATTATTTAGGAGGTAAAAGAGTTTATTTACCTTTAAATGAAAGATCACGTAAAGTTCTTGCTAGAGAAACATCATTTACAAAGGATGGGAAACTTCCAAAATGAGTAAACTAGCTATACTGGGTGGAGAACCTGTAAGAAAAAAACCTTTTGAATACTATCCAAACTACGATGAAAAAGAGAAAGCTGCAGTAAATTCTGTACTAGAAAGCAGACTACTCTCAGGATTTTATAAAGATTATAAAACTGGTGGACCAAAATTACAAGAATTTGAAAAAGATTTTGCAAATTATCACAATACAAATTATGCTATAGGAGTAAATTCAGGAACTGCTGCGCTTCATGCTGGTTTGGTTGCATTGGGTATAAAAGATAATGATGAAGTCCTTGTTCCTAGTTATACGTTTACTTCAAGTGCCTCTTCTATTCTAATGTGCAATGCCACACCCATTTTTTGTGACGTTGATGAAAATACTTTAAATATAGATACTAAAAATTTAGAATCCCTAATTAGCGAAAAAACAAAAGCTATAATGGCTGTTCATCTTCTTGGTAATCCATGCGATATGAATTCAATCTTAGATTTTGCTAAAAAAAATAATCTAAAAGTTCTTGAAGATTGTGCTCAGTCTCCTGGAGCAAAATATGAAAATAAACTAGTAGGAACATTTGGTGATATTAGTTGTTTTAGCTTCGTTGAGACAAAAAATATAGTTACTGGAGAAGGTGGGATGATTATTACTAATAATAAAGAATATAATAACATATTAAGGCTTGTTAGAAGTCATGGAGAAGTTTTAGTTGATAAAGGAAGAAGTTATTTATCAAGTATTCTAGGTTGGAATTACAGAATGACTGAAATTGAAGCTGCAATTGGTATTGAGCAACTTAAAAAAATGGATAGTATGAATCAATTAAGAATAAACAATGCAAAAATATTAGATAGTGTAAGTAATTTAAACGGATTGTCTAAAATTATAACCCCCGGAAATAATTCTGTTAATGTTTATCACGCATATGCTTTACTTTATGATAAAAATATAAGTGAAGTGTCTAGAGATATTTTATTAAAAGCACTTAATGCAGAAGGTATTGAAGTAGATAAAGGTTATCCTCATCCTTTATATCTAAATCCAATTTTTTTAGAAGATGGAAAAGGCATATATAAAAAAGGTTTAAATCCAGTAGCTGAAAAATTATGTTTTGAAACTGCTATATGGATAAGAAAAATTATGCATCCTAATAATGAAGAAGATATGAAAGACATTGTAAATGGTTTTGAAAAAGTATTTGAAAATCTTGATGATTTAAGGAATATGGAAAAATGAAAACTGTAGCAATTATTCCAGCAAGAGCAGGTTCTAAGGGACTTCCTGGTAAAAATCTTAAAATGCTGAATGGTAAACCGTTAATCGTTTATACAATAGAATCAGCTTTAAATAGTAAAGTTTTAGATAAAGTAATAGTTACAACAGACAGTCAAGAGATAATTGATGTAGCTAAAAAATATGGTGCAGAAATTCCTTTTATAAGACCAAGTTATTTAGCACAAGATACTACACATACCCCTCCTGTAATAGATCATGCTGTAAAATATCTAGAATCTGAGAGGAATTATAAAATAAATACGGTTGTTACATTACAACCTACATCACCATTAAGAAATGAAGTACATATAAGAGAATCTGTTAATAAATTTTTAAATAGTGGCCTAGATTCTTTAATCAGTGTAAAAGAAAGTTTTCCTCCATGGTGGATGTTAAAGTTAAATAATCATAAAGCTGTTCCTATAATAAAGCTTGAGAGTGGTGAAGATCCTTATTTATTAGAAAGACAACAATTACCAAAAGTTTATCAAGCAAATGGAGCAATTTATATAACTAAGAGAGAAAGGCTTTATAAGGAATGTAAATTAGTTTTTCAAGATAGTTTAGGGATTTATGTAATGAACGAAGAATCTTCTTTGGATGTAGACACGCCTCTAGATTTTAAAATCATAGAATTTATTATGAAAGAAAGAAATGAAAAAAGTTTTAGTAGGAAATAGGATTATTGGAGATGGGTATCCAACACTTATAGTAGCTGAAGCCGGAGTTAATCATAATGGTAATTTAGAATTAGCAAAAAAACTTATTGATATTGCAGTTGATGCTAAAGCAGATGTTGTAAAATTTCAGAAATTTAAAGCAGAAAAATTAGCTACAAAAGATGCAAAAATGGCTTCTTATCAACATAAAAACATTGGGAAAAATGAAACACAATATTCAATGTTAAAAAAACTAGAATTAAAAGATGAAGATTATAAAGAATTAATTAAATATGCTAATAAAAAAGGAATAATGTTTTTATGTACTCCTTTTGATGAAGAAAGTGCAGATTTCTTACATAATATTGGAATGAAATTTTTTAAAATAAGTTCTACAGATACAACAAATTTACCATTTTTAGAGCATATAGCAAAAAAAGGTTTACCTATAATTTTATCTACAGGTATGTCAAATTTAGATGATGTAAAAAAAGCTGTAAATTTAATTAAAAAATATAATAAAAATTTAATAGTTTTACATTGTACTACTGATTATCCTTCTAAAATTGAAGATGTAAACTTAAGAGCTATGAATACTATAAAAAATGAATGTAATGTTTTAGTCGGTTATTCTGATCATACAGAAGGAATAATCGTACCACAAATTGCTGTAGCTCATGGTGCTGTTGTTATAGAAAAACATTTTACTCTTGATAAGAATTTACCTGGACCAGATCATAAGGCATCATTAAATCCATCTGAACTTAAAGAAATGGTTAAAGCAATAAGACATGTTGAAAAGATATTAGGGTCACACAAAAAAGACATTACAAAGTCAGAAAAAGAAATAATGAAAATAGCTAGGAAAAGTTTAGTAGCAGCTGTTAATATTAAAAAAGGAAGTTTAATTAAAAAAGAAATGTTAATAATAAAGAGACCTGGTTATGGAATAAGTCCAATAGATATAAATAAAATTTTAGGGAAGAAAGTTGTTAGTGATATTAAAAAAGATGAACTAATAAAGTTTGAAAAATTAAAATGAATGTAGACGGAAAACATTATCGTACTATATGGGTAAAGCAAGGAGATGAAAAAATAATTCAGATTATTGATCAAAGAAATTTACCTCATGAATTTATTATAGAAGATCTAAAATCTACTGATGATGTTGCTAGAGCCATTAAAGATATGCATGTTAGAGGAGCAGGATTGATTGGAGCAACAGTAGGTTATGGAATGTATATTGCCTCATTGGAAGCTCCTAAAAATGATTTCTTTGATGAATATCTAATAAAATCTAGTGAAAAACTCAAAGCAACTAGGCCAACTGCTGTTAATCTTGAATGGGCAGTAGAAAGACAATTAAGTGCTATAAAAAACAAAACTTCAATAGATGATAAGATTTCTATCGCATTTGAAACCGCAAAGGAAATCGCAGATGAAGATGCGGATTATTGTAGAAGGATTGGAGTTCATGGAGTAAAGATTATTGAAAACATAAACAAACAAAAGAATGATAATACTGTAAATGTACTTACACATTGTAATGCTGGTTGGTTGGCATTTGTTGATTATGGCTCAGCCACTTCTCCAATATATGCAGCATTTGAAAAAGGAATTAATGTTCATGTTTGGGTTAATGAAACAAGACCTAGTAATCAAGGAGCAAGACTAACTGCTTGGGAACTAGAAAAACACGGAGTATCATATACCGTAATCCCTGATAATGTTAGTGGGTATTTAATGCAACATGGATTAGTAGACTTAATTATTGTTGGAACAGATAGAACTACATATACAGGGGATGTTGCTAATAAAATTGGAACTTACTTAAAAGCTTTAGCTGCAAAAGACAATAATATTCCATTTTATGTTGCACTTCCTTCATCAAGTTTTGATTGGAAAATTAAAGATGGTCTAAAGGAAATACCAATTGAAGAAAGAGATCCTGAAGAAGTTAAATATATCCAAGGGTTATGTGATAGTGAAATTAAAAAAGTCTTGCTAACTCCAGAAAAAAGCCAGGCAAAAAACTATGCTTTTGATGTAACACCTGCAAGATTAATTACAGGATTGATTACAGAAAGAGGAATATGTAAGGCTAATGAAGAAAGTATTCTAAATCTATACCAAGAATATAAGAGACAAAATGGATGAAGGTTACATTAAATTTAAATGCAATTGGATAAAATCTAAGCCAATATCCCTAAATAAATTATTAGAAATCAATAAATGGAGAGCTAAATTATATAACCTCAAATTGGTTGGTGCTTATAATAATGGAATAGGTTTTGGTAATATTAGTATAAGATTTAAAGATAATACTTTTATAATCAGTGGTTCTACTACTGGAAATCTTAAAAAGCTAAATGAAAATCATTATACCTTAGTAAATAATTATGATCTTGAAAAAAATAATCTTACTTGTAAAGGACCAATTAAAGCATCTTCTGAATCTTTATCCCATGCAGTAATTTATGAATATTCAGATATAAATGCTGTTATTCATATTCACAATATTAATATGTGGGAAAAACTTATTGATAAAGTGCCTACTACAAATAAGGATGTTTCATATGGAACTCCAGAAATGGCAAACGAAGTAAAAAGATTGTTTAAGGAATCTAACGTTAGTCTAGAAAGAATAATTGTAATGGGTGGGCATAAAGAAGGAATTATTAGTTTTGGAAAAACTTTAGATGAAGCAGGAAATATTATTTTAAGTAGGTTTTCTGGAAACCTTTAAATAATTTGTCATATTTCTATTATTATGGGGTTTAGACTAAAATCATTAATAATTCTTGTAATTTTATTTAATTTAAGTTATTTTGTTAAAGCTCAACCTTATGAACCTGATCCATATACAGTTGCACTATGGCGTTTTGATGAGGGTTCAGGGAATATTATTCATGATGAAACCGGAATTAATAATGGGACTTTAATTGGACCAACATGGACAGTTGATAATGCACCAATATATAATAATCAATATTCTCTTAATCTTGATGGAATAAATGATTATATTGAAGTCCAAAACAATCCAACTTTAAATCCAAAAAGTATTACAATTTCCGCTTGGATTAAAGCAAAGAGTATTGATGCGAATCATGACATGATATTAAGTAAGTGGCGTAAAACAGATAATGCAGGATATTATTTGTCCATTAATCAAGGTAGATTAACTTTTACTTATATCAGCCCCCCCTCTATAAGTTTCATTTTAATAAGAGGTGTTAGTACATTAAATATAGATAAATGGTACCATGTTGCTGCTACCTTTGATCATACTACTGGAACAACTAGACTTTATTTGAATGGAGTTTTAGATCAAGTAGGTGTAGTTCCAAATAGTAGCATAATACATAGCACAGATAACCTTGAAATAGGTAAGTTCTCCCTAGACAATTCACCTCCTTTTTATTTTGACGGTGTAATAGATGAAGTAATAATAAGAAATATCTCATTTAAAGATGGAGTTAATCTTGAATCCCCTTTAAACAACGAAATCCTACAAAGTAGAGATATAAATTTTAATTGTGCTGCTTTGTCATTTAGCCCAATAAGTAACATAACTTTATATGGTAATTGGACAGGTAATTTTGAACCTATAGAGACTCAACAAATTGTAAATAGTAGTTATGGTCCTTCTTACCATTTATTACATTTTGAAAAGAAAATCCTACCTGGTTCTTACACTTGGAACTGTTTAGCTTGTGATGTAAATAATAATTGTATATTTGCAGATTCTGATTATACATTTACAGTAAAAAATCAATTATCAGTTATAGAACCAATAAATAATATTAATGCCACTGTATATGATACTATAAAAATAATTGTAAATGCTAATGATTTAGATAATGATAATTTAACTTATGAAATAAATGATTCTAGATTTACTCAAAACAATAATGAATTTACATGGAAAACTAATAATTATTTAGATGTAGGACAATACAGCTTCTTAGTCACAGTAAACGATGGTTATGACACAGTTTCAATACCCATAAATGTAAAAATAGACTATTTATGTGGTGATATTAATGGTTATAATAAAATTAATTTAGAAGATATTATACACCTAGTAAATTTCATTTTTAAAGATAGTACTCGTCCTGTTTCATTATGGGCTGCTGATGCTAATGGAGATGGTTATGTGTCATTAGGTGATATAATTTATTTAGTAAATTATGTCTTTAAGGGAGGACTTAAACCAAAGTGTACTCCTATTTAAATATAAATATTAAAGTTATTAAAATATAAACTACTAAATCAATTATGGATATAATAAAAAATACTTTTATAAGATTTTCTATTTATATGTAATAATATGAAACCATCTAAATTATTATATGCTATTTTGAAAATCCCTCCTTTAATGTATATATGGAGGTTCTTTAACGAGATACTATTATATGTAATAGACAAGAAAAATGCTTATTACAATTTAATTAAAGATGATTACTTAAGAACAAGAATAAAAAAAATAGGTAAAAATGTTTTAATAGCACAACCATCAGATATAAGTGGTATGGATAAAATTTCAATAGGTAATAATAATTATATAGGAAAAAACTCTGTAATATCAGGTGAAGGAGGATTAATAATAGGCAATAATTGTAGTATATCATCAGAATTATTAATATATACATGGAATCATGATTATAAAAACTCTAATGTTCTACCTTTTAGTAAAGAGAGAATTTTCAAGCCTGTTATTATAGAAGATAATGTTTGGATTGGTAGAAGAGTTACTATAGCCCCTGGAGTGAAAATTGGTGAAGGTTCTATAATTGGAATAGGTTCAGTTGTTACTAAAGATGTTCCTAAGTTATCTATAGTTGGAGGAAATCCTGCTAAATTAATAGGTCAACGTGATGAAAAAAAATATAATTTATTAAAAAAAGAGAAAAAGTTTTTGAAGTTAAACCAAGGATAATTTGTTACCATTCTTAAAAGGCAATAATAAAAAGGTTTTTAATCTTTTCTAACCTATTTTTCCTTATGAAAAAGAAGATATGCGCTATTACTGGTACAAGAGCAGACTATGGGCTTTTACGTCCAGTATTAAATGCTATAACTAAAGATGAAAATTTGGATCTTTATGTTTTAGTAGCTGGAATGCATTTAATGCCTGAATTTGGCTATACTATTGATGAAGTTAGAAAAGATAATTTTAAGCATGAAGGTTTGAAGGTAACCCAAAAAGATGATACAAAAACATCAATGGCAATGTATGTTTCAGGTTGCGTTACTGGTGTTACTGATTCTATTAAAAGAAATAATCCTGACATAATGTTATTATTGGGTGACAGGGCAGAAATGTTAGGTGCAGCTGTATCAGCAGCTTATTCAGGAATAGCAATAGCTCATTTAAGAGGAGGGGAAATAACTTCTACAATAGATAATCCAGCAAGACATGCTATATCTAAATTTGCTCATATTCATCTTGTTTCAAATACTAATTCTGTAAAATACTTAGAAAAAATTGGAGAAGATCCTAAAAGAATTTTTATAGTGGGTGATCCAGGATTAGACCAAATTGTAAATGGAGATTACACTAATAAAGAAGAAATAAAAAGAAAATACAATTTAAAAGATGATAATATTTTATTATTATTGCAACATTCTGTGACTAATGAAATAGAAGAAGCACCTATCCAAATTAAAGAAACCTTAGAGGCTATAATAGACTCAGGACTTAAAACTATAGTTATTT
>ERZ1292623.477-Hain-H51-01um-R1-477-length-43802-cov-26_pt1 | contig 43802 bp, 64 predicted proteins | sample MGYA00564398_ERZ1292623 | MGnify/ENA primary metagenome ERZ1292623 (study PRJEB36523, sample SAMEA6512633) | groundwater metagenome | collected 2019-01-07 | study: AquaDiva: Metagenomics assemblies of 32 groundwater samples
GTTTCTTTTACCCGCATTGGAATGTTGTCTAGAGGGACCCATGAACATTTTGTTCTTACGTATAGCCATGATCCTTCGGATCGCCATAGACACTCCCCCAATGTCCCCGCCCGATCGGATCGGTCTTCGGTGGAGGCGGTGGTGGACGAGAGACTTGCGACAGCACGGCTGGGGTGATCCAGTCGCGCCACGGTTCATGGCCCTCGCCGTCTCGCAGAAACCGCTTAGGATCTTTCGCACTCAGCCCTTGGGCTTTCAGCGCCTCGGCATAGTTTCGAGCGGCCTGGACCGCAAGGGCCTGATCCTGGACGGACAACTGGAGCAAGAGGGCTTTCGTTGCAGCTTGCTCAAGTCGTTTCCCGTTCCGTGGTGGATAGGTCTGCCAGAACTCCTGAAAGCGATGATTCGATTCTAGGTCTTCGGTCTTGATCCATTGTGTGTTTTTAAACACAGTCGGCTTCTCTTTCTTTTGGAAAGATTGGTTAGAAAGATTCTTCGGAAAGATATGCTGACCTGTGGTCAGTAGATCTAGTGACCTGTGGTCAGTAGCCTGGTGACCTGTGGTCAGTAGATCTAGTGACCTGTGGTCAGTAGTAATCGTATCGATTGCGGGAAACTGATAACGATTTGTCACCTTGGTTTTTGTCGCATTGGGATCCCGCACAATATGGATCACGCCCTTTTGTTCGAGCACCCGTAGCACCCGGATCACGCCAGAGACCGTATGCAGGGATGCGCTGGCCAAATGGCGCAAGGATGTCCACGCATCTCCCCGTTCATCATTGTGGTAATCGGCGAGCACAAATAAGACGAGCTTTTGGGCCTTGGTCAATAGTTTGCCATCGTGGGTCTGGCGTAATAGCTTCACGTAGGCGGTGGCCGACCAGCTCATTGAGCTTTCTCCTGGAGAAGCAATAGGCGATCGAGGAGTGGAGCGGCAGCGATCGCCAATAGCAACCCAGGCGCACGACGACAGAGATCGTCGGCGATCAAGCCGACCCAGGCCATGCGTTGCTCCTCATCCGGAAGTTGCACGATGATCTCGGCCAGCGCATCGAACCAATGCTCTCGCCGAGCGGCGTCCTCGAGCGGGATCTGCTTCCCGTACTCTTGCAGATCCTCCAGGACGATCAGGAGACAGTCGGTCATGGCTGCACCTTCCTGTACGACAAGACCCAGACCCAGGGGTTGAGATCCCAGGAGCCTTTGCCGTGGATGGATTCCCAAAGGGCCTGAAACGCGAGCTGTGCATTCCCGTGCGAGCGACCAGCGGCCTGCTCTAATCCGTTCGCGCCGGGCCACAATCCTTCCGCCTTCGCATCCTCCCTACTGATGTCTTGCACCCGTTCCACCCGCACCTCGACTAGCTCCAACCAGAGGCGGGCCGCCCACTTCGGCATGTGGAGCGGGGAGAGGTAGTCTTTCTTCCACTCCCATCGGTAGTACCCGCCATGCGGCATTGAAGCGAGATGCGCTTTATCTCGCCGGTACCGAACACCGATCAGATTACTATGTCGCTCTAACCCCTCCTTGACGTAGAGCCGATCGCCAACCGTGCCGAACCGACAAGGTAACTCAATGAAGCCTTCTTCTGGATATTCTTCGAGTGACACAAGCAACCCGGTATAGAGATACGGTAGGTCTCCATTATCATCGTAACGCTCACAGTCCTTCACGTACTGAAATGCCAATGGCGATGGATCAGGACTCCCGGCAAGATCGTTGATGATGTCCAGCGCCTTACCTTCCACAATCCGCCGCGTCTGCGTCTTACTGCCGTTCTCCGACTTGGTATAGTTCTCTGGCGTGAACAGGAGGCCGCGCTCTTTCAACGTGGAAACTCCCGCACTCGCAGATCCTCTGGCCACTCAGCCATGTCGCCGCCCTTCGGGTCCTTGAGAAATAACCGTTCCTTGACGGAGCCAGCTTCGATAGTGATCGGCGCGATGTTTGCCCCCAGTTGCTTCACGAACACCGGCACGCCGGCCGCCATACATTGGGCCGTGATCACCCGGATCCACTGCACATCACAGGGCCGCGCTCCCGGTCCGGATTCGCCTCCCACAATCACCCAGTCAATAAATCGCTCACGATCTTCCCTGCCGAATCGTTTTATGGAAAACCAGATTGAAAGATCGATAAACCCGAGCAGTGGCTCAACACTGAGGAATCGCACCGCCGCTGGCGTTGCCAGCAGTGAAGGTATTCGGTCCGATGCCGTCGCCTGATCTTCGATGGAGGCGCCGAGCCACACGTTGGGCAATGGCCACTTGCTGAAAGACTCCCCCGCGATCTCAGACCTTGCTATGTAGTCCTCCATCCGCTTCGGTCGCTTCGTGAGGATCTGGAACGTATGTCGAGGACTATCGCCCATGGTGATGAAGACCTGATCGATGAACTCATCCGGCACATCCTCGTGGAACAGATCGCTCATCGAGTTGACAAAGATCCTGCGCGGTGTCTTCCAGTGCAACGGTTCCTCCAACGCTTCTGATACCAGCTTGATTTTGCCGGTCCACCGTGGGCCATGCGGACCCATTTCAGTCAAACCCTCGTAGGCCATACCTGGCTTACTGAATCGGTGCGCCGTCTTCATCGCATAGCATGATTCGCAGCCCTTGCTGACCATGGTGCAACCTCGTACAGGATTCCATGAAACATCCGTCCACTGAATTTTAGTCTTTGTTGACATAACGGCTCTCTGTATTGTGCCCAGTGATGAACGTTCTTGGCCTTCCCCACTTGTCAAACTTATCGAGTTCCTTGAGGCATCCACAGGCACAGACAATTAGTGAATTCGGTTCATCTGGTTGACGGCGTTTGCCCACACCAGTCCGATGATGAACTGCGTAATGCGCTCGACTGGCCGTTACCTCCACGTTCCCAGGATCATTATTTTATTTGTTCTCATCGAGGTGATGAACCTGTTCGCCCTTCCTTAATCTCCGTCCCATCTTCTTCTCTGCCACCAGTCGATGCTCGTAGGCATAGCCACGCACGTCGGCTAGATGATGGTCAGTACCGACGCGGATCAATACATAGCCGTTGGAAGCGATTACTCGTCCACCTTTCCATTGGCTGTTGGTTGCCCCAAATTGGTTCAGATTCACAAATCTGTCCATTCAATAGAAGTCTTCGTGCCCATCGTGCTCATGGGCGAATTGCCTCGTTCGGCTGAGCCTGTTGCAGAAGATGCTGGATCGCCTGCTCGATGAGCGGATCACAACTGGAGCAGATCCCCACCGCCTGCCTGCGATCGATCAACACCCAGTGGCATCCCGCAGCGCAGGCCGCCGCATCGGTGCAACCACAGCATCGGCACCGCGCCTCTTTGATTCGGCGCCGTGGTCTGTCGTGAATCTCAATCTGACGGTATTCCTGAACCTGTAGCATCGTCATGGGGCATTCCTTTCATCATCAGTCGGCGTGAGAGTGGTCTCATCGTGGCGAGACCGCATGGACTCCCGGCGTATGCCGTCGTCCGTCGTCTGACTGTTCTCGTACCAGGCCAGAAAACAGTACCAACACAGCGGTTCAGACCGGCCCATCAACACCGGCCGACAATAGTTTCGTGCCGTGCGATGCTGACAGACGGCGCAGATCATGGGGGCCTCCCGTGGACTCATACGCCCTTCACCCGTGATCCGGCTTCGCCGAGCCTCGACGGCTCGTGCTTGCAGGGATGACAAATCCGATGATCGGGTCCGGTCGAGTGCATCCAGGCCTCGCATTTCAGACACCGACGCAAGGTGGTCGGTTGCCCCTTGAGAGAAAGGGCCCGCTTGATGCGGGTCGCAGACGTAAAATCAGCCCAGGCCATTCAATCATCCCGATACGGCAACCAGCCGGCAGCCTCAGACGGTGCCGGATCGCCGTGCTTCTTCGCCCACCCATCCAACGTCTCGCGCACCGTCCGGATCGCGCGCGCAATCGCCGCCAGATGCGCGGGCCCACCACGCCGCTTGCGGAATACGCTATAGATCTCCTGCTGAATCGGTCGAGGCACCATCCGCCAGTGCCCCTGACACATCAGCTGCCGATGCGGGATCTCGATCGGACAGGGCTCCATCGCACATCGGTGCGTGCCGACGGGCCGAGTCTGTACGTGCCCCATGGGGTTCACTCCGTGGTCAGCCATGCCGTTCCAGGATCTCCTTCGTCCCACGGAGCATCGCCAGCTCCGTTTCCCGCTGGGCAATCAATCCATCGAGCACCGTCAACACTTGGCCATCGAGATCAACACGGCGAGGTGGATGCCCATTGACGATCGTCGGCTCCGCCAGGGTGATTGGCGCATGCGTGCGCGTCGCCGGCATCGTGGCCTCGACCGAGAGCGCGGTACCCCCCCCCAGCGAGTTGCGGCGCGTATATGTCCGTTTCGGCTTTCCTGCTCGGCCTTTAAATTTCTCATTACTCGCACGTTGCGCATCCCGATGTTTCGGGCACAGCACACTGTCCTCGGCCGCTTCGTTGTGACACGATGGTTTTGTACACTTATTCTTATCCATCGCCGTTTCATTCTTCTGTGTCGCCGGCTGTGCCTTCGCCACGCTCATCACGCGCGCGATCAAGTCTGCACCGGATCGCTTCGGGAACCGCTGGGGCGGGTCGTCCGCCTCCTCGTTCGCCGATAGTGCCGGGCCCGCCAAATCCCAGCGTTTCCCGCAGGCCATACACTTCGTCCATGCCTTCGCCCACGCCGGCGCTTCCTCCCTGGCGGAGTACGTCGTCTCCGATCCGCATTTCGGGCACCTGGTCACCGGCCGCCTGCCCGCACCGGCGACCCGAGCGCGGCGTCCCGCTCCTCCTCCGTCAACGGTCTGGTGTCGATCATTTCGCCGGAGTTCAGTCTGGTCGTCGTCATGGTGTTGGATTCGATATCAAGCCGCTGCTCACAGGCGACGGGGCGCATGACGTAGTTATCCTTCAGATCATGCGAGAGTTCCCTAATCGTCAGTTGCCGGTTCTTCCCCGTGGCCTTGTGTTGCTCCTTCAGGAGGGCATAGTGCTCCTGCAGCCGTTTCAGATCGTTCAGCGTCCGGACCAACTCGTCGGACTTCTCCTGTCGCTCGCGTGGCGTAAGGGGGACCGCCACATGCTTCATCAGTGGGTTGTGGGCCGAGGGAGTGGGTGTCTTCGCCATAACGTTTCCTTAAGCCTCCTGTCTGAGTCTGCGCAAGGAGGGATCCGTCAAAAATCGTTTGAAGTCCAAATCGGGGCAGCAATCTTTCAGGTCGAGGAATCTGGCATAGAGGCGCGCGCCCTTGGGCCGGCGAATCGTCCGATGGCTCGCCATCGCGGCGGCCCGTCCAGCATCGGTACAGCGCCACCATTCGTAGCCCCCGCCGGCTTGATACAGGTGCACGGCACCAAGGGCCTGTAGTTCGCGCAGGTGCCCATCGCCAGGCGTCGCGCAATAGTAGTCACGGTAGGGATTCGGGTGGCGCATCCATGGGTCATCGATGCCCAGCATATGACGCAGGGTTGACAAATGCGCTGAGCTCAGGTCCATCAGTCTCCTCACCGCATCTTCATCAGCCAGAAGTTCAACTGGAGCGCCGCCGCCCAGTAGCCCGCCGTGCGCCACTGCCCCTGTGCGGCATAGAGCACCACGCAGCCGGCATTCAACACCATGTTCACCGACACCAACCAATCCCCCCAGGCCATCCTCTGCCCTCCAGGACACCGGCACCACCACGATCACCCTCTCTCTGTCGTCCATCCGCGGAGGCACGGCGCCTACCGCTCCCAGCTGAATTTCTTGGCTAGCCGTTTCAGGAGTGGACCGACGCGCGGCCCGCGGTCGGTGAACGTCCGTCCCCGCGTGAACTGCCGGCAATCGCACGCCACGCACGGCTGCCCAAACACCGCATGCACGCGCCGGTCATGACCACACCGGCAGAGATCGTGCTTGAGCGCCATGTCAGTCGCCTCGCATCAGTGAGAGCCGGTGTCAGCCCACGTCCATCCGAGTTGCACCATCACCAGATCCAGGCCGGCATTCGGCTGACCGAGATAGGCGTTGCTGAGATGCCAGTACTCCACACCGATCCGCCAGCGGTCCCGGCCGATCAACAGCTGCGCCCCCACTTCAAAATTGCCACGGGAATCCTGTTCCGCCACGCGATGATCGACATAAGCCAGTCCGGCTTTCGGCGTGAGCGTGACCGTCCATCCGTGCGATGTCGTACTGAGCCCATACTGCGCCGCCAAGCCATAGAGCCCGGACGAACTCGCCTTCAGATCCAGGCCCAGGCCGCGCTCACACGTCTGCACCTCCAGCACGCCGGCGTCCAGATTCGTGGTGGGCCCGCCAGCCAGATTCTGCGTGAGCAGCCAGCCCGCCAGCAGCAGCGGTTCAAAACAGGGCATCATACGATCCGCTCCCCCGTGGCCGTCCGCCACACGTCGTCACCACACACAGACCAGCACCGCCAACGCGCAGCCCAAGATGGCCAGCCAGACGGCCCCAGCCAGATCGTCACGCAGATGGAGCCGCCGATTCGCCCGAGGCGGCTGGCCGTACAGGGAAATCATCATGCCCGCGAATTCGCAATCCTCCCTCGGCAGGCGAGGGCTCCCGGTCATACGCAGCATCCGCATCGTTCACCTCCATGAGAGCCCGGCCGGCACGAAAGCCGAGCTCAAAGCGCGCCTGTCGCGCCGGATCCTTCGAAAACGGGAACGGCGCCGTAAAGACGCGCGCCGCCCGCAGCCCCATCCCCTCCGCCTCTTGGCCGTCCCGCAGGCGATCCGACTCCGCAATCCGTGCCAGCAGTCGCGCCGTCATAGCCGACCCCGACGCGCTCGGTCACACCAGCGATCGGCGCAGCAAAAATAGCCAACGGAAAACACCACGAAGAGGATTACAAGACTGATCCACACCACAAGCACCCACCACGTGCCCGTATGCCCACAAAAGAAACTCATCGGTCACTCCCCAGCAGCATCCCGACTACCAAGTAGAGCGGCACGCCCGGCATCGTGTGCGCAAAGGCACTCGCCAACTGCACCGCCCACGCCACCCGCTGGTCAGCATCTGGCACCGCCTCAAGCACATCCCGGCTCGCGTCCGTCCACGATTGCCGCGCCTCGCCCTCCCAGGGCCGGAGCGTCCGCGCCACCGCCAGCAAATCCACAAAGCATGCCGACAGACAATCCTGAGGCCGCAGCCGCGTCGCAATCATCGCTGCCCTCGCGCCAACAGTTTCAGATGCCGCACCAGCTGGTCGTCCTGCGGCGACGGCATCGGAGCCCGCCGTCTGTGCAGCCCTGGCTTCGCGAGCGCTGTAGTCCGCGTCCGCAGCCAGGCCGTCACCTCCGCCAGGTCATACCGCCGCGCCGTCAGCACGAAGACGTGCGGCATCCCCGCCCGCACCAAGCGCGAATAGGTTCGAAGACAAATGGAGAGCTGCGCGCAGAGCGCCTTGGGGGTGAGCAGGGGCGCAGACAGGGCAGGCGTAGCAGACATTGGCAGACACGATTTCATCTGTCAGACAACTTTCCCGTCCAGGCGTGAGCCAGAGCCGATTGGCAGACATTGCCGCCTTGGAACGACGCCAAGGCCGGTCTAAAGTCGGCGTAGTAATCAAGGCGATAGGTCCCAATGCGAGCCAGATCATTCTCAAAACAGCAGAGCGCCACCTCATTCACGCTGACCCCGCGGCGGGTCGCCGCCGACGTCAAGTCGGCCAGCAATTCTTCCGGGAGGCGCAACGTGATACGTTCCGTGAGTTTTGGCCGCGCCATCAGGCCACCTTCCTCGACATCCGTTTCTGTTTCCGATATCGATCAACAAGCGCCATGCGCACAATCGCCGCACGGCTACACAGCCCTGCGCGCTCACGGTCGATCTTCTCGATCAATTCCAGTTCTAGATCAGCCGCTATGCGAACTCGTCGCGCTTCTGTTCCGTTTTGTTCCATGATGTGTCAACATATACTCCGGATCAGAAATCCTGTCAAGCCATAAAAGGAACAATATGGAACCTTTTTTAAATTGCGTGTAACCTCATGGAACCATTAGCATTCTTCACGATGGGCAAGAAGGACAAATTCATTCGCATCCGCTCCGATGATGAGCTGAAGGATGCGTTGAGAAAGGCAGGAGAACGGTGTGATCGCAAAGAAGCCGATCAGGCCAGATGGATACTTCGACGGGTGCTGGGATTAACTGCGGCAGAAGATGAATCAGTGTATGAAATCACGCCCAAAGCAGACAAGCGACAGCATAAAAAGGGCAGCGCGAACAGCTGACACGAACGAACTACCCCGAAGACGCGCCACGCGCCATCTTGCGGAAAGACGGAATTTGGGAAATTCGCCGACCATGAAAATACTTTCTGGCGTTATCATTCCGCACCTGGCGGATACGCCACAGGATGCTCAGTAAACCGCGTTAGTGTTCATTATTCATCGGCTGTCACGAGAAAATGATGCCTCTCGGCAAGTCGGGCATAGGAAACCCATCCTTTCGTAGGGTAGCGCTGTAGTGATTATATAAGGTATACTCTCCTCAGCAGCGGCCCAGCCTGCAACACGAAAGGAACATGGCTATGAAAATTGGGATGGCCTTATGTCTTCCCGTGCTCCTCATGCTCGTCTCCGGCTGTGCGCCTCATGGATGGCGACAATATGTCGCAGCAAATGGTACCGAACGCGATGCCCAGGAGGCCTACAACGAATGCCGGGACACTGGCCCTTACGCCCATACCGTTCGGCTGTTATATGCCTTCGAATATCAGACCTCCCAGTACGATTGTATGCGAGAAAAGGGATTTAAGATCCGACGCTGAACCCCCATGTACCATCTCCTGAAAGGAACCCTCGCATGAAGATTTTCACGCCTCTGTTCCTTCTCTTCCTCTTGCTTCTCGGCTCCAGTTGTGGCTTTGCAAGAGGCCAACACCAACTGCTAACGACCGCGGACCTGATCCCAGCGAAGCCACTTCGAAGCGCCAGCGAAGTACAGGTCTTTCATGGAGAGGCCAGACCTAAATCCGGATGCGTCAAAACGGCTACCATGGTGGCGAATGGAAACGGTTATGCGACACAAGACGATCTCGTGGATGCCTTGAAGACCGAAACGGTTCGCGTCGGCGCAGATGTGGTCATTGTCGCATCATCAGGTCACACCTCGATGCAAGTGGGAACCTACGGCGGAGGTATTGCTTTGGCTCAGCAAATTGACTACCCCTATCTCACTGGCGTGGCGTGCCGAACCGGTTCCATCTGGCATGGCATTCGGGCTGGAAATAATAAGGGACCTGAATGGATCGTGCGCTATGTTTATGAAGGCAGCCCAGCCAACAAGGCGGGAATCAGCGAAGGAGATGAAATAGTCTCCGTCAATGGCATATTTATCGGTGACGATCCAACCATCTGGGACCGTTTTGTGAACTCGAAATCTCCAAAGACCATAGTCCTGGTGGGTGTCGTGAGAAACGGAACCAAGCTGCCCATGTCAATGACACTCGAAGCTCCGTAAGGGTGTTAAAAAATAACTGGAGGCGACCATGGGCAAGCACGTCTACATCTTGCGACGGCCGGGAAAGATGGATGCGCACGGTCAACCAACCAATAGAAACTGGACTGCCCCGCGCATTGCGACCCGCTCCATCGATGAACTCATTGGAATCTCCAAGGGCCTGATCAGTGATCAGGTCATCAACGAAGAAGAACTCGGATTTTTGACCAGTTGGTTGAATGCTAATCAACATGTTCTGGATGTCTGGCCTGCCAATGTACTAATAGCCAGAGTGAACCAAATCCTCGAAGATAATATTGTGGACCAGGAGGAACGAGAAGATCTGTTCAGGATCCTTGCCGACATCGTGGGATACGCGAATTCCTACTCGGACGCAACGAACCGCTCGACCGCCCTTCCTCTTACAAAACCGGCGCCGCCCGTCTTCTTCAAGAATCAGTGTTTCTGTCTCACCGGCAAATTCGTGATGGGCCCCCGAGCCAACCATGAATTCGAGATCAAGGATCGCGGCGGCATCACGCAATCCAATGTAACCGAAGAAACCAACTATCTGGTCATTGGATCCATGGGCAGTACCGATTGGTTGCACTCAACCTACGGCCGAAAGATTGAAAAAGCAGTGGACCTAGCCGAGAGGGGACACCCGATCGCATTGATCTCAGAGGAACACTGGGCCGACCATCTGCTCTGATGTCCCGCCCCACCACCCACGAACGCGGCCTCTATAGCCGCCCGAACACAGCGGGTGTCCTCCGCTGGTACGTGCGGGCCTCAGTGCACGGCCGCATGCAGCACTTCGGCAGCTTCGACAGCAAAACGAAGGCGCGAGAGTTTTACGCACGAGCCAAGACCCTGGGCCGCGAGCAGCGGCTCACGCCCGGTAAGACCCTCGCGATCGAATACACCGTGCCAGAACTGTTCGCCATCTATCTGCCGCAGTCCGCCCATCGGCTCGCCGCGCGCGAACAGCAGCGCTTTGCCGATTGGTGGACCGCCCACTGGCCCACTCGCCGCGTCTTCGATCTCACGCCGCAGGATGTGGAGCAGGCCCGCATCGCCCTCCGGACGTCTGGACGTCTTTCAAGACGCAGTGAAGGCACCGTCAACCACTATCTCAAATGCCTGCGTCATGCTATGCGCGCCGTTATCCAGCCCCGGTCCTGGGTCGTCGACTTGTGGAGTCAGATCCGACTCGATCGCCCGGCCGGCACGCCCCCGACTCCGCTCACCCCAATCGACGAACGGCGACTACTCACCCACCTCACCCCGGCCGACGCCGACAAAGTGCGCCTGGCGGTCCTCACCGGCTTGCGCCGCGCCCAACTGTTTCGCCTGCGATGGGAGCACCTCTTTTGGAAACAAGCCGCAGTGGCCCTCTCCACCATCAAACACCAGCGGCCGCGCTTTCTCCCTCTCCCTCCGGAAGCTATCGCGCTCCTTCGGCGACACTGGCGCCGAACAGGACAGCGCACAACCGGGTGGGTCTTTCCGCACCCGACCGTCCCAGACTTGCCCGAAGACCCCGCCTCCTGGTACAAGTATCGCTTCAAGCCTGCCGTGAAACGAGCAGGATTGACCGGGAAGGGCCTCAAATTCCATTCCACGCGTCATGCCTTTGCCGTGCGGTTCCTTGAGGCGGGTGGGCATGTGAGGGCCCTCCAGAAGGCGGGAGGATGGTCCAGCTTGGATCAGGTGGAGATCTATACCCAGATGGACGACGAAAGCTTGCGATCCGCGATGACCCAGGCGTCAAAAATCGGATCCAACAGCGGAAAACTGCGGAAATCCATGCGGAAACCTATCATGCACCACAAGCAGAGAACGTCATAAGTAATTGATATCACACACACCGTGGCGGTGTAGCTCAGTTGGTAGAGCAGCGGACTCATAAGCCGATCACATGCCTTTCTATATTCATAACTCCGCAGAAAACAATAGAGTAGATAGGACTCAGAGAGTCAGAATACGACTCATTATCTGGCGAGACTGCATAAAACTGCAGCGCAATTCTAGTTGGAACAGGCCGGATGGGTGTTCATGGGCACACGGGCGAACCACGCCGCCCACTCTTTGATGTCCCGCTCCTGTCCCTCGCGGAGCCAAGCCACCTGTCTCGCCTGTTCGGCCCGATTCCGGAGCAGCTCCGCGTCCATGCGCTCCCCGCAGTTCACGCACCGGGCCCACCACGTGCCGCCCCGATGAAATTGGACCGGCACCAGGAGGCCATGACATCGTCGACACGTCATGTGTTCACCCTGCAGACGTCTGCACGCCGCACGCTCGCCCCATCCGGCCGTCCTGGCCGTGCATCAGTGGCCTTCCCGGCACAATTTCAGCGCGGCCTTGAGCCGGATGTTCTCGGCGAACAAGTCGGAATGTTCCAGCACGAAGGCATCGCCCGCCCCGGCCGAGGTGGCCGTCACCTCCACCGTCTTAGGCGGAGAGGCGCTTCGACAACTCGCGGTACCGGCCAAGCAGCACATCAACAGCAGCAGTATCGTGTTTCGCTTGCGCAATTTTCACCCCCGCGTGAATCAGTTCGATCTCATGCTCCAGCTTCATCTGTTCCAACCCCGTGGGGTCCACGACGAAGCCAAACACTTGCGACAAGAGGGTCGCAATCGCCGTCACCGGATCGGCCGCCACGTCAGCTCACCGTGCCAGGCCCGGCGACCGGCGCCGGATGCGCGGAGACCGCCGGCACCGTCACGGAGACCGCGGCCGGATGCGCGCTGTTCGATTTGTTCGCGTCCTTCGCCACGCGGAGACCGATCCCGGCCAGCAGGATAAACCACTCCAGCTTATTGGTCGGGGTACCGGTCTCTGCGAGCACAGCCTGCACGTGCCCGCTGAACATATCCACCAGCGTCGTGATGATCGTGAACGAACCGATATACCCCGTCTGCGGACTGCTGCCACCCAACATTTTATGCAAAAATTGCAAGACTTCCATCATGCCCTCCCGTGGTTGTGATTGGATCCATGTCAGAATTTCCACTAGGCCCTGCCTGTGATCGCCTTGATGATGTCACTCGATAAATTATCCATCTTCTCGTGCAGCGCTTTTTGCCCCTCCTTCAGGTCCGTCAGCGAGACCGACGTATTCTCTTGGCACGTCTCGACCCGCTCAAGCCGCACGTCGTGCGTGGCCTTCTGCTCCTGAAACGCGTCCACCTTACCTTCGACCTCGTCGATCCGCAGATGAATCTTCGCCTTCGAGCCTTTGAACCAGGCCATCGCGCCTCCAATCCCGGCCATCAAGCCGGTAAAAATGGAGGCCATCAGCGCCCCCGCCCAGTCTTCGACCCCCTTCATACCGACACCGCCTCCACCGCGTGCGCAAACTCGGCGTGAATGACGTCGAGCTGGCCTTCCTTCTTCAAGATCATTTTGAGCCCCAATGGCACCGGCACGGATTCGATGGTCCTGCAGATCGCCTCCCCGCGTGGCCGATCGATCAGCCCGTTCCTCAGGCGAGGCCAGGCCAGATCGAACGCATCGCCCCGCAGATGCGGGAAACGAGTCAGGTGGCCGGCATAGTGGACAATCAGCGTCTCGTAGAAGCCGTTGGCCAGCCGGGTGACATCCGAGGTGTCCTCGACATGCTCCTCGGTATAGGTCATGAGCAGGGCCACCATCGCGGGATCCCGATACGTGTCTTGGAGCCAGGCCGATCCGTAGCGCATCACGTTGGCCGCCATCGCCCGCGCTTGTCCTCGGGCGTCCCGGCGCCCCGACGTGAACACCGCATCCGGATGCGCGGCATACACATATTCCGCCGCCGCCTTGGCGTTCGGTGACAGTTGCATCTGGGCAATCGTCAATCCCATGATCCCTCCTAGGTGAGCCCCGAGCCGCTGATGTACCACAGCGTCGCGGTGACCTTCTGCGCCTCCGCCACGCCATGCGCGGCCAAGGTGCGGCTGCCCGTGGTGCCGCCTGGCGACAGGGTGAGCGTGTCGGTCGTAATCGCAATCGTCACGGTGTTGATCTGGTTCACGAACCGGATGGTGGTGCCCACCGGATAGGCCACGCTCGCATTCGCGGGAATCGTGAATACCCGTGCGACGTTGTCCGCCGTCGGATGCAGAATCGTCTTGCCACGATCGCTCAGCACCAACGGATAGGCCGCGCTCTGACTGTTGATGAGCGAAAGGCCTTCCGCCACACTCAACCCGTCCACCCGTGCAATGGTCAGCCGGAAGGTCGTCGTCGTGAAGGCCACCACATGGATCTGGTCCCCCGCCGTGGCCGTATAGGTCTGGCCACTGGCCAGGCCGTCAATCAACATGGAGGCGCCCGCCGTGAAGGGGGCTGCCGCCGCGCAGATCAAGGTCCGCCGTGCGCCAGCCACCGGTGCGGCCGTGAACCCTGTGCAGGTCACCGTCCCGGTATAGTCAATCACGTTGCCGAGACTGGCGGTGAAGATCGTCGGCGTCGTGGCCGAGGCCACAGTGGTACTCGCCTCATTTACCCCACCCGTCATCTGTGCCCCGGCCAGAGGGGCTAGTCCTAGATTCGCGCTCGCCAGCGTCCCGATGGTAATCCACGCGGAATTCGCCGCGTTCCGTTGCTTCAGTAGGCCGGAAGTCGTGTCAGCCCAGAACATGTAAGCGACCTGATCGGCCCCGGCTGGTTCCGAGGCTCCAGACCAATTCGAGCGCAGGGTCAGAAACCCATCAATGATGCGTTGAATGTCCGTGGCCGGTGGCGTGGTCGACGGGATGATTAAATCGATATCCCAGGCTTGACTCATCGTGATCTCCTTAACTACGCAGCTTCATAAGTTAAAGTGAAATGGATTTCTGTGCCATTCCCTAGCAAAGCCAATGCCGCCAGATTCGCATTGGCAGCGGTAATGCCTTGAATCGATACTTGATTGCTGTTTTCCTGCATACGGACAACTACATAGACAGGAGCCACTGCGCCTGTCGTCCACACCACAGGGCCAACCCATCTCATCGCAGGCGACGCTAAAGAGGTAAACGGTAGTCCTGTTATCGCATTAGTTAATCCGGTTCCTAATACATTGATGGTCAGCCTGCACGTCACGGACACCATTCGTCCTATTTTCGTGTACGTTCCCAACTGCGTCGAATACGTTGCAGTGCCTCCCACAGATGGCGTCCATGTCCCTTCTTCATAGTCATCTAATACGTTCACATTGCTGCTCGCGTTCTGCGATGCAGGGAATGCGAGCTGACCGCTGATAAAGCTCGAAAGAATCTTAAGGCCAGACCCATCGCAATACACAATATCCGTCGCTCCTGGTTGCACCGCAACCGTCGCCACCCCGTCAATCAATTCGGCGGAGTTCGGGTCTAATGTAATCACCCCAGTCCCGTCGTTCCGCACGACGGACGTGAACCCGTCGCCCAGTGTCGCTGCTGCGGTATAGGTCAACGTGAAGGTTCCGGTGCAAGAAATGAGCAGCCCGCGATCAGTTGCCACGACGGTGTAGTTCGCCAACTTTGCCATGGACCCGTTGCACAGGTTGCCATAGTATTTCGACCCCAGCGTCCCGACGACAATCCACGCTGAGTTGGCCGCGTTGCGGAGCTTGAGCAGCCCGGACGTCGTGTCCGCCCAATACATATAGGCCACGAGGTCCCCCGCAGCCGGTTCTGAGGCTCCAGACCAGGTAGATCGCAACGTGTCGAATCCGTCAATAATCCGTTGAATATCCGCCGATGGAGACGTTCCGGTGGGAGAGATAAGATCGACATTCCAGGTTTGGCTCATAACGTTCCCTTCTTAAATGGATCCGTAGCCGAAGGCGTCGATATCGACCACCCCATATTTCGGCGCGCCGGCGGCGTCATACACTTGCACGGTGCATTGTGTCGGCGACTTCGCCAGCACACGAAACGTATCGCCGATCACCCCTTGCTGAATCGTCCCGGTGACGGTCTGCGCCACGACAAAGGCCGGCGAAAACGTCAACACCGTGCCGGCGATATCAATCGCGGCGTCCTCGAAGTGCACCACGCGATCTGGGACGTCGATGGTGACGGCAAACGATTTCAACCTAGGTAAATAATTCACGTTCAGCGTCGCCAGCGTGATCCGGAACTTAAACGCCCGTGCCGTATAGAAGCCCGCTTGAAACGGGCCATATGCGGAATAACTAGACCCATCCTGACTGGTGGCCATGGCATAGATGATCGCCACCAAGCCGGTGACCCCCTGCCACGGCTCGGTATAGGACAGCCAGGGATCGGTCAGCGACGCCCACGTGATCCCGGCGATGAGCACTTGTTCCGTCACCGGGAACACCTCGACCCGACTGGTCATCACCACGCCCAAATCCACCGGGACGGTGACGTAGGTGCCCGGAGATGTCCAGGAGCCCATCTGGTACCACGTCCCGGTGTAGGTGTTCCAGGTGTTGGTCAGCGTGTTCCACCGCTGCGAATTGACCAGCGTCAGGCCTTCCGAATCCCCTTGTGTGTCGGTATGCACACCAGGCCAATCCGGGTTATCCTGCCCCACGACGACGACATTGATATCCGTGTTGGCCGCGATGATCAAAACCGCCGGATTGATCGACTCATTGCCGCTGGAATCGACCGCCTTAATCAAATAGGTGCCGCCGATGTGTGTGGTCGATTCGAAATGGATATTCGTGATCCCGGTGCTCACCAGCAAGGCGGATTGCCACGCGCTACCCTGGCGGATTTCGTAGAACGCCAGATCCACATCGCTCACGGGCGCCCACGAAAATGACAACACGGCGACGTTCCGTGCCACGACGAAGTTCGTCACATCGGCGGGCGGCGCAATCTTCCCGAAAATCTGCCGCGCCGCGGTCGCCGGCGCGCTCACGGCCGAGAGCAGATTCGTGGCGACCATGCGCACCTCGTAGTAGCCTGGGAGCGCGTTCCGAATTTCTGACGAGGTCGTCCTGGTCTCGGGGAGACTCACATAGTTGCCGCTGTCCCGGCGATATTCGACGCGATACCGGATCGCCGTAGCCACCGGCTCCCAATGGAGCTCGACCACCACGATGAGCGCGCCGGCACTGATCGCCAACGATTCACTGATCGTGAGATTCTGCGGGACCGTCGGGACCGCGGTCAGGGTCGAGAGGGCCGGGATTTCCAGGAGCAGATCGCGCTCGATCACATCGAACTTCGAGGGATTGTGCGCGAGCCCCGTCACCTCGTAGGTCTGCCGCGCCACCTCCGTAATCGAGAGCGCGCGAAACAGACGCGGCGCGAGCGCCGAGGACGTGAGGAGCCACACCGCCGCCGCCAGCGGCAGCACGGCGAAATTCACGGAGACCGTGAGCACCAGAGCGGACCCCGGTGCATTCGTCACCGTCTTCGTGTCCAGCGTCCCGTCCGGCAACACCACCTGGATGGTATAGGTCTGGCCCGCGACGAGCGTCACCGAGGCGTCGAGCGTCAGGCTCGCGGTCGCCGCCGACACCACCCGCCCGCCGTAGCGAATGCCGGTACGATGTTGGTCCTGCACGGCAAAGAGATGCCCGGGCCGCAAGTAAGTCCCGTCATGGCCACACCGGAACGTGACCACCTCCGTTTCGTGTTGCTCGCTATAGAGCAGCCATTCCCCTACGCGATGCGCCTGCCCTCGTGAGGCACAGCCCACCGCCACGACCGAGGTCGATCTCACCCCATAGCGGGCGATGCCCGTGACATCCTCCACATATTCCGGCTTGAGCTTATAGCCGTCATCCGGATCGTTCCACGACACCAGCGCCACCGTATGGCGCGCCTGTTTGGCCGACCCGCTGTAGGTCAAGAGTCCACCCTCCACGTTCGCTTCGGTGAAGAGAAACACCGGATCCGCTGGCGCGTCCTGCACTGCCGTGATGCTGCCGGCCGCCCAGTACGCCATCCCGCGAAAGATCGACGCCATCGACACGATCACCTGAAACGCCTCGGCCTGGGTTTGCAGATACAGATTACACGTGAAGCGCGGCTCTTCATGCCCGAACTGATCCGGCACCAACCCATCACAGTATTGCCCCACGGTGTAGAGCGCCCATTTATCGACCTGCGCCACCGTCAGAAACTGCCCGAGCCCGTAGCGGGTATTCGTCAACAGATCGTAGAAACACCAGGCCGGGTTATCGGTCCAGGCCACGACAAACGTGCCGTCCCAGATGCCGGTATAGATCCGCGTCACGGGATTATAGTTCGAGGGGATTTTCACGCGCAGGAGCTTCACATCGTAGCCCCGGGTGGGGATGCTGGAAAACTGCGCCGCATCGATGCTCAGCCCCGCGAGCGCACTGTTGGGATAGCTGAACTTCTGATCGATCAGTTCGGCGTAGGAATCGAAATACGTCTTGTTCCGCAACGCCACGGAGCCGGAGTCCGCCGTGATCCGCAGCACGCGCACGTCCCACGGCGGCGAGCCGGTGAGTTCCCGGCGGTAGGATCGCTGATACGTACTCGTGGTTTTGCCGGTGATATCGTCGTAGGCCACGGCCGTGAGGATCTGGAAACTCTTCAGCGCCACCGTGCCGGCGCCGCTGTCGAGCACGATGCGCGCCTCATAGAGGAGCTCGGGGAGCCCGGTCACCGTATAGGTGCGCGACAGGGTGAAGAGGGCACCAGGATTCTGTCTCCCGGTAAATTTCCCGGCGGACGTAACGGCATCCGACTTGAGCGTCGTCCAGCCGCCCGCGCCCACCTGACGATACTGGACCGAGAACCCCACCGTACCCATGACGGTGTAGCCGCGCCCGATTTTGACAGGCGCTTGATAGGCCCACTGGGTTTCGATTTTGAGCCCAATCGCCGTGAGCGTGGCGGGCGTCTCGGAGTTCTGCCACTCGAATCCGATGTTCTGCGCCACGAAGCCGCCGCCGTTCGATTGGATCTCGAGGGCAATCCGGACGGTCGTGCCGGTGAGATCACCGGTGGCCGTGTTCTGCTGTGAGAGGCCTGGAATGGCCACCCGCACCCGCACCGCATCGGCAAGGGCGTTCGTAATGGTCTTCGTCACCGGGACGGCTGCCGTGACTTCGGTATTCACCGACACTTCCGATTCCGTCCCGGTAAACCCGGGAATGTAGGATTGCGCCTGCGTCCCGTTCACCGTGGCTACGGTCACCCCGGAGAAGTTGGTCGTCCCGTTGGCGTTCTCAATGGGCGTCCCATCCAGATAGACCGATTGCAGCCCGTTCACCAAGCCGTCGATTTCGCCTTCGCAGAGCAAATCCAGGACATGGGCAAACGACGTCGACCGCAGGGAATCCCGCGCTTCCACCGGCACGCGGGCGTTGTTGCCCCCGCTCTTGCCAGCCCCGCCCGCTCCCCGGATGGTGAGGGCCTGTGTCATATCGGAATATCCACGGTGGTGATCCCCGCACTGATGACCGCCGAGCCGATCCGCAGCCGGCCGTAGCCGATCGGCACCGGATGCCCCTGAGCCAGCGTGTTCACCGGCCCGTTAAACAGGTTGGAGGGCGTATTCTCTGGCCGCTCTTGTATCTCTGGCATTTTCGGGTCCCCCGCAATCAATTGCGAAATCCCGCCGATCGCCAGTGAGGCGCCAACGCTGCCGATGGCCAGCGCCACCCCGGCTGGAATGAATTCATACTGAAAGGACACGATGGCGGCCGCGATAATCAGGACGCCGATGATGATGCCGATGAGCGGACTCTTGGCGGCGCCGGCCACCACGGGTACGATTTTGATGGCCTGACGCCCGACGGGATAGGCCAAGGCGTCTGGCCCAGGGAGGGGGTCGGCGCCGATGAACACCTGATACCCTGGCCGGCTGTGCTCGAGGAGGTACCGCTGAAACTCGGGCCGGTTCGCCACAATGGCGCGCACCGCCTCCGCCGGACTGTGCACGTCGAGGGACCACCGATGGCCGAACTTCCTCCCGAGCGCGCCATACAGATACACGGTCGTCATGGCACCTCCCGATGTCTAAGGTAGAGAGTCGTGATATTTTGCCAATACCCGCCATAAGCATCCCGCCCGCTCAACCGATTCATCGGATGATGCAAGATCCGACCGTCGCCCAAGTAGATGGCACCATGATTGGTGGTGTTGGCGGAGAGCTGCATCAGGATCACGTCATGCCGCCGGAGCGCCGAGGCGTCAATCGACACAAACCCGGCGGCCTGAAAATTGTCGCGGTAGAGATCCTGTCCGGTCTTCCACCAGTTGTCCTGCCGCGCGAAGTCCGGCAACGTGATCTGGAGCTCCCGCGCATAGTAATCACGAATTAGGCTGTAACAATCCAACACGCCATGCGAAAAGACCCGCCCGACCAAGGGGGCGACATAGCCCGTGGGCGCCCACTCATAGGTCTCCCCCGTCGGCCAATTGACAATCAGCCAGGGCAACCCCGACGCTTCACAGCCCACCAGATCGGCTTGCGACGGTTGGGGGGAGAGATTGGGATGGCTATGCACGATCGTCAGCACGTCCCCTTCCTCCTCCGCCGCGGCATAGTCTTCCGGGTGCAGGTGAAACTGCTCGCTGACAGTAGCGAGATTCCGGCACGGCCAGTAGCGGGCCTTCCCCTTGCGCACCACCACCAGGCCGCAACATTCACGCGGAAATTCCGCCGCCGCATGGGCACGAATCTGTGCGAGGATCTCGTCCGTCATCCGCCCGCCATCACCCCCGTGCCCGGAAAGCCCCCGAACGGCAGCACCGCGTTCGCGCCGAACCGGAAGCGACAACTCGCGATCCGTTTCCCGCAGACATCCTGGTTCGCGTCCGCCGTCTCCACATCATCGACCGTCGCCACCGGCCCGCCGGCATAGCTGCATTCCGCGCTCCGATACTGCCAGAGGCAGGTATGCTGAATGATCTGCCGGCGCGGCAGCAGCACGCCGTGTAGATCGAACAAGGCGGCCAATTCAAACTCCACCGCCAATTTCGTGTGCGACGCTTTCCGATTGATCGCATACACATCGTCCGGAAAGGCCGCCGCCGGATCGGCCGTCGGATTGACGCCGCCGGGAAAATTCACCGCATCCAGATATTTCACAAAGGTGCGCTTCCGGGTGACCACCGCCCCGATCAGATCGTCGTAGGTATCCACCAGCGCCCCGATCAAGCCATCCACGTTCTGCGCGCGCAGCGTCGGACGCGGGAGCTTCCCGTTCCCGGTGAATTCAAACCCCTCCGCCTCGATCGGCATGGCAGGATAGCTGTTCCCTTGCCACACCACCGCGCTCGTGAGGGCGTTCGTGCCGGCGTGAAACCGCGACAGGGTCCCGCCGAACGCCGTCGCATCCACCACAAACAGCTCCACCAACGCCTCCCCGGCCAAGGCCTGCATGTCGGTCTGGATACTCATGCCGGATCCGCCACCTCCTCAAACGTCGCCGCGAGACGATCCGTCACAGGACTGACCACCTGGCGTGTCCACGACCGACAGAGGAATGATGTGGGAGTCGGGACCGTGACCATGGCGCGATTCGCCGACCCTGTCGCCGAGACCGCCACGAAGGTGGCGCCGGCTGCGCAGATGCCGCCCCAATTGTTGTCAGGAATGCCTTGCCCAGCCGTCCAGGATAATCCGTCACGACTGGTGGCCACACGATTGCCCACGCCCGCATTGATCTGGCCGACCGCGAAGACGACCCCGTTCCAGGCGATACACCGGCTGGTATTACTGTTGGGCATCGTACCCTGTATCCACGTGAGGCCATCGAGGCTCGTCGAGACCCCGGTCGTCCCTGAGGAGACCGCGGCGAATCGCGTGCTGTTCCAGGCGACCGCACGCCAATTGAGCGCGGTCCCAATGGTCCGGAGCGTCCAGACAAGCCCATCTGGCGAGGTCATGCACCGATCGGTCGTTCCGCCGCCAGCCGCATCCGCCACCGCCACTAACAGCGACAACTCAGGACTGTAGGTCACCGAAGTCCAGCTATAGTCCGCCGCACTCGTGCGACTGGTCCAGGCGATCCCGTCCGGCGATGTCATGACCCGATTACCGATGCCGGTGGAGGCGACCGCCACCAAGAGCCCTAATGCTGCCGCCCACACCACCTGCTGCCATGCATTGGTCGAGGCCCCCGTGCGAATGGTCCAGGCGATGCCGTCCGGCGAGGTCATCACATCGTTCGCCACCGCAGACGCCGCCACCGCCACGAAGAGCCCCAATTCTGCCGCCCACACCACGCTCGTCCAGCCACTATCGGCCGCACTCGTCCGCAGGGTCCAGCTCTTCCCGTCCGGCGAGGTCATGACCCGATTGCCCGTGCCGGTGGAGGAGACCGCCACGAACAGCGCGCCATTCCAGGCGACAGAGGTCCAATTGTTGTCGTTCGTGCCTTGCGCGGCCCAGGTGCGCGCCTCGTAGTCCGAGAGCGGACGCGGCGCACTCCACAGGAACGGGCGGATCGCCGTCTGGTTCCCTAGGAAAAATCCTTCGATCTGATCCGCCTCTCGGGTCGGCACATGCTCGAATTGCAGCTGCCAACTCTGGAGATCGGCGTGGAGCCCATCGGCCCCGCGTTGCTCATAGCCATCCCCGAACTTCGTCGCCAGCACCCGTGGGCGACGGGTGCTCACCGGCACGAACGAGGGTATGAACGCAAACGTCTGCATCAGGTCGTCCCTCCGAACAGCAATCCGCCGGGGCGTTGCTCGTCAATGATTTTGCTCTCGACGAGCTTGCTCAAATCCCGCGCGAGTTGAGCGAAATTCGGTGATTCTCCGGATCCCGATTCGCGGCGCTCGCCGCCGGCCTGCACCGAGATGTTCGTCACGATCGTATTGCCCCCGGCCGCCCCGCGCTTGATGTCCTGCACATCCCGGCGCGAGAGCACAAACTCGCCCGGCGTCAGCAAGGCCGGCACCGTATCGCTCGTGCCGATCCCGAGCACCGGCCCGCCGCTCGCAAACCGTCGCACCACTTCGCCGCCCTGCGCTGCGAACATCGAGGCCCCCGAGGCGGAATTGCCAGACGCCACCGGCCCGCTGAAGGCCGCCGTGGCAAATTTAATAATCTGCGCCGTGACCAGTTGCGCCGTGATTTGGGCCACGATCTGCTTCACAAACCCCAGCAGGCTCTGTAGCAGATCTTTGAAACTCTTGATCTTATTGTCCATCACATCGAAGAAGAAATTCCGAAAGCCTTGCTCCATCGCCTGCGCGGTGCGCCGGGCCATGTCGGCCCCCAGCCCGAACCCCGACTGGGTATCGCGGACATAGCGTTGCATCCCGCGCGCCCACCCGGCGAAGACATCGTCGCTCGCCCGCTCTTCGGCTTGTGCGAGCTTCGTGAGGGATTGGAGTTCAATGGTTTCCCGCTGCTGCGCCGTCAGCGCGGTCTTACTGAGGATCAAGTCGGCCTTCTCCGACTCATGGGTCTGCCACGCCTCCAACAGCTGACCGGCTTCCTCCTGCGTGAGTTCTAACTGTTTAGCCAGCGTGGCCTGCGTGAGTGCGACATCCTTCTCATAGCGCAGCGCGGTGGAACCCCCGACTTGGTCGTGATAGGCGATCCACGCCTGCGCGTTCTGAATCAGGGCGTCCCGTTCCCGCGCGAAGCCCTCCTCACGCACCCGCACTTCAAACGCCGTCCGTTCGACGATCCGCCGCCCCGCCTCCTCTTGGACCTCCGCGTCAAGTTCATCGGACAAATCCATCCGCTCTTGTTCCTTCGCCAAAGCCTCCTGCTGCAGCCGCACAGAGGTTTCGAGCGCGCGATGTTGCGAGACAAAGATGTCAACCTTAGCCTTGCCAAGACGCTCTTGTTCATCCCCTAGCTTCTTTAACTCTGCCAGCTTTTTTATGTTCTCGTCGGCAGCTTGTTCTGGTGTGCGAAAAAATGGAGCACCCGTCGCGGCTTTGTCCATACCTTCAGGTATCGGCAGAATTCGAAGATTACGACCGCCGCCATTCGGCTTGACCACGCCCACCGTTGGTGCGTCGATTTTATCGAGCCCCGTCAGGGCCTGCGCCGCCGCGCGGGCATCCGTGATAATCGTAGTCAAGGCATGCGCGATCGCATCAAATTTTGGAATCAAGAGCGTCCCAACATCGTTGGTCACGCCACGAACGGCCGCTTGCAGTTTGGTCAGTTCGTCATTGAAATGCTCCGCCGCCTTGGCCGCCTTTCCGGACATCGTGAGACCCAACCGATCCGATTCTTCAAAGGCCTCGCGAAGATTCGAGTTCAGCAGTGGCAAAACCTCCTTACCGGTCTTTCCCAGCGTCAACATCGCCAGGGCTGTTTTTTCAGGGCCTTCCGGCATGAGCCGAAACTTATCGTTCATCTCGAGTAAAATTTGAGTTGTGCCCTTGAGCTGCCCGTTGGACGAGACAACGGAAATCCCTAGTCGATCGAAGGTCTGTTGTGCCTCACGATTGCCGGAGGACGCCGCCAGCATTTGTTTGGACAAAAACCCAACAGTACTGGAAAGGCCTTGCAGGTCGGTGTCCGAGAGTCTCGCGGCGTGCTGCAATCGGGCGGTATCTGCTATGGACGTGCCCATGCGTTGGCTGGCTTTCACCAGTTCATCGCCGTAGTTCGCCGTGCTCTTCGCAATCGCAAACAGCGCCGCACCGGCGGCCGTGAGTTGCGTCTTCCAATCGCTCACGAACCGATTGAATTCGCCCAGCGCCCCGCCGGATTTCCTCAACTCACTCTGAAACTGATCAGCGACGAGCTTCAGCACCAACGCCAGTTCTCTATTCTCGGCCATCAGGCGACCCCCGTCAGGTTGCATGCGGTCGGAGCCTGCGCATGATTCGGCTCCACGCTGGCGCTCGCGCCTGTTCCTGAAGTCATGGATGGCGCACAAGCCGAGCCCTCAACGGTTGGCGTGTGCGCCGTCATCCGTTCAATTCCCGACGCCCTCCCATACAACAGCAAGAGGCGGATCACATCGAGCAGCGCGACGTCGAGCTGCGCCGCGAGGCTGCCCGATGCGGAGAGCGCCGCGGCCAGGCGCAGTTGCGTCGCCACGTCTCCTGCGAGGCTGCCCGCACCCAGCAGACTGGCCGCGAGTTGAATCTCCGTGATCAGCGCAGCAGCCACGGCGCCCGCGCCCGTGAGCGAGGCGGCCATTGCGGCGTCTGACGCGAGCACCGCCGACAGCGACCCCGACCCTGCGAGGAGCGAGGCGAGTTGAATCTGCGTCGTCAGTGCCGCCGCCACCGACGCGATGCCCGTCAGCGCGGCCGCCAGTTCGATCTGCGTGGACAGTGGGGCCTGGAGACTCCCCGTTCCGGTCAGCGCGACCATCAAGCGAATATCCGTCGTCAGATTCGCGGCACACGCGGCAGAACCGAGCAGAGCTGAGGCCAGGGTGATGGTGGTGGTAAGTGCTGGCGAAACTGTCGCCGCGCCGGCCAGCGCGGCGGCCATGGTAATTTGTGTAGCAAGATCGGCCGCGAGACTGCCCATCCCACTCAGAACGGCCTGCATCGCGCCGCTGGGAGCCACGACCAACTCGCCGGCGAGCGCGCCCGATGCGGCGAGCAGGGACGCCAACTCAATCTGCGTGAGCAAGCCTGCCGCAATCGAGCTCATACCTTGAAGCGCCGCGGCCAGCTGAATGTCCGTCTGGAGAGTCCCCGACAGCGCACCGGTGCCCGCCAGGACGGACGCCAGCTGAATCTGCGTGGAGAGATCGGCGAGCAGTGCCGCCGTGCCGTTCAATTGTGCCTGCATGGCGATTTGTGTGGTCAGGAGGCCCGTCACGCTCCCCGACCCTGCGAGCAGCGCGGCGAGCCGAATGTCCGTCGTCAACGCGCCGGCCACGGTGCCGGTGCCCGACAGGAGCGAGGCGAGTTGAATCTGCGTCGTGAGCGCCGCAGCGAGCGAGCCAGACGTCAAGAAGACCGCGGCCAACGGAATCTGCGTCGCCAGTGGCGCCGTAAGACTCCCTGTGCCATTCAGCAGCGCGGCCATGGTGATCTGTGTGCTGAGCGCAGACGACAGGCTGCCCGTACCGGAGAGCACAGCGGCCAGCGTGGTATCAGCCCCACCCGCCACCTCCGCGAGGTCCGGATCGCCCCACGCCGAGGTGGGCAGTTCGTGATCGAACCACCCGCCCGCCGTGGCCTCATGATCGAACCAGCCCGTATTGACCATCCTAGCCCGTCGCCTCCCAGATCCGGCACCAGGAACCCGCCTCGACGATCAGCGCGTTCGCGACCGCCACTTCCGATTGGCACCGAATGGCGAAGATCCCGTCTGCCGACGGCTGAATCCAGCCGTACATCATGCAGAGCATGTTGACGGCACCTGGGCCGGTGGTCTCCACGACAATCGCCGTATCTCGCGCCGTCACCATCGCCGATTGCCCTTGCGCCGCCGCCGTCACACTGGACGTGATCTGGCTTTCGCCATGCACGGCGAGTTGGGTCGGGACCGCGCCGATATTCACGCCGAACCGTGCCCCCGTCGTCGTCGCATCCGTGCGATGGATCAACATCGCTTGAAAATTGTAATGCTTCCCGCTCAACAGCGGACACGTCAGCCCGGTGACATCCGCAAACGCGGTGGTGGCATTTGTCACGTCTGCGGCCACGATGAGCTTGCGATCCAGCCCGCTCGCGTTCGCCAACACAAAGAACCCGACGCCCTCGACATACTCCAACGCCTCCCCCGCGAGCAGCGTGACCTTGTGCAGCTCGTAGACGACGGGCCCCGTGAGTTCCAGCGTCACCATGACATCGACACTGGTCGAGGCATGGGCGTTGCGGATATGCACGGTCTTGACGTTGCGCGAGGTCGTGGCCCCAGGAGACCCCACCACGGTCGTCGTCGTCGCGGTCGTGATGTTCGTGGCTTGCCGGCCATCAGCCCCCACCACAAAGGTGGATTGGTTGCGCTCCACATAGTTGGCGACCACATCCACGTCGCAGGCGGCGCTCGTAATGATGCGAATGAGGTCGGTCGTGGCGGTCAGTAACAGCATTAGCGTGATCTCCCTTGTAAGCCGTTCGCCAGTTTCTGCTTGGGGAAGCGCGTGAAGCTCGCCTTCACTGCTGCGCCCAGCACCGCCACCGTGCCGCCTCCGAAATCATCCAGCGCATACGCCGAGCTCGTGCCAGGACAATACATCCCGATGAGCCCTGCCGCACTGTATGTGCCGTCGCTGGCCGTCGCGCGCGTGTTCCAGGCGCCGCCGCTGAACTGGTAGACGGTGCATTGACTCCCGATCACGTCCCCGCCCAACTTGTCCCCGTTCGTGAAGGCATTAGTGACGCCCGCTATTTGCGTCAGGGCTCCATTGTCCGCCCGGTAGACGCGCCAGGTCGTCGTCGAGGGATTATAATGAAACGCATAGCCGTCATACGTGGTCGTGCCTGGTTGGACGATGCGACAGAGCACCGCATGGCTATCCCCTGAGACCTGTGTCGTGATCGTGTGATACGCTTCACTGTCTGGCCCATAATTATTGGTGGTAAAACTCAACCCGACCGCCGATTGACTGGTCGCCTGTCCCACCGCGTTGCTCACGATCGCTTGATCGACCGCCGTGCCAGAGGGTAAATAGATCAGGTTATTCGCCCAATTGGCCCCCAGTGTTTGCGCGTTCGCTCGGTCGAAATTGTCCAAAACGCCCTGTGTCGGAAATGTTCCCGTGCTCAGTTTGTTGAGTCCGAACCCAGCCCGCGCCGCTCGAATCAACAACTCATTCTTCACGGTCCCGCGCAGATTGCGCGGCAAGATCACTTTCCCGCCCTGCTGCATCTCCAGCACATACCCATCGAGTATGGCCTTCACGCCATCAAGCTCCACATCGCTCAGGACTTCATCCGTCAAGACCTCCACCGGTTTTGCTGGGTGCCTCCGGGAAGGATGCGGCACGATGTTCCCCGCCACGAGCTGATGCGTCCCGTAGGTCGGCTTCCAGGCCAGTGCCGGATTTGCCACGACCGGGAAGGCCAGCGCCAGATCCGCCAACGTCGCCGCCGAGGCCCGGACATGACACAAGGCCTGGTTGCCGTGGATCTCCGCGCAAACATACGCGCCGTCATCGCCGATGATTTGCGCGTCAAATTGTTGGCTGAGCTCCGGCACACGAGCCAGTCCCGCGCCATTTGGCTCAATCAGGTATGGAGTCAATAGGTACGCCGTCGGCATATTCACTCCCCTCGTTCTTCACCGCTGCCGTATTGACCTAGTAGGACATATAAGCGACCAGCGCGTTCCCGCCGGTCACCCCCGAGCATCTCGATTATCAGTCCAGTCGGAGCAGCTGGAGCCAGCTCTGACGCAAGAATCGTCGCACGGTTACTATGCCAGGATTCCCCGACCTCGTTGAACGCGGTTAGTTCGTAGCAGAGCCGTTCGTCTTGCACAGGCGCATTCATGCGCGCATACGTGCGGACAGTGGGGCCAATCTGCGCAATGGACACGGGGAGCGGATCGGGCTGGTCGCAATCCAACCCGATTCCTTCGTAGAGGCGAAACCCGCCCGTCTCCAGTAAGGTCACTTCGTCTTCGGCCGTGTAATCCCATGAGAGCGCGGCGTTCAGCCTGGCTGGAGTGGATGGCACAGGCGGAGTGGCGACGGTGACCACGCCGACGGAGAATCCGAACCACAGTTCAGTGGTCGGCAGGGTCCACGTGATGGTCGAGAGCGTGCCTGAAAATTGAATCAGCCCGTTACTCTCCATGCCATCGAGCGTCAGGCCTGTCTGCCGCAACGGCGTCCCAAGCCCCCAGGCTCCCGCGAGTCCCGTCGTGAGAATGGTAAACGGCGTGTCGAACACGAAGGACGTGCGGACGGCTGAGGCCCCCCCCAGGCTGGCAACAGCCATGACGGGGTTCGTCACCGGCTGGGAGAAATGCAGCGTGTAGATGCCGGTCCCAGGTCCGCCTACTAGGCGGATCATATCGCTCGTCGTGGGGCCTGGAATGTCCGGCGTTGAGTAGGCGGCCACACAGCAACTCCACCAGTTCTCCTCTCCGGGGAAGCCGAGTTGCGGAGCAGGGTTAAACGTGCCGGTCACCTCGACACTCACAGGACCCGCAACACCCGTGACCGTGCGTGAGGCGGCAATGAACGTGCGCCAATCCACCCAGTCCACGGCGGCGAGCACGATCTCGCCGTCCAAGCTCCACGCCAACACGAGGACGGCCAACAGATGTTTAGTCACAGACACCAGAGACTCCATAGGGTTGATTCACCGTGTTCCGCAATGCCGCGACGTAAAAATTCTGCGCCGTGCGCCCAATCTCCACCCACTTGCCCGTCGTCGGTGACAGCAGACTCACCACGAATTCCTTTCGACAGGTACCCGGAATCCACGTGATCGTGGTCCGGGCCGCTAAGGGTTTGGCGTAATCATCAACCCCGTCGGTTGGGCCGGGGCCGCGATGTCCTGCACCGCCGTCACCAGCACAGATTTCGGACTGCGATTGCCGAGCACATCGACCGCATCGACCTGCACGGTCAGCGTGCCGCCGGTTTGGAGTCCGAGTTGCGCACACGTCGTACTGACAGTCGGGCCGGCCACGACCGGTTTCGGGATGTCCAGCATCTTGACAATGGTGCTCCCCGATGACGGTTGCAGGGTGCCATAGACCCGATACATCGCGAGATCCGCTTCGCTATTCGCGGTCCAGGCAATGGTACAGTTCGCGCCGACCGTGACACCTTGGGCAGGCGCTGGGACGGCAGCAGCCAGGAGCAGGACCAGCGTGAGGATGATTGCGATGTGGATCTGCGTGCCTCGACGGTTCATACGAGCCCTCCTTGTGGAAAGGTGAATGATCGGTAGTTGGGGGGTTCTGCTGACACGATTGCCGGGAGTGCCGGTGTCGGTGGCGCCTCCGTCGTCGGTGCCGTCAGACCGAGGAGCACCGTCTTTGGTTTGCGATGCCGTGACCCATGCGCACGAAAGCAGGCCGTGTTGCAGTAGGTCAGAGTGAGCGGGATCGGTTTCGCGCAGGACGGATACCGGCACATATGCGCCTGCTCCGCCAAGATCACCTGCGGCGTCACGTTCGTGGTCCGGCGCGTTTCGGTGTCGAGATCAAACTCCATTTTCACGTGCACGATCATGACTCAGCGCTCCTCCGTGGCTGGTGTCCGCCCGCCTCCTCCTCGACGGATCAGGCGAAGGTCACGTCCAACGCCCCGATGGGAAAGTTGGGCGCCGGATCGCCATTATTCACCGTCTTGCTCGCCGTCAGCGCGCCATACAGCAGATAATTGGCCAACTGGTCCTTGATGGCCACGTGCGTGACGACGCCCCAGTTGGCTGATGGCGTCGGATACGTGATGGCACTCGCATTATCCGTTAAGCCGTCCGTACTGCTGACCCCCGTCCAATTGGCGTCCAGCGGATTCAGCGATTGGGCCGCATAGCTGCCGCCGGTCACTTCTGTGCCGCCGCCCGCTTCCCCTGGCGCCGCCGTATAGAGATGGATAGTCAGACCCGTGGGCTTCGCTGAGCTCCCGGTTCTGAAATAGTGCTTTCGAATATCCGCTTCCATAAAGTCGCTCATCTGTGACATGCGCGTGCTCCTTTTTTACTACAGGATACCCGTATCGTGATGCGGCCTCTGTCTAGACTGACACCACCTTCGGTTGCTCGCCATGCTTCCATCGCCGAGCACGCTCCAGATCCTTTTCCGTGGACGCCGAGGGCCATTGATCGACGGCCTCGCCGTAGCGGACGACCAGGAGCGCCGAGAGCCAGGGGAGATAATTATGGTGGACTTTAATTGTCGCCCGGGTATGCTTCTTTTCCATTTCACTGGCCCAGACAGTCAGATACGGATGCAGCTCCATCCTCGTGATCTGGACGAGATACGCACGCGCGCGCTCGATACACGTCACCGCGTAGCTCTTGGCCGTCGTACTGTCCATGACGCGGCCGTCCAGTAATTCATCTTCGATTGTGATCGCGCGAACCTGTTCCGCTGGCGTCATGCTGTCAGGCGTAGGCATGTAAAGTCCTCCTAGATATTTTTGACCTGGAAATGGAAAAGAAAGACGGCCTGCTTGCTTCCAAAGGTGGCGCGAATAATGGCCTCGTGCCATTCTGTGCCCCCTGCAGCCGGCGCGGGCGTTTGCACGATGCTGTTATCCGCGGGCAAGAGTTGCAGGTGCAGTCCCTTCGTCGCCGTCCCGCCGGCGCTATACGTGCCGCTGCCGCTTGAGCCCAGCAATTCGATCGTATTGGCATCGAGAATCCGAACCGTCCACTCGCCATTGGCGCCGCGCAATCCCGTCACGCCACGGACGCCGATCACATCACCGTCGCTGTAGCCATGCCCCGTCACGGTGAGCCGAATCCTCCCGGCAAAATCATCCGGCACGGCATTGACCTGGCCGCCTGTGATGGCCTTGTTATTACCAATGACGCCGCGAACACCATCATTGAAAATGTTCTCGTCCTCGACGCTATTGATGCCGCCCGCGGGGAGTGTGGGCGTATCACGGAGCCTCAGCGTCAGCGTCATGGCCGAGATCTGGCTCGCTTGAATGATGCTCCCGGCATCGTCCGTCAGAATCCCACGGAGCGCGCCGGACGAGCCCTCCAGAAAGACGAGCTGCTGCTGCTCGTGCGTCATAAGCATGAACGTATTATCGGCTAGCGAAGCGCTCACGTGTTCCTCTTCCTCTCTCCTCTAATTCGGACAGGTCCGACAGGCCTGCGCCAGCCCGTCGCCGAATTGCTGACCGCACTCCGCGAGGCAACTGCCCCCGCAAAACTGTCCGATCGCTTGCGCCCGCGCCCTCGTGGGCCGATCGGTCAACCAGGGGAGTTCGACCCCGCAGAAACCAAGGATGGCGCGATCGACGGCCCGTCGTTCAAGACAGCGTTTGAGGAACGGATCTGAATCAGCGGGTCCGAACTCGGTGCGGATCCGCTCAAGTTTGGTGACGTCGCCATCGGTGAGACTGACGAGGGCGCGTTCGACCCAGTCGGCCCAGGTGCAGGCGACGCCGCGAGCTTCAGCAGTTCCTCCTGCAGCATCTTGCCTGGGACCAGCATCACCATCTGATCGGGCCGACAGGCATAAAAAAAATGGGTGCAGAACGTCGCCACCTCCCACCCGCTCAGCTGCGCTTCAAAGTCTTGCGCGAGCGCTTCGATGGCCGACCAGGGCAACCGCGACTTCTGTTCGCGCGTCTGGCCCTCGGCCAATAAGGTGATCGCCATGAACAGCGGGCCATCAGCACGGCCACAATCGTGGATCGTGCCGTAGTCGATGGTCCGGATATCCCGATCCTTGAAGATTGTCCCCCCAAGCCACTTCGCTTGCTTCCACGACGGCGGTTCCAGGCGATACGTCATGCCGCCAATCACATAGGTTTGTTGCGCGAGATCCGTCTGCGGTTCCATCGATCCCTCCCCGTTCGTCTCCGCTCCCACCATCACACGTGCTAGGTATAGGCAATCGACAATTCGTCGTTCCCGGCCGCCGCATTCCTGGCCATGAGGAACTCCACCGGCGCCAGCGCAATGCCGTCGCGGTCGCCGTCGGACACCTTGATGTATTGGCAGACCGGCACATTGAAGACGCAAATGTTTCCGGCCGTGCCCGTATGGCGCCAGGTGAGCACGCCCGTGGTGCCGGCGAGCCAGCGGCCATACCAGTCATGAGCCGCCACGAGCTCGAGCTCCGGATCGAACGTGCCCTTGGGTGCGCGCCCGGTGAGCAACGTGCTGATGTAGCCGGCCGCCGTATTGATGTCGGAGCGTGGCGTCAGTTGGTTCCCCATGTTGAAGTCGATCTTCGACACGAAGGCCGAGAACACGGCGACGGCAAACTGGGCCGTCAGCAGCGCCACCGGCACCGTCGTTTCCACCCCGGACGGGGTCAGGAGCGTTTGATCGGTGACGGCGTCATAGACCCCGATAAACGTAAATTCGAACAGGCCCGGCTCGCCGTCTTTGGCGCTATATTGCACGTTCCCCCGCGCGCCCTTGATCTGCTTGCGGACCCCATCCTGATAGATCGCGACCGTGAGGGTGGGCACGCTGGCCAGCGCGGAGACCGGCGCATAGGTCGCGCTGGTCACGGCCACGATGGTTTCCCCGAACCCACAGGCCTTGAAGAGTTTGCCGAGCGCGGGCGCCGTGCCCGCCGTCCCCGACCCTTTGTTTTCCGCTTTGAACGAGATCTGCGCGAGCCTGGTACCGGGAATCTGTTTGAAGTTCGAATAGGACACGTCCATGAGCTTGCGCTCGAACATCGAGATATTCGGCTCCCACTTGGCGGGTTCCAGAATCTGCAGATTCGCATCGGCAGCGGCGAGTGTTTCCGCCGTGCCTTCCGTCACTTCAATTTTGGCCGCCACGATCTGGCGATTGCTCAGAATGCGTCCCATGCGTCACTCCTTTCGCGCCTGCGCGCGGATCAGTCTCGTTCAGATTTCTTCGGCGGCTCCAACCCTTCCGCACTGCCGCCCCGCAGCAGGCGATCGGCCTCTGACTTCGGCAGCTCCAGCACGTCACCCGGCTCGCCCATCTTCTCGTGCTTCTCGTTGTAGTAGGTACAGTGCAATTTGATTTTCATGCTCACCCCGCAATCGTCGGATCGGTTCGTCGGTGTCGATATTTAATACGGAAGGCCACGGCCTGAATCAGTTCCGGTTGCCCCTCGTGCGCATCGAGCTCACCCAACCCGACCTCCATCGTGTCGAGGGCTAGTCCCCCGCGCGTCGGATCGACCTGCAGCGCCTTCTGCACATCCGCCACCAGCGCATTCATCACCTCAGCGGCTGATCGTGAGTCCACACTGTCATCTTGCTGATGGACCACAACGACCGACACGTTCATGGTGCGCGACGTGAGACTGAACGATCCGGCCAATGGGCCTTCCATGTCGACGCTGTCATCCCCCTCCATCAGTACACAGGTCGGGGTCTGAGAGGTCTCCTGACCGCCCTGCATGAATCGCTGCACCGACACCATGGATTGGCCGTAACCGTTTCCCACCGTGATCCCTTCAAGTGTGGCCTGGATCTGCTTCACAATGCGCTCGCGCACCGAATCGTCAGCCATCTCACGCCACCAATCGCTGGACGAATGCAGAAACCGCTTTCATCCGCCGCTCCAGTGACACACGCACCGCCCGATGGAGCGCCTCTTGTAACTTGGGAAACTCCTTCGGCCATTCCGTCATCACGGTCTGCGCGAACCCCAACCTCGCTTTCATGACGATCCGTCCCTTCAGCACAAACCGGGGAATCATCTGGTCGCCGACAATCTCAGCCAACAGCGGGGACTTCCCCTTGCGACGGATGAAGACCAATCCCTTGATGCGATTGCCCTCGAACCCGCCGCGCGTGGGCAGCTTCCGCCGAGGTCCGATGGGAATCCGCAGCATGTCGCGGCCCTTATGCTGCGCGGTCACCGTCCCGCCAAATTCGTGCTGGGCGAGAAAGCGATCGATGCGAATGGCCGATTGCAAGGATCCGAGGTCGCGCCCGATCGTCCAATACTTGATATGACGCTTGTGCTGCTTGAGCCATTCGCCGCCACGGATCCCGGGAGGCCCGTGCATCCGCTGCGCCATGAACCGCTTGCGCACCCGCGCCGTCGCCCGGTGCATCTCCGCCTTGAGGTACTGTCCCGCCAGTTCAGGAGCCTCCTTGAACGCCTGCGACACTTCCTGGAAGTTCAGGGTCTCGACTTTGATCGCGTCCGTCGACATGATCCCGTCCCGCCTTTCTCGCTCGTCCCGCTCGTCTCGCGCCGTTTAGGCCTGCACCATCACATGGAACATCCCGCCGTCACTGGCGATCAGCCCCACGTCTTCGTGCATGATCTTTTGCACCGTAAAGTCTGTCTCCTGCGCATCGCCGAGGTTCTTCTTGAATCGCACGCGGTCTTTCCGCACCTGAATCTCCAGCACGCCGTTCGTGGCTTCCTTGGGAATGTACAGCTCCAACGTATTGGCTCCGTAGGACACCCCACCGGCGGATTCCACCTGTATGGGCCTCCGCTCCACGATCACCTTGAACGTCCTCGCCACCCCGCCATGCGGCGTATAGGTGACCACTTCCCCGCCCAGATTGGCGACCATGTCGACCGAATCAGACATCGTCGCCTAGACGTTCTTCGGTCGGTAACTGATACTTGCCGCCACCAGTGATGGACCCGTCACAATCGTGCCCACGCAGCGCACAAACCCTTGAATGGCACTGGCATTGACGGTACGCTTTTGGACTTGATTGGCTGCTCCGGCGGCGTAGTTCCCTTCATTCGGCGTGATGGCGACCGTGCCGGTGCCGCCGCTGTCGGACGCATGCTCGATCGTCCAGGTGATCGAGCCGGTGACGGCGCCGAGCTGGTTGACGAACATGACATCGCCCTCGGCATCACGCGCATCCACCCAGCCCGATGTCGCGGCGGCAGTATTCGCCGCCGACACCGGATCTAGCAGCTTTTTGGTTACGGCTGCTTGTGCTTCATTCCCTAACATCTTTGTCCTCCCTCTTCCCCGCACGCCTCCCCACTTCATGGCTAGAACTGGGCGAGACAACCGGTGCGACCTCGATAAAGCGATCTGCCTTTTTCGCGGCAATCATTTCCTCGGCGAAGAGACTCGGCAATTCCACGGCGCGGCCCAGCGCTTGAATCTCTCGGTTGTAGTAAAACGGTCGAAGAACGACCACTTTAGTTATTTTCATGTGTATCTCCATCTGGATGGCGCGGCCCCCAATCAGGGCCGCGCCGGTATTGTCAGTCGTCAGTGGCATGGCGCCTAGGTGATCGTCGTCGCCAATGAGAAGGCGAACGGACGCTTGACCCCAACATCCAGGCTATAGATCGCCCGGATACCGATGATCCCCGCCTGGAAGTTCGCGTAGGGATTGACCTCGATCTCCAACACACCCCACTCGGCAACGATCGCTTCCGACCAATCGCCGAAGAGCATATTGGCGGCGGGCACCTGATTGGACGACATGGCCTGAAAGCCGGACATCGTGCCATCCCAGACGTTGCCTTCCCAGAGCGGAGAGGCTGTACTGGTGAACTTCACCCGTTGCATCATGAGGGCCGCCACCGCGGGCGTCGTGACATAGCCGCCGGCCGCCGGCTGCACGTTCGACGCCGCCACGTCGGTTTGGAATTCCAAGATCCCGGCGTAGGCTAATGCCGTGCCGGTCACGGCCCCGATGCCGGCAGTATTGATAATGCCGGTCGGTTGTCCTGAGGCGCCAGATCCGTTGAGCACGGCCAGATCCGCCGCCGTAGCCACGACCTGCGCCAGATCGCCGGTGACAATGCCTTCAGCCCCCGGCGAACTCTGCAGCAGCAATTGCCGGCTGAGTTCCGTGTAGGCCGCGACGTTCTTCGGCGAGAGCGCCACCTGAACGAACGTCTGCTGGCTTTCCGTGGCCGTGGCCGCTTCGTTCGCCAACCAGACGGCCGTCGCCGCGGCCGATTGCCGAGGGATGGTGACATTGCCCTGCAGACCGGAGAGCCGTCGGGCGCCCATGCGGAAGGCGACCGATCGGTTCCGCAGCATGTCGATGAATCCCACGTTGTCGGTCGCCACCAAGAACCCACCAGCGCCCGCCGTCGCGACCGTCAAATCGCGTCGACCGAGCCCCAGCAACTGCCTGGCTTGGTCCATATCGAGCGAATTATATTTGCGCTCCATCACCTCAAACGGCACGCAGAATCTCGTGTCGTCGACCACCTTACCCAATTTCTGCGCCACGGCCTTGGTGACTTCCAGCTCGAACGGGGCGGTTTTCTGCCACGACTTATCCGCGCAGGCGCGAATCGCGCGCGACATGGAAAACCGATCGGTCTCAGACGGGCTGAGCCCTAATCGAGAGACCGGTTGAGGGTTGGTCTTGCCGCGCTCTTCAAGGATGTTCAGCAGGTCCTTACTGACCGCTTCGAGCGAATACCCCTGCTCGATCCAGGCATCGCGCACTGAATCGGCAATGCGATTCGCCTTCGCGAAATTCTCGATCGCCCGTTTGCGAGTGGATTCCACTTCCATCCCGGATCGTTGGCGTTGGCCATCGATCTCAGATTGGGTGATGATCGTTTGGTTCGCGGACTCTTTAGCGGCTGCCGCGGCTTTTTCTTCGTCTGTCATGCTGTCCTCCTTGAATGTGGCGCGAAGCGCCGGGTTTTCCGATCTGAACATCCTCACTTCATACTCGCTCTCGTTCCTCCCGATTCCCACGGTTGGGTCCGCTGGCACGGTGACGATGGACACCTCGTAGGGCTCCCAATCGGTCACCGTGTAGGTCTCAGTCTTCGTGTTTTCCTCGATCACGGTCACGCGATAGGCGAGCGACACGTTGCGCAGCCCCCCATCGATCATCGCTTTGACTTCATTCGCGCGATCCGTTGAGAACAGCTTCGCGTCGACCATCAGCCGATTCTTCTCCACGCGCGCGCCGGTGATGATCCCGATAGGGTCATCGATATTGTGGTTAAACAAGAGCGGCATTGCCCCGGCCTGGGCCCGCTTCAGCTTCACCGCCCCCGGTTCGTGCGAGAGCACCTCGATGCCGTACCAGCGATCGACGGGTTCTTCCGAGGAGGCCGGGAACGTCAGTAGGTTGTCCGACTCCTTGCGCGTGATCAGCATCTCGGCATTCTCGACGCCACGACGCAGCAACCCTTTTTGTTTCACAATTTCTTCGGTCATCGTGTTAGCCATGAATCCTCCCTGCATCGCGCAACATTTTTTCCGCCGTGGTCACGGTAGGATCGCTGTTCTCCGTCTCGCTATCTGGCGGCGCGATGGGCCGCGGTGGCGCATTCGGATCTTTGACGGTCGAGGGATCGGTATCGAACTTCAAGCCAAAGCGCTGCATCATCTCCAGCTCCTGCTTTCGCTCTTTCAGAATGTCTTCCAGATCGGAGCCGTCCGCCGTCTGGGCGATTACGCGGCCCACCGTCGTGAAGCAGTTTCGGATCGCCGTTTCATAGGCTTGCACTTCTTTCGTGGGATCGATCCAGCTCCAGCCACGCGGTTTGAACCGGACCGCTTCGAACTTGCTGGGGGTGAGCGCATACGCTTCGAGTGGAATACTGGTGACCACACGGGAGAGCACCGCCTGCTGGAGCCACACCGCATGCACCCGCGCCCGGAAGTCCCGGATGAACCACGTCTGCAAGACCCGCCAGAGATCGCGATCGTCGAGCAAGGCCAGGCGAGACGAGGAATAATTGCTTTGCGAATAGTCCCGGCTCAGGCTTTCATAGCTCGGTCCGGTGCCGGCCGCGACCTCGCGCAGCATCATCCGCATGAAGGGATCGAGCTGGGCGTTTGGGCGGTTCGGCGAGAATTCTTTGAACGTCTCTCCCGGCGCAAGATGTTCGACCACGGCCGGTGAGAGTTCGATTTCCTTAGATCCGTCCGGTTGCTCCTCGCCCATCATGGTTTCGCCGTCGGGCGATTGGATGAATCCCATGTAACAGGCTGAGGCCCTGGCGGCGGTGATCTCCGCTTCTGTGAGCCCGTCCATATCGTTGAACTTGCGCGCGGTCGCGTGCATCCAGGGCATGGATCGAGTCTGCGGCCACCGATCAATGATCCGGAGATGAATGATGTCGGCCGCCGGCACACGCTCAACGCGGTCCGTCTGTTCTGCAGTCAGCCGCAACTCGCCGGGATGCAGACTGCGTATCCAATAGGCCAGTGGGGCGCCGAAGCGATCCACTTCCACCCCGAGCCGTACGCGGGCCTCGGCGGCAACGGGACTCGGTTGAAATTCGTCGGCGATCCGTTCTGGCTCGATGACTTCCAAGGCCAGCGGCACGCGAGACACGCCAAATCGCGACCGATGCAGCCGCACAAAGATCTCGCCTGCTTCGAACACTTGGCCGATGAGTTGCCGTTCCAGGGCGTTGAAGTGCAAGGACTGACCGGTATGAGACTGATCAGCCTTACACCACTCTTCCCACTGCGCTTCGATCTCATCGTTGATTCGATCGTTCAAGGCGCCGCGGCTGGTTTCCACTTTTGCTTGCAGGCCGATCCCGGTCCCGATCACATTGTTCTGGATAATCACTTTGGCCCGCTTGGCGTAGCCGGCATCGCGGCAGAGCTCGCGAGACCGATTCCTGGCTGTGCGGAGGCTGCTGGAGAGTTCCGTATCCTCGCTGGTGGTCTGTGTGCCCCATCCGGAGGTGAGCCGTGAGGGCCGCGCCATCGCATACATGCGCTGCGCGCGCCCGGTGGGCCGCAGGGCCTGCGCGGGCGGCGCAAACATCGTGGACCACATCTTGAGAATGCCGTCAAACACGAGTGAACCTCACACCCATCCGTCGAGGATTGATTCCTGTTCTGGCCAAGGTCTCGGATTGCGCTTCCTTAGCCACTTCGGCTTTATAAACGCTCCGCCAGCGAATCATGTCCTCCGGCGAGAAGCTGCGAATGCGTCGGCCATTGATTTCCATTTCCAGTTGCGTGGACGACGCTTTGCCTTCGAAGGCGGCCTCGATCGCGTCGAGCATCGTCTTGGCGTGCGAGCGAAATTCGAAAGTCGCCTGGGCCGCCAGATTAGGGAGAATCTCGACGGTGCCATGGACCACGGTGTAGATTTCCAAAGCCTTCGTCACCCGCGCCGCCCATTGGTAGAGGCCTGGCACATAGGCAGCCGTAGTCGCCGCCGGGACCGACACCGAGAAATCGGCGCCGGAGGCAGAAGCATTGATCGTAATTTTTGTCGAGGCGTTGATCAGCGTATAGGCAAGGGCCCAGCCGTCGTTCGCGGGATAGTCGGAGAGGGATTTCGTCCAGGCCAGCAGATCGCCGGCGCGGAAGGAGGACGGTTCAGTTGAAGGAATCGTCGCACTCATGCAAGCAGGAATAACCTGCCAGCTCAGAATCGGCTATAGCATGATGATAGACGATGATAGACGATGATAGACGAGTTTTGAGGAAAATGACGCTCGTAAAGGAAAAGGCTCTGTCGGCTGCGGCGCGCCGTCTACGGCGCGCCGCGTCAATCAGCCGCCGTGCCTGACGGCACCGCGGCACCGTTTGTATCGCCACTCATTTCGGCGGCTCCATCGGGCCGTCAATATCCGCTAGCGCGGCTTTCCCTTCATCGGTCAGCCAGGCCCAGCGATGCGAGACGCCCCACTCGAAAAGATGCCCATGGTTATAGATCGTAGCATAAATAACTTTGAGCGACCATTTTTTATCGAGCGTCACCAGCATTTCCGTGCGCGCTTTGATGGGCAGCGCACATAGCCGCAGGCAATCGACCGTCTTTTCGCTAAGCGTTTTTCCATATGGCTTCATAATGGTGGCGCCAGCGGGCCGCAAAACTCCAGACTGGCCCCCGCAACAGTGATCGCGCTGAAGTTCAGGAAGATACACAAATCTTGATTTCGTTGGCCGTGAACAAAGTCAATCGTTACCTCTCGCTCACCAATTATTTCCTCAGATCCCACCATGAACTTTTCATGAGGAAGTGGACGGATCTTATATTGTCCTGGCTTCGTCGGCTTCTCCGTCGTCCAAGTCAGCATCATTTCCACCCTGCCACAAATCCCTTGCGTGATGATCTCACAGATGCCTTCTCTTTGGGAAGAGGCGGCATCTCACCCGACACCTGCGCTTGGAGCTGCTTCACCAAGCGTTTGATATCCCTCTCCAGAATGAACCAGCCATCCGACACTTTATAGGCGTTCGGAAACTTCCCCTCACTAATCCACCGCCGAATAGTTTGCTCGTCCCGGTGAAAGTATTCAGCCACTTCCTCGACGGTGTATTGCTTCTGGAGCATGATCAACCCTCAACCGTCCTGAATATAGGAGAGGGATGTATAGGAGGAATTTTCCCAGCTTCGACCTCGTCGAATGTGGCGTGTTGCACGAAGAGTTGAATGCAGCCAGACATGGGATCGATGGTGACCTGCTTTACGATCGTATCTCGAGGAAGACCTGAACCTATGACCGTGAACGAACAATCCTGCATGAAGACGAGCATCTCTGGTTGGATCAACAGCCTTCTGATTCTCATCGCCACCCCTGCACAAAGCCGCGCGGGTGGCGCATGATCTGCGAATTCCTGACAGGACGCGCTGGAACGGGCGGCACCGTCGTCAAGGCCTGCTCTAACTTCGCCGCGATCTGCTCCGTACTGTTCGTCGTCGTCGAGGCCATGGCCTCCTCGATCTTCCTCTGCATTTTGACCCCGAGCGCCTCAAGATTGGGATTGAGGATCTTCAGCGCGGCCATGTTGTAGACCTTCAAATCCAAGGCCTCGTTTCGGCTTCGGGTCTTTTTGTACAGCCGGCCCACCAGGACGCCCTTCGTATATTTCTGCATCTTCTCTTCGCTGGTGAGCTGGTCAAAATACTCTTCGTCATACTCGGGATAGTCGGGAAAGTGCATGTAACCAGGTCCGAACTCGACGATCTGCAACCGAGGAAACAACGTGTCCTTCGCGGCGACGGTGCCGATCAGCCAGAGATACAGTCGGGACTTTTTTTGCTTCGATGGGCGAGGCGGCACCAGCGGATCTCCCATGGTGCTCGATCCCTTGCCCGCACAAATGCGTCCACCCCGATAGGACTTGACGAACTCGTAGGCCTCCTGCGTGTAGTGGCCCCCGGTATCGACCACGATGTTCTGCACCGCCATCGACACGCCGCATTCGTGGGCCAAGGGCTCTTTCAGCCAGGCCGCCGCCTCATCCCACACGGTCTTCTGCGACGGCTTGCCGAAGAATTGTCTGTAGCCCAGACTCCAGCTTTCTTCGCCCGCTCCCCATCCAACTTTTTCTAGTTCAAGGCGATCATCCTGGACATCGATCGCGGCCGTCACCACCAGCACGCCATCGGGACAGGGCGCGGCATATGTTTCCCGGCGCTGCATGATCGCGGACTTTTCGACTTTCTCCCCGGTCTCTTGCCACGTCTCGGCCAGGATCGTGTTCACGAAGGCCTTCAGCGCCCGTCGATCGCCGCCCTTTGCTTTTTTCGTCGCTTTGAGATGCCGGCGGGCGATCTCCGCCCAACTGAGCGGCCAGCCATAGGGCATATACAACGCGTTGATGTGAAACGATCGCACCGGGTTCGACGGATCCTCATGCACCCAGGTCCCGTACTCGAGCATAAAACTCTTGTGATGTTCATCGATCAGTTGCTGGCAATGTTCGCACCGATACGCCGTCGCCTCCGGGCGCTTCACCCCGTCGAACGTAAACACGAGCTGACCGAACCGGAGCCATTGCGTCTTCAGACAGAACGGGCAGGGCACATGATACTTGCCGCGCGAGCCCGCCAGGTAGGCCGGCTCGATCATACTCGTCTCCGCTTCCAGCGGCGTCGAGAGCTTGAAGATCTTCCGGCGCGCAAACGTCGACGTGCGGTTTTCGGCGAGCTCGGCGGGGTGCCCTTCGCCATCGGCATCCTGCACGTAGCCGTCGAGCTCGTCGAGCATCAGATATTTCACCGAGGCAAACCGCAGCCCCACCGCCGAATTGCTGCCGGTGAGGAGAATCATCCCGCCCATGAATTCTTTTGAGAGCACCGTGTTGCCGCTGTCGCGCGTCCGCGCTTCACGCACCTTGCCTCTCAAGCAGGGCGTCAAGTCGATCATCGGTTGCAGTTTTTGTTTGCTGAGTTTCTTGGCCAGATCCACCGTGGGTTCTACCACCATCGCCGCCGCAGGCGCCCGATCGATGATGTACCCCAGCCAGTTCACCCCCACCGTCGTGGCGCCGATCTGGTGCGATTTCATCACGTCGACTTCGGTGCACGGATGCGACGGACTCAAGCACTCATACACCTCGTTCCAGAACGGCGTGCGGCTGGTCCGATACTGCCCGGCCTCCGCCACGAACGACGGGAGCTGCACGTTGGCATTCGCCCACTCATTCACCGTCTGCACCGGGTCAGGACTCAGCCCCACCCGAAAGGCGTCGAGATACTGCTCCGATGTCGCAAACTGATACACCACGTTCAATCCCCCATCGAAAACCGCTCCGGTCATTAATTAATCTTCACGCCGAGCCATTCGTATATTTCTTTGGCTGTGATCTCGCCGCAATCAGGTATTCCTTCTAGGTGAATCTTATTTCTTTTGATCGCGCCTAAAATGCCTTTCTTGACATGCTCTTTTGTTGCTGCTTCTCCGCGCGATCTTATGTCCCAGAAAACCGGGCGAAACCAATTAACTATCAAATCAATTGCTCTATTCGAGAGTCCGATATGCCATGACAATTGTTCAAGTTTCTTACCCCGTGCGATCTCCTCACGGGAAGCTGAAACAAGCGTTTGATCATCGGGATCTACGATTTCTTCTCTAAGCCAGTTTGATAATCGACGAACCCAAACGCCTCGACGTTCCCTGGCGGACTTAACATCTACCCGCTGCAAACATAAGTCATCATTTCTTCTTTCGTCCTTCTTTCGATGTCGGTAGCGCATCCTACGCATAACTTTATCGAATATTTTGCGGACGCTATCAGGTGGCATCATTGTCGCTTTTCCTATGGCTGCGAATAAATGGCCATCTAAGACCAACTCAACGATTCTGGATTCTTTGGCGCGGGCGGTATAAAGATGTGCCGCTGAACGAGCGGAAATAATTTCCCATTGGAGCGCGATCACGTCTGGATCCATGCAGCCGTGTATAAGCCCTTGTCTTTTTGTCACGCTCATCGATCAATCCCCCGTGGAAAACCGCTCCGACGCCGCCCGCTCATCCTGCACCGGCTCTGGGATATCCGGCGCGCGGGCCGGCAGATCGGACTCAATCCCCTGGGACTCAGTAGCCGCTGCGGCCTCCGCCGACGTGGACGCCTCTGGTTCGTCCAGCGGGAGTCGCGCCGTCACCAGCGGCCCGATCGGACCGATCGACAGCTCGGTCAACACCGTGTGCACTTCCTTGCTGAACAGCTCAAAGATCTTCTCCTGATTCGCTTCGGCGGCAAACACCCCGCTCAAGCGACTGGGGAGATTCAACAACCCATCCCGCACCCGGCGCGCCGATTCGAACCAGTCTTTTTGCACCCGATCGACCGGGACCAGTTCGCCGGCGATACGCTGCAGCTTGATCTGGCGCATTTCGTTATCGAGTTGCATCTTTCTCACCTGCTCGCCGGCCTGCGACCGTCCGGCCTCGCGCTGCTTCAGGTGCTGGACATACTTCGCCACCACGACTTTCGGTTCATGCAGGCCATCCGTCGGCAAGGGCAACACGCCCTCCTTGCACAACACCCCCAGCCGCTGCGGCGAGATGCCGAACACCTCCGCCAACTCGGCGTTGGACCAGAGGACGGCCCCGAACAAACTCGCTGACTCCCCCACCGTATACCCTCCTCGCTCTTCACCTGTCGAAACCCGCCGCCCGCTGCCCCAGATCACTCACACTCGATTCGCCCAAATAAACCCCGGAATTTTTCCCCTCACTCTGGCAAAATTGCGCGGTTTCTTTTACCAGAACGGA